>Ga0123352_10018693_pt1 | contig 11049 bp, 8 predicted proteins | sample TergutLab28metaG_FD_89700 | JGI IMG/M metagenome (GOLD analysis project Ga0123352, IMG submission 89700) | Labiotermes labralis P1 segment gut microbial communities from Petit-Saut dam, French Guiana - Lab288 P1 | ecosystem: Host-associated > Arthropoda: Insects > Digestive system > Gut ... | reverse complement strand
GATTATGCAAGAGGCCCTGAACGTGGTAGTCAAATGGGCTGTAAAAGAGGGTCTGAATATTAGCCCCCATAAAACAGCCATAGTACCATTTACCAACAGAAGGAACACAGAGGTCTTAGGACCTCTTACACTCTCTGGTAAGGAACTCACAATACTGGATAGGGTTAAGTATTTGGGTGTGACCTTGGACTCCAAACTTAACTGGAACCAGCATTTGCAGAAAATAATAAAGCACAAACCACCTTTGCAGTAGTTAGACGCATGTGGGAAAAAATGGGGTCTTAGATCTAATATGGTGCATTGGCTCTATACTAGGGTAATCAGACCATCCATACTTAATGGCGCCTTGGTGTGGTGGTCCAAGGCCATGCAAAAAACTACTAAAACCCAATTAGGCATGATTCAAAGAATGGCCTGTCTAGCCATTACAGGGGCTATGAAATCGACCCCTATCGCAGCAATGGAAATACTCCTGAATCTGACTCCGCTGGATCCAGTGATTTAGGCGGAGGCAAGGATGGCACTCTATAGTCTGCATATACTTAAGCAACCAGCCCATCCTAAAGCAGAGGCAGGGTTGCTATCTGTCTGGAAAAATGGAAATGCGGGTGGACCACACTACTACAATTTATTATTCCAAGGTCTTCAGTGTCATTATAGACTGGATCATTGGAAGAATAAAGACCCAGTGTTCCCTGAGGATGCTCTGATCTGGTTCATTGATGGCTCTAGGGCTAACTTGGGGACAGGGTCTGGCATTTTTGGTTTGAGACCAAATAGGAGTTTCAGCTTCCCATTGGGTAGATTTGCCACAGTCTTTCAAACTGAAATATATGCCATTTTACAATTTGCATGTGAAAATATAAGAAGGGCCTATAAGAATAAGCAGATTCTTATTTTCTCTGACAGCCAGGCTGCACTTAAGGCACTTTGTGGCCCAAAAGTGACCTCTAGACTGGTTGCAGAGTGCCTGGATGCTCTCTCAACGCTGGCTAGCCTGAATGAGGTTACCCTCACCTGGGTGCCAGGGCATTTCTGGCAATGAGGAGGCTGATAAGCTTGCTAGACAAGCGCCAGCCACGCCGTTACTTGGTCCAGAGCCGGCTCTTGGAATACCTAAATGTTTGGTAAGAGAAGCAATTAAGATCTGGACTAAGATGCAACATCTTAGAACCTGGATAGACCTGCCAGGCCTCAGACATGGCAAACTATTTATAGGTAGACCATGTAAGAAAAGAGCTGACAACCTACTTAAGTTAAGTAGGCATCAACTAAAAATGGTAACTACAATCTACACAGGGCATGCTCCTGTAAGGGGGCACCTGTACACTATGGACCTGTTTGATGGGGATCCAATCTGCAGATTTTGTGGGATGGAGACCGAAACAGTGCAGCACATTATTTGCTGTTGCGAGGTGTTGGCTCGTCAGCGCTATAATGTCTTTGGGAGGCTGACTGTCGAACCAAAAGACATAAGTACAGCCTCAATAAGGGACTTTTGCCTCTTCATACAAGGCGCAGGGTTATTGAGGCTGTGCTGAATTAAATATTAGGGCTACACAATAAGCCTAAGGCTGCAGTGCATTCAGTGCATAAGCTGATGGGCCCTAAGAAGAAGAAGAAGAAGAACACAATGGTAAGTATTATCATATATTATAATATTGTAATATTAAAATCTTATGGGACCATCATCATATATGTGGCCGTTGTTGACTGAAACATCATTATGCGGTACATGACTTTAGAAAGGGACAGCAAATATGACACTTTGAGCAAACAATACCAACGAAGGTTTTGAATGTGAAACTGAAAAGTAAAATTCTCCAGAGGATGGCTGCAATGAACATATTAAGAGCAGGTTAGGAAAGATGTTATACAAGAGGAAGAAATTGAGTGTCACCTTTGGGATGCTGGAGGTTGACAAAGAGGCTTCAGTTGTTACAGGGTCCTGATAATAGCATATTATATTTAGGACTACAGTAGAATTCCTTTAATCCAGAAGCTGGTACTCTGGAAAACCCGGTGCTATGGCCGCTGAGGAAAATAGCTGCAAGTCCAGAAGTTTTGGTGTCAGTGAAATCTGGTACACATACTGATTCTGTGATTTTATCTTGTGTTAATCTTACCTGGAATTGAGCTATATAATGGCTTCCTGATTCACAGTCCCCAGATCCTTCAGTGTACTCGGTAGAAATTTGGGAGACTCCAGAAAACAGAACAGGCCCTGATGCCTCTGAACCGGCATGTGAAGGCAACATTCAAATATAACACTCTCCTGCTTAGTTGTGCAGCCCAAATATGGGAGCCGTAACAACAGATGACCTGCAAGGACTTGGATCAGTATAGGTACAGTGTGATGATGCAACACCCGTCCATTCCGGTGGCTGCTGGATTAAAGGAGTTCTAAAGTGCTTGCATTCCAGTGTTATAGAAAGATATCCAGTTTCCAAATTGCTGTCATGCTTTTCTTTTAACACCAGGTGTAAAAGCCAGGTAGAAGAGCTTTAATTGCACAACTTGAAAAACTGTCTCAAAATTCTGGCGCGACACACGCATGCATGAAAGTAGTGTGTACTGCTGTTGGCTTATGCCTGTATGTTTGAACCGTTACACACTACTTCATGAAAGAATCAGCATATTCCTAACTTACCAAGAAGTTGTGTTCCAAAAACCTGTTTGTGTGTGCAAGTCAAAACAATTGTTGGGCGCGAGGTGCCCTGTGTTGACCCTTTTAAGACAAAGTGCAGACCTCTTTATTTAAGGACCCAGTCCATACCGTGCTGTAAACTCTTTTCATCTCGGTTATAAAAACCAGTCTGTTTATGCTGTAAGTGGCACAAGTCGCTGTTTGTTCTCAGATAAATACAAAACACAAATAGTGTGGGCAGAAAGTACAATTGTTGAATGTTAAACTGGTGGTGCATCACGTGACCAGTAGGTTTTAAAAGGTTAATCATCATTCTCATAATCACCATATCTGTAGTGGGTGACAGTCTGACTTGTGGGTGACCATACCTGAGAAAAAAGATTCTGCACCCTTGTCTAGGTCAGCAGAGGACAGAACAGTGATCATACCTAGAGGCACACAAAAATCCAAACAATGTTCATGTATATGTATTGGCCATGTGTCTATAATTGGCACTGAAATTCATAAAGAGCATCACTATAATGTATGGTCTTGAGAATTTTTTTTTAAACTGATTTCCATCTGCTGATCTAATTTTTCCATATCAGACTTTCATATAACTGATGTCAGTCCCTCATAACACACAGAAAATAAAAATAGACATCAGGGTTGTCATTTTATCTAATAACCCACATCACTCTTCACTCAGACCATTTTGTGTAGCAGCAGACAGTGGAGTGCTTGCTACTATTCTAATCTGCTGTCAGTTGCAGGTCCATACAGTTTAATTCAATATATGGCAGGCAGTATTTTATGCTGCTACTCACTGTATCTACAGAAGGTTCCAGAGTTGTTATCCTTCAACACGCAGGCATCGCTTCTAACAAACGTGGTGTGCACGGTATGCTGGAGTTGTGAGGTAAGCAAGACATTGGGAAGGGACTAGTGACAGCTGTCAGAAAAAAAATGTTGCTATAGTCTCTCACAGTCTGTTAATGCAGTGTTAGCTCAATACCCCGCTAACTATTCGGGGCAAATTTACAATGATGATGAATGCTTGAATGGGAATGTGTAATCATTTTCCTTTGATCACATCAAACAACATGTCATAAAAAGGTAAAGTTCACCCTGTAACAGGCTACGAAGTCCCAGAGGGGGAGTAGAGGTATAGCTCTACTGTTTCTTTAACCTTGGCACTAGATGGGGTGGATGGTCAATGGAGAAAAATGCTCTTGCTGTATGTTGTGATTTGCACGAACTTAACTGCAACATTAAATGAAGACTTTCTGCATTAAGTGAAACACATGATGCTACATTTGTCCACACTGCGATATGACAACTGGTATTTTTGGTTTGTTGTTAGGACCGGTAGGAACATTTTCTATCTTCCTCATCACGAGTAGTCCATCTATAACTCTTCCAAACACAACATGTTTCCCATCCAAGAAACTGCACTTGGCACACGTAATGAAGAATTGGCACCCATTTGTGTCTTTACCGCTATTTGCCTGAAGAAGAAAATATTCCAATTAAAATTAAAACTCTTGTTACATGTCTCTTGATAGGAAGTACTACAAGACAAGACCTACTTCAGAAATTATTATTTACTCTTGTATATCTAAAAAATAACCAAGACAAGACCAACTTTAGTCATTATTATTTACAAAATAACTACCCTACACAAAACCTTTATTTATGTGTCAAAATTCTTATGGTTATTTACTCTTTATCCCCGTAATGTTCAGGATCTGGTCAATTAAGTTTCGGTTTCACAGGTAGCTGTGATTTAATCTGTTTCATTTACTGTCTGTACAGGCAAATTCTTGATGACATATATAACCATAAACCACTCAATGAGTGCCAAGTCAAATGTAATTGAGCTTTTCATTTGCCATGTGGCAAACCACATTTGTCTTAACTTGACAGTGTTAATTAAATTCACTGATATCATGTAGCTCATCTTCCAATTACCATTGACAATAAGCCAGGAGCATCGTGCTTCAGGTTGAAGTTCTCATCGGCAAATGTTCCTCCACCATACACACTCATTACTCCTGTACCATCACCCTGTTACAGAGACATGGATGTTAGAAATTAAAACATTCCTTCTGTGAATGAAATACAGGCACTTCAGTGCAGTACTGCACTACAGTCACGCACCGCATACTGACGTTTCTGTCAAAGATGGTGGTCCCATAAGATTAAAATATAATAATATAATATAACTGTAAGTATTATAATATAATAACACCATTGCGTTACAACTGCCTACAGCATTCAGTACAGTAACATGCTGTACAGGTTTGTGGTCTAGGAGTAATATCTAGATTTGTGTAAGTACACTCTATGACGTTCGCACAACAAAGAAATCACCTAACAACACATTTCTTAGAACTTATCCTCAGTATTAAGCGATGCACGACTGTACATAATCTCACTGTTTCACACTGTGACAGCAGCAATGAACATGTGTACACCAACAAATATTTTCCTCCCGGCTTACATCACAAACTTTGCTCACTCCAGGATGAAATTAGAAACAACTGGGTTTGTTTTATTGTCCCTAATTCTTGTTACTGATATACAATACAGTCTGTCCTGGAATTACATGATCACCACTTAAAACTGCCACTTTTTATAAAGTGAAAAACTGTTGATCAAGTATATGATGGATGGGATATGTAGCAGACATGGAGGGAATTAGAAAAATGTCACATGCTTCAAATAGTGTTACTTTAAATTAATCTCATTTGTATTAATAAGGTTTTACTGTACCTACTTCACAAGTAATTCATCAAAATGGTTGTGTAAATAGTACATAGTACAGATTATTACTGGTTCCTGATACATACATTTACAAAATCTCCACCCTGAATCATGAAGTCTTTGATAACACGGTGGAATATTGCTCCTTTATAGCCAAGAGGCACGCCGTCTCTTCGATACTCCCCTGTACAAAATTCTCTAAAATTTTCACATGTCTTTGGCACAACATCTGCAAACAGCTCAAATATCATTCGGCCAATTTCCTGAAAGAAAGTAAATGCTACAGTTAGTTTAAGATACTCGTAGATAGAGGATATGAGCTCAAAAGTATATGTCTCCATGGAAAACATTCCTACATGTATCCAAATAATGGGAACAGGGAACACAGAGGCAACTCTTGTTGCCAAAGAATTTCAGATTTGCATTGGTGCCAGTAGCCTACCAACATTAGTCACTGCAAACATTCACAGCCAGTGACTCTCTTCCACCGTTAATGGGAAGAAAAAATTACAATATTCACTACATACATGTTTACCAATGAAATATGAGAAATTATTGCTGTACTCCTGCCTAAACATGGTCAATGATGACTTCTGTATTACACAGGACTGCAGTCTGCTCCCTTACTGTGTTATAACATAACCTCCTGTGATCACAGTTCACTAGAATGTGGCACCTTGCAGTCTGGAGAGGTATATGAATTTCAGACAAACCTACTGCCTCCATCTTCAGGGTCACTGTCACTCCCCTGAACTGCAGATGCAGACAGCACATCCCACCAAAACTCCAGTACCTATCTACCAAACTACAGTACTACAGCCTGACCATATATGAACACTGCCATGAAGACACCAAATCCGAGCCTACTGAAGGCACATAATTATTGCAACCACAGTCCACACATGTAGTGGGATTTGTCCATTATGTGTTATGACTTCCCTGACAATGGTGAGACTGACATTAACATCTTCTTCTAATAGCATGTACAGTAAACAAACAGTGAAGTTACCCATCTTGAAGAAAACATTTTGCAGTAAACGGTTTTAAGATAATTACGTTTGAGATATGTACGAAACTCCTCACACAACAGATTACAAAATGTAATTTATGCCAATGCACATACTTTAGTTGAACCAATTTCCTGAAACACAAGTCCTCAGCTAAAGTTAAACATACAAGTCCTCAGCTAAAGTTACAACTGACCCCGTTCATATTGCTTTTAGTATTAAAACAAAGACAACAATGGCAAATAAAAGGAAAGGTATCAGTCGATACAATATACTGCTTTCACTTCATGCAACAAAGGCCCTGCTTGTTAATTAGTTCTCGCCAGCAACACACATGCACACTCATGTCCAGTAGAGTCCCTCATAATGCTTTTTCGCCATTTTGTTCAGAGAGAAGTGTGACGCCGAAACTAACTCCATGTCCTTACTAAGAAAATAACAGATAATCGAAGTCAAGAAATTCCCCGCATTTTAAGGAAAACAAAGGTTCATTAGCACATTCACCAGCGCCCTTCAAATGTCCCTCCCCTGGGCCTGATTTACAGACAGATGCAGGTCATAATAAGTATTATTCTTCATTTCTAGTACATCAGAACATGCAAACCTAACCTGCATTAGTTACTTACAGTCGTCCCGACGCTGATGTCAAAAAATACGACTGGGTTGTTATGATTTCGTAATTGTGACTGAATTTGATTCCACGTCGGCATATTGCTGGTTTAAAGGAGCTCGGTCTATTAATAAATTGAAAATTAAAACCTAATTACCACACAAATGCTACTAACCATACGAACTTTACACACATATCAAAACTCGCTCTGTTGTACTCACAGAGTATAACTGTCTACAGGTTTCTCAACGGGGCCGACTGCACCACAGAAAATATACCAACATTAACAACGCACATGTCTGCCTGCTGCCACGGATGCCGAGATAAAAGTCACGGATTATATATTTAGACGTTGGTACAGAATTAACGATCTACTTTAGAAAGGTGGGCAACGATGTTGCAGTCTGCCGAACATGGCGCTGATTGTCGATCTCTCGCTCCTATTCCTGACCTAGCACATCTACTACCTGCCGAGTTTAATGATGCTGTCATCTCCGGTATTCCTAATTAAAATGCAAGTAGTAAGCAATTATAAGAAAATGCATGTGGACGTTGTACATCACCTGACTTATCTGGCAGTCCAACAGAGGAAAAAATCAGTTGTTGTGGGCTCCTGACCTAACAATGGGAATGCCAGAGGACTTAACTGACCGAAACAAGGGAATACTGTGTCTGGGCTAGAGAAGACTTGACCGCAATGGTCTGGAGAGATAAACAAGATGTACACATACTGACAAATATGCACCATTCGCCAACAAATTGTAACTTGTCTGATGAACTTGGAAATGGTATAAAGCAAGTAATCATGCAGAGTATAACAAACATTCGGGTTATATTGACAGAGGGGAAGGGATGTTGAACAGTTATTCAATATAACACAAGATATGCAAATGGTCTTCTCTTCTTCTTCTTCTTAGACGTGGCAGTTCTATACAGTATCCTTTTCTTTGCTGCATTTGTGCCTAAAATGACTCAGGGACGTCTGATTTTCCTTCATGTGTAACTTGATTGAAAGGGCTGGGATTGTAGCTCACCTGTGTTGACCCTTGGGTAGGTCCTGTTTTTTTCAGCCACAAATTACATGGCTTGAATTAAATTTCAGTAATTGTCATTTATACATCCGTTAGAGTGTATTTCCAAGTTTCACCTGCGGAAGGGTGGGGGGCGTTCGTGCCATGTGCGAGAAATGTGACTTGGAACCGTGCCTTGGTGGGTGTTTTTGAAACTACCACACAAAACTGAAAGTGTGATGTATTTGGTTTATTGAACGGGCGATGGCAGGTCTTCAGAATAAAAAAACATCTCGCCAATAGGTAGGTAAGCACTTCGCTAATGTTCCTACAGCCTGCTACTAAATAAACACAGAGAGACCAGCATGTGGCTGACCAGGCCATTTGCCATTACATTTTAGAGACCAGCATATGGTCGCTTAGTACAATAAATGTTAACCTGCATTTGTAGATAAAAAGATAAAATATTCTGAATAGGATTTTAGCAGACACTTTCTGAGAGTTTAATTTGCTCTTGATATTCCATATATTCAGAATTTCTCCATTGCAACATTTCAAGAACAGAATGGGCTCCTTTCTATCATCCGTGTCCTGTATTGAAACACACAGGGGGAGTGATGGATATTCGTGTGACTCTGCCATTCCGATTGTTTTTTACTATGCCAGGAATTGGTAACCAGAAGAAGGAATATGCAGGCAGAAAACATGTGGGTTAAGATGCCAATATAGTAGACCCTTGAAGTCATTACATAGCCAACATAAATTGAGCTGCTCTGTAATTGACCTATTCTTCACGCCTAGTAGGAAGATCTTGCATCAGTATGTGAGAAGGGCCAACAAGATGCACACTTTTTTTCTTAATTTATTTCATTTATACTATCCTCTGAATGTTATGAACAAAGAAGTTCATCAAAAGGAGGTTACGTCTGTAAACACAGCATACAGTAATTTCAAGCATGTATGTGATGTCCCATTGCTAACATGTTATGGCTGGAATTCTTGTTAGTTTGAAACATATAGACGATAGTATAATTGAAATAAATTAATAAAAAAAAGTGTGCATCTAGTTGGTCTTTCTCACATACATACTGTACGAAGCACGGTTCTGAAAATGTAAAAAATCTTTCATCAAATTGGTTGACCAGATCCCCTCCATCCTTTCATGTGAGTATGATTTACTGTGCTAGGAATTGTTTTTTCAACCCACTTCATAAACTCAAAATCCTTTGCACAAAATAACCTAAATTTATAAACTTACAGTGTACAGTCCCGAATCGTATCTGTAAGGTAGAGCAAAGTGTGCAGTGCAGACAGTTTTATTTACAGTGGTTATAAGGTTAAATGTACATGGGTAGTGTTTATGATTTGTCATCATTGTTAAAATTATGTTAAAATAATGCATTAATAATGAATAAATAGCAGATTTGAGTAGCAATTGTATGGAGAGTCATGTAGAATTTAGAGGAAAAAGTATTATCTGTAATCATGCATAAATTACACTGCTTGGCAGATACTAGGATATCAAAGGACAGTCACAAAATGTGTAAGGAAATTGGCATGCATGGGAGTGAAGGTAATCTTGAACAGATTTTTGAGTGGAAAATGGGAAGGAAAGAATCCATTCAGAAGGCCTGTGGGAATGTGGGAGGATAATATTGAAATGGATTTTAAGGAACTCTATCAGAATGGAGTTTGACTCTTCATGCTTCAGAGCATTGAATGACAGAGTGTTCAATGACATTCTCATGAATTGTGTAATGAACCGTAATTTCCATAAAATTCTGGGGAATATCTTGATGAGCTGAGCAACCATTGGTATCTCATGAAATGTTGTGTGCTAGATGTGTTTAGTGTTATGATTGGTAGTGTACTGTTTAGTTTTGTGATCAGTAGTGTACTGTTTAGTGTTACGATCAGTAGTATACTGTTCAGTGTTATGATCAGTAGTGTGCTGTTTAGTGTTGTGATCAGTAGTGTGCTGTTTAGTGTTGAGATCAGTAGTGTACTTTTTAGTTTTATGATCACTAGTGTACTGTTTAGTGTTTTGATCAGTAGTATATTGTTTTTCAGTGATGGCCATTTTTTAAGCTTCACACAGCATTTAAATTAGTGCCTGAAACTGTTCACTGTTGCCCACCACAATCAGAAGTAATCTGATGGTTAGCAAGTGAGCTATTTCTACAGTGTCACTTCAGTACACTCATTAGGACATTCATTATGTCGTTGACTTTCACTTTTCTGCTGTATGTCATTTAGAGTAAACTGTCAAAGCAAATTCCTTTGCCATTCATATTGCTGCTTTGCTGTTGCTTTGTTACTGTAAATAGTACTTCATGGCACTTCTTATTAGGATTCTTCTAAACATTTGAATGTGTCATGTTGGCCTTATCTTTCTAATGATTACTGATTTAAGTAGTTTATGTTTTTCCTTTATACTCTAGACATGCAAATTTTACTTTCATTATTATAGATGTTGGGGATCTGATTTTCTCTGGTCAAACAATTAAAGTGACAGTATATGCAACTGCACAGTTAATTTTCCCCTTGTCTCTCTAGAAATAAAAATACACCTTTCCATAAAGTGTGTTATGTTTAAATGTCACAATGAATATGATATCTTTCAGGATAAGTGCAAATATTCCATGCTGAACACATTCTGTCAGAGGTTTTGAGTCCTTATCATTAAAATTCTTGTGAGCCACATGCATAAGAACACAGTCATGAGTTATGAAAACATTGTTAGTTTACAAAGCAGAATACAGCTTCTTCCAACATGGCAGCCAATAGTTGTATTACAGACAGCTTGAAGAACAATTTCCTGAATGGAGAAAAGTAATGCTGAGTGCTATGTGCCTGTGTGCAGAGAAAAGAATTATGTCATCTTATTCTGAGGATTAGTATGGCTGAAAGATCAAAATTTTTTCTAGGAATCATATGCTACCTTTCATTTTCTGTGGTCTCAGATTTTAAGGATGGTTTCTTATATCCATAGGGTTGAATGTACTTCGTAGCTGTAGTAGCATTAGCATG
>Ga0123352_10018692_pt1 | contig 11049 bp, 4 predicted proteins | sample TergutLab28metaG_FD_89700 | JGI IMG/M metagenome (GOLD analysis project Ga0123352, IMG submission 89700) | Labiotermes labralis P1 segment gut microbial communities from Petit-Saut dam, French Guiana - Lab288 P1 | ecosystem: Host-associated > Arthropoda: Insects > Digestive system > Gut ... | reverse complement strand
CAGGTGGCGGACGCTTGTGAGTGCGGTAATGAACCTTCGGGTTCCGTGAAATGTGGGGAATTTCTTGACTAGCTGCAAACCAGTTAGCTGCTCAAGAAGGACTCTGCACCATGGAGTAAGTAATGCCCTACAAAAGCGCTAATAGTACGAAAAGCAATCGATGAAAATAGAAGCAAAATATCTATTTTAACGAAATATCCAACGAAAAGTCAGCCATATTTCATGGAAATACACATTAGTTTAATTCGAAGGAAAAATGTTGCATAACAAAATTCAACCATTACGTAGTTGCTACCTGTTTCTGCAGAGCGCTGTGCTACTGCTGTGACAGTGCACGTGCCGTTACGATTATACCCTACCCCCTACCATCCCTTCCCCAAAACACACACACACAAATCAGTTGGCAAAAGTTTCTATGAAATCGCTGCGGCAAGGTCATTTCTTCTCCGTCTGGTTCTTCAAACATCAGCAAATTTCCACCGAACTACACGACATCACACACAACATTCTTCTTAACGACCGCTCTGAGGGCCCAAACTCTTGTTCAATAAAAACAAAAACGAAACCTAATGTAGACCATAAAGAACCCCGCTAAATTATTTTGATAGGAATCTGTGTTACGTTACATGTGAAGCCCACGTGCGATGTTTTCGTCATAGATTTGCATTTTCACTAATAATCACACGGTCTCCCAGCTACACTGTATTAGTAAATGTGAATAGATAATAAACACAAATATATTGATAAAAACAATTTTACACTTCCACGATTTTCCGTTTTATGATAAACACAAACATGTTTTTTTTACACATTATCTTTCATATTCTATATCAAATAAAACAGACTTTAAAGCAGGGCGAGTGACGTCTTTCCTGTATGTATTTAAGCACTAGTCAAATAGTGTCAAGCTACCCAACTTCGGCATTAGATTGAGAAAATTTCTTATAATAAAACCATATAGATGCATCAATTTCTCAAATTTATTTTTGTAACAAAACTCTACATGTTTCGGACAGTTCCTCTGCCCATCATCAGGAGTTTTTCACTGTACACACAGCAATGGTATATGTCATACAAGTTCTGTCCTGATTCTGCTAGCAAGCTGTCGGCAAACCTGCATGACATATACCATTGCTGTGTGTACAGTGAAAAATTCCTGATGATGTACATAGAAACTGTCCGAAACATGTAGAGATTTATTTCAAAAATAAATTTGAGAAATTAGGGCATATAGTTGGTTTTATTATAAAACTTTATCACGATCCACGGTCACCTGAAGGTTAAATTGAGAAAATTGATCAGTTTAACGCTCCGATCGCTTTCTCTCTAGGGAAATGATGCTTATTACACATTGAGCAGCGGGCGAGGTGAACCCCAGGAACGGGTTGGTTTTTTCTGAAAAATAAATCTCTTGCTTCCGACAGAAAGTAAGAACGTTTCGCCTTTGTCCAGACCGTAGCCTAGACACTATGCCAATTTAACTATCGCGGTAGTACAGTAATAACTTCTAATAACTTCACCGACCACTATTATTCCTTTTCTAGAAACACACTGAAGGGAACACCCTGTCATCTCGATAACCTTGACGATGTTATCAAGTCACGAGAACGTTATTCCGACCGCTACACCACATACAGTCAAACGCGCCAAATCTACCTTTCCTTTCGCTTTACAATTTGCACTTGATTACTACTAAATACCATTCGCCACAAAAAGTAATCAGTGAAAAATAAATGCAAAAGTGGCACACGAATGACACCAAATGTAAGATATAAGGAAGTAATTAATATCACCTATACTGAAATGCAGACTGTACTCTCCTTCGTCCCAGTTGTCCGTGACACACTCTTCAGGTATTTGATCAAGTGACGTCTCTCAAATTCGTAAGTGTATTCGCTATTATCATCAACAACACCAAAACACGCATCTCAAAACACTACAATTTACTCAGATCCACAACCACCTTCATACAACAAATTATGCAGTGTAGGTAGGCACATTTTCATACTCTTCAAAGTCACTGGATACAGGACGTGTTATTACCTATCAAACTTACACGTAGTCATTGAATCTGGATTTCGTATTTAGTGCTAGCAAAAATGTTACTTTATTGCCACAAAATCTGTGTTTCCACATCAGTTAATAAGCCTAATTCCAAAACTGGCCAGCCCCAGGAATACAGATAACGTCGCGTGACACCGTTCTTCCAAGTTAGTAGTAACTCAACTTCTTTAAAATGGCGACAGGTGTAGTATAAAGTACAGCGACGTGGGCAGAAACTGTGCAGAAAACTTACGTGAAGGCTCCAGCGTTGCTTTTGATATTCACGTACAAATATGACACCAAACATAAACACCACAAGCAGTAATGTAAATTTTCACTGGCACAAATTAAGAAGAAACACGTTATGAACGTTTTATTACCCACAGCAGACATTTACACTCGCTCACTCACTCCCTCCCTCAAACCATGTACTATGAACAGTTAGCAACAGGATACGCACACCTGTGCTCACAGGCAGTGCATGCGAAGGGATTGCAAGCTTCGATGAACCTGAACGAGCAGTTGCTATACATACAGTGATCAGACAGAAGCTGCCATCTACAAACAGAATTAAAAAGCAGTGAATACATCACCGATAGGTGTAGCTTCTATTTATAGCCATGTGCGTAAAGGAGGTACGAGTTAATCGCATGATACCATCTGTGAATCACAACCTCCAAACCCTAAATACTTGTTTGTACCTAACAGATAATTTCAGACATAAGGGATACAGGAAACCGCAAAATAATATGGCTGAAAAACATGAAGAAGGACCCTTACTCCCATGAAATAAATTGCTTTTCTTTAAAACAGTGCCTGTGCACAGGAATACGGTTAAACATAATTTTATTTTGATTCTGTTTTTTCCGTGCAACATATTATATTTATTTTATTACAAAACTAACCATTTGCAAGGAGTTGGGTTTTAATAAAATAAATACTATATATTGCAAGGAATAAACAATATAAAAATATTTAAAGCCCAACAGGCAGAGGTAAACTGCAGCTGCGGGAACTCCAAAGAAAAACTTAAAAACGAATTCAGCCATATGCTGCAATAAAATCTGTTGTATTTTTGCAAGTAGTTGATCTTTTTAAAAAATAAATACTTGACATAATTCCAGCAACCAAGCCTCGGAGGTTTCTCACCGCGGAGGACCGTGTTCTCTGCCAGGGCAGTCCACGTGGGAATTGGCGTGGACAAAATAGCACTGTAAATGTTCGTCTCTGAGTACTTCGCTACTCGCCCATCATGACTACCTAATATTCGGAGACCGCTCTCTCTTTAGATTGCTAAAAAGTGAGTTGTCCAAATCACACCCGTGATTCTTCATTACATTAGTTCACTGACGTATGACTATGCGTTTTATTTAAGCATCGCCATCATTGCAGCTCTTCACATAATAATATTTAATTATGAAAATTATTTTTTACTCTTGTTACGTTATTCAATTATTGATATTATATAATTAAATTTCAGCTGTCGTCTGAAGCACCCACAGACAAGCTATATATAACACACTTTCAATATCTCTTCTTTCCGAGGTCGAATGTTTTTATTAAACCATTAGTGTTAGCGAGCTAATTACAATCGTGATAATCTGCACAAATTTAAATGTAAACGAAACAACCAATGCACTTTAATTGTATTATGAACTTGTACTTACAATATTTTAAGCAACACGTTTCGGCAAGTAATCAGGCCGAAACATTTTTGTGAAAATGTTATAAATAAAAATACAGCATGAAATTAATTCTTTACTTTGTAACTATTAGATAAAAACACAATACAACAGTGTAGATGAGATACCGTATAAAAGTTTATGTACAGTTATACAAAAATTGGTAAAAGTACACTTAGAGATAAAGGTAAAGCAGTCCCATTACAGGCCCAGAGGGTTCCAGGAAGTTAAGGTCCCCAGATTTCGTGACAACGAAACAGGAAGGCGGTAGGTTGTCAGCCTTACGCACCTGCCGCCTTTACCCCCAGGAAATACTCCTGGTACTCATTTCTGTTAGAGGCTGAGTCGACCCCAGGGTCATAGTGCGATCGGAAGGACTTTATGTCAAAGAAAAATCCACTGACACCAGCTGGGATCGAACCAGCGACCTTCCGATTTGTAGCACAGCACCTTAACCACTGAGCTACCGCGGTCCCCAAAAGCACACGCATTAACGTATTTTTATACATAAATATACATTATTTGTACATTGATATAAAGACGAGAGCTCGTCCCCACTTTATTTTACAGTTTTTATTCGAGATCTTACATCTAGCCTGCTGTTGGCTATACAGTACAGCTGAAGCATGTAGCTATTTTCACATGTATGAAAAGAAGTGTGCAGACTGTAATCCTACTTCTTTCCTTTATATACGTCACAATAAAAAAGAATACTTGTTGGTTGTTTATATGGCTGTTTATACATTTTATAAATCTAATTAATGCACGGAAAAAAGGAAGACGTAAAAAAATATGTACAAAGTTACCTTTACACAGCTACAAAACAACTGCAGGTTCACATTTTATTCCTGGACCAAGCAAAACATGGCATGTCTGTATGTACTCATTCTCTTATAATACAAATGACTAAACGTGCCATTTTACTGTGTTCAACAGGCTAACTCAGTAAAGTATCAGTTACGGGGTGGCCAACGGGGCATAAATTAGTTCCGACAAATCCAGAGCCTTATTCCACGTATACCTGAGGTTTCTAACCTAACTAGTTTTGTTTGCTGGAATATTATGGACAACACTGAACAGCAACCGTAGCAAACACTCACAATATAACAAGATGTCAGGGCCTAAGAGTGCGTCACTTTCACTACGTTAATACAAATCATCAAGTTAGTAGAGCGATAATAAATTCCACTCACATTCGGTTTAAAAACATTCTAATTCCCGACCGGAAAAGTGCGATACGGTTCAGGATTTCTGTGGGTCTCCTAAGAAAATCTAGACAAGGATTAATATTTACACATTCCTCCTTCCTTATAATCCAAATGTACAATCATGAAGGTTTTTAAAAATAATCTAATAAATATAATTATATTATATTATATCACATCACATCACATCATATTATATTATATTATATTATATTATAGTGGGTAAACCTGAGGGTAAAAGACCATTTCGGAGTCCCAGGCGTAGATGGGAGGATAATATTAAGATGGATCTTCAGAAAGTGAGATGTGGGGTTATAGACTGTTTCGAGCTGGCTCAGGATAGGGACAGGTTGTGGGCACTTGTGAATGCGGTAATGAATCTTCGGGTTCCATAAAATACGGGGAATTTCTTGACTGGCTGAAAACCGGTTAGCTTCTCGAGAAGGTCTCTGCTCCATGAAGCAAATAACTACAGTAATAGCAATACTATAATTATTACACAATGATCAGACGCAGTGTACTTACATTCAACTCTGTCTTATTTACAGTAAGGAAGAATTTTTTGTTTGGTTGTAAATTACAAAACGACATACCACTACCTGTGTGAAGGGAGTGTAGAAATTCTGAAAATGTAGGGATGGTAACTGTTAATTCAAGTAATTTGAAAATCTAAAGTATTTACTCCAGCGTTTCGCAACTTCTATCAGCTTCCACCGAACCCGCTTTTCAGAACTTTAAATTGAGTAACACGCGTTCGTCTGGCATCATTCTGTCTTAATTAAAGGCAATGCCACAAACAAGAGGAACAGGAAGTTTGAACTTTATTTATACAGTATGTTTAAAATTAAACAACATAACGTTACGTGTCGCCGTCCTACTCACTCCTGTGCGGTGACAGCATTTGATACAGTTAACAATATGAGACAACTGCAGAAGAATTGTAATTTGTTCATTTTTATGTAATTATGCAGGCGGAGCAAATATTTATGCAATTATCATAAACAATTGGAACTGGTCGGTAACTGCGAGGTGCGAGTAGGAAGCGTGTTTTAAGCAAAGGAAATTTTCTGCCGTACGTTTTGAAAGCCACGTCATTCAGAAGCATCAACAGGTGTTCTAATTCATCTTACTTCGCGTCAGAACTGCTTTATAAGAAAACGTGTTTGAAGGAAAGACAGATGGAAGGATATAAGAGATGGGAAGACGAGGAAGAAGACGTAAGCAGCTACAGGATGACTTTCAAGAATCGTGAGGTTACTGGAAATTGAAAGACGAAGCACTAGATCGCACTCGTTGAAGAACTCACCCTCGAAGAGGCTATGGACCTGTCCAAAGACATATTACGGAATGATACACACACACATATATGTGTGTGTGTGTGTGTGTGTGTGTGGCGCGTAGGTGCGTGTTTGTGTGCGCGGGTGTGTGTTCTTTCGTAAACACACTTAGTGATTTGATTGTTACAGTAATAAGATTTAATTCTTTTAGCACACATTTTTCATGACAGGCTTTCCCAGGACGGAATCACCTGCGACTCGAATGTAACTCGCTGATCCTGTAGAGCTGAACGAGTTACAAAAGTTCTCTTTTGTGTGTCGTGCAAAAAGTTTCTGTGATTTACTTGCCTCTTAAAGGTAGTGAATCCCTAACCTGGAAACTTTGTACGAAGTATGAAGACAGGATGCCTGGTTTGTCCTCCCAGCAAACCCGAGTCGCTTATAAAGTTCTGCAGTTTAACAGCCTGATCTTACGCAGCAACATGATAGGAAATGCTTACACCACACAGCGCAGTCAATGCGCACCGGGAAACGATTCAGTTTTAAGTGAAATACTGGCGACATTATAATGTCAAGGACAAGTAATATAGAAATAAATAAATAAATAAAAGTATATATATATATATATAAGACCCTACTGTGGTGTTACGTTCTGAAATATATGGTTGTAAATCGAATCGTTGTAGAACGAGTGCTATTTAAATGGTTTAAATTGAGATAGGTTCTTGGGCCAAAAAAGTGGTCAAATAATTTTATAATTATATTTCTTTACATTATCATATACAATTTTAATTTAATGAATTAGGTATTTAAAAAATTACACAGATAATTGAAAATAAATATCAATGAAATCACTTTTTGTTTTGTTGAAGAATGCCTAGGCCGTGGTTCAGAAGACATCAAGAAAGGATATAACGTCAACTGTTTTGATTTTTTCTTTTCTGTCTTTTGATGGAAGTCATGGGTGGAAAAATCGCAATCAACTTAAAAGAAATGCACTAAAATAGAAAAAGAAGAAACACATGCACACCGGAAAAGGGCTAGAAGCGCACTAAGTATAGAAATGACATTTGTGTTGCGACAGTGTTGCACCACAAGTCGGGAGTGCTCGGTCCGACTCGACAAGGGTCGTAAACGTGAATCGTCGTAAAAATAACCGTCGCAAAACGAGACCCTACTGTGTATATACAGGGTACACACAAAAGAATGGTGCGGTTTCAAAAGTTAACGAGAAATTTATTTCTCACCTTACACGGACACAACATACACCGTCAACAGCGGCAACTGTCCAAGTTTCTCGTGCGCTACCAGCAGTTCGCTTCTCATGCTTACTGCGGGGCCGCGGGGCCAGTTTCCAGATGGCGTCGCAGCAGGAAAAGGCTTTCTGTGTGCTCCGTTTTGAGGTGCCCAGATCTATGATTACAGTGCAGCGTGAGTTTCGTGCACGGTTTAGAAAAGACGCACCACATACACATAAATACATACATACATACATACATACATACATACGCCTTTAATGAATATGCATTATCGTTTTCTCATTGAGAGCTTTATACACTTCCATTTACTTTGTTCATTTCACTCGTTTTTGTCTTGGACGGCAAGGCGTCACAAAAACACAACGCGTGACGTTAAACTCAACATTTTGCCGGTACAACAGTGGATGTGGATTGAAAATGACCGTAACGTAGAACGCCTGTTCCGAGTCAGCGAAGATGCGCGACAGTGGCACCGTTGGTTTCAGGGTGCCTATCGCGAGTGGCGAACTTGTGATATAGCAAGTCGAGCCTCCTTTGAGATTTGCGTACCGCGTATATGCACTTACACACATTATGTGTGTATGTATGTGTGCGTGTGTACGTACGCATGTGTGTTTGTACGTACATAAGCATGCACGTGTACATTTCTACCGCTTTCATCCTTCTGCTTATTTACACACAATGTAATGTTGCACAACTGATCACACTGAAGTATCAATAACGCATTATCACGAATCACTCCTTCTGTTATCGACAGCTGTTTTAACCTTTTGACGCCTAATGTCAACTATAGTGGTCGTACCGCACCGCTAACCTCTAAAGTTGCATTTTATATATTTATTCAACAAATACAAATACTGAATATTTTAAACGTGATATATACTCTCCGATGTTTTCTCTTCAAAATGCAGTTTGTTTCATAATTCTAACATATTTGGTTCCTGTATTATTCACATTTTACGTACAGGTGTGCTAAAATTAAAAAAAAATTCCGGCGCCAAAAGGTTAAATAAGTGCATACAAAGAAATCCCGTTGTATGATAACTTAGTAGATAATTTAAAGATGCTTGTATTTCATGGGTGGGCAGATATATCTCAGTGGGTATAGCGACTCGCTTCGGGCTTAACGGTCCGGGGATCGAATCCCAGTAGAGGACGAGTTGTCCGCACCCCTCTAGAATGGTTCTGGGGCCCACCCGTCCTCTTATACACTGGGTATCGTGTCTATTTTCCGGCGGTAAAGTAGCCGGGGTGTGGAATTGACCAAACACCCCCTACTAGTACCGAGGTTACCGAAAAGGTACAGCTATATATTTCCTACCCTGGGGCCTTCATGGCCCGTTCTAGGGCGAACTTAACCTTTGCCTTTTAACTTTTATTTCATGGCACACATTTTAAGCTGAAATGATGGTTAGAATTTTGAATACACGTGGAAGAAGGGAGTACTGAGTTACGTCAGTATTTTTCCGGAGGGATGTTTGCTACGTGTTACGTGTGTAGAGCGTGATAAATTTTTTATGTGTTTCCTACAGCAAAGTTTATGTTCAAATTTAATTTATTGTGAGGGCCGGGATAATATTGCTTCTTGTTAACGACGGTGTTAGATTCTACAATTACCTCACGTCGATGATTGGTGATGTTTATACACGGGAAGGTTGGTGCAATGATAATGTCACGGGAAACTGAAATACTATAATTGGAGACAATTATGTCCCAATGCCACTTCGTCCTTCAAAAATTCCACATGGACTGACCTGGGTTTGAATCCGAGCCTCTGTCGAAATAGGCCACCTGCAAAACGCCTGACACTTTCTGTATTTGAAAGAAAAAAGTGGAAGCAAAATAACATTATCATCACCTCAATATGCATTCTTCCTTGTAGTAACATGTCAATATACCAGCGTCACATTCGTGTGGACATTCCAATTAAAATCAGATTTTCACACAAATCAAGCGAGTTAAACCAATGCATTTGATATTCATACGTCCGTGCATCGCTAATATATCCTCAGAGTGCAACAAACAAGAAGCGATTTTTTCTCAATTTATTTATTTCTGTAAGACGCTCCACATGTTTCAGACGGGTTTTCCGTCCATCATCAGGAGTTCAAAAACTGCACATACAGCGTCAGGCATTTGTCAGACTGTTACTGCTGCCTGCTGCTAGCCTGGCCGGGATGTTCCATCCCGGCCAGGCTAGCAGCAGTTACCATTATCGGTCTGATAAATACCTGACGCTGTATGTGCAGTTTTTGAACTCCTGATGATGGACGGAAAACCCGTCTGAAACATGTACAGCACCTTACAGAAATAAATAAATTGAGAAAAGTCGCATCTTTTTGGCTGTACTCCGAGAATTATTCCAATGAATTAGGTAGGAAGCAATTCTAAATCATAATTCCTTCTGTTCTTTCGGAAAGTAAACTTCGTTGTTATTTGAAAAGCATACATGCAACTCAAGAATTCATCAATAAAGATCTGTAATTTCAATTCAATCCACAGAATACACTTTATTAGAGATTTACACCAAAACATGCCGTCGGATTGACTGCAGTATCGGGCTGTGAAGTAACTGAAGTAGTTAACTGCGAATGGTTGGCCCATGCCCATTCATTGTCAATGGATTTATAATGTGATGTGTTCAGGTTCTGTAACACAAGCGCTAAATTCCGACGACAGTTGGTGATGTCAGACACAATTATGACAACTGGAAACTGTGGTCAGCCAGGCACAGACAGGGTGTTCAACATTCTGGTCATTATTAAATAATAAAAGCAACAGCAATTTCCAAGATTTTCTGTATTTTACATCCTTGCGAGTTTTAAAAAATTTTGACAAAAATGAAACACCCCCATTGAGCGAAATGAATACAAGACACATGAATTAGCCTACCGGCAAAATCCGCGTGTCGGTACGTCAAAAAATAATTACCAGGTGTCGCACCTTCAGGGTAACAACAGGATTACTCCCACTTTGTGATGGCAGGAACAGTCAATACATACTGTGACAAAGATAAACTTTTATCCGATGCCTAGATCGATTCAATTCATTGAATTTATAAAAATATAAAGTTTATTTACATATTTAAGTTCATTGGAAGAAAAGAATTCTTCTTCTTCCAATGGCGCTACAGCCCGGGGTGGGCCTCGGCCTCCTTCAAGAGTTTCCTCCATCCTTTCCGGTTTCGGGCGGGTACTGTCCAATTTCTACATCCTAGCTTTGCTACATCTTCCTTCACTCCGTCTTCCCACCACAACCTGGGTCTACCTCTTGGGCGCTTTCCTCCTGGCTCACTGGAGGACTCTCCTGGCTAAATCGTCGTCATCCTGGCGCATGACATGTCCTGCCCATCTCAGTCTACTCAGCTTACAAAATTTCAAAATGTCTTTCTCATCATACAGTTGATAAATTTCTCGATTATTTCTAATTCGCCATTCTCCCTTATCAATCACTGGGCCACAAATTCTCCGGAGGATTTTGCGCTCAAAAATACTAAGACGATATTCATCTTGCTTAGATAGCGCCCATGTTTCTGCCCCATATGTAAGTACCGGTCTAATTAATGTTTTGTAGAGGAGTGTTT
>Ga0123352_10018689_pt1 | contig 11050 bp, 5 predicted proteins | sample TergutLab28metaG_FD_89700 | JGI IMG/M metagenome (GOLD analysis project Ga0123352, IMG submission 89700) | Labiotermes labralis P1 segment gut microbial communities from Petit-Saut dam, French Guiana - Lab288 P1 | ecosystem: Host-associated > Arthropoda: Insects > Digestive system > Gut ... | reverse complement strand
CAACACAACAAGTACTCGCTAGCTCCTGAAGATGGACGTATTAACGTCTGAAACATGTTGAGCAATATATAATAAAGCAAGTGTCATCTAGTTGGTCAACCTATATTCAAATATCAAGATGATACACGATCCAATACGCATAAGATAGAAAAGTGTGTGGGGATCTGAGTTAGTGAATCCATATCCATGCTGTGATGATTAAAGTAATCAGTGGACTGTAAGAATGCATCATGGCACGAACCACAGAACACATGGAGTGGCCCTCAAATTATTCAACCAAAATTATCAGCCATGAAAATTCCCACATTAAAAGACATGAGTACTTAACCATACATGCAAGGATATAAACTAACAACCTACAAAAATCTGAACAAACTGTAATTATATATTCATTTGCTACTCCTAGAAATGATAGAGGGATTGTGTGGTGATTCATAAGCACAGCTATGGTCCAGAATTGCACAAGGTTACATAGTGAATGAGGGTTGTCTGTTGTAGAGATGTTAAAACTTATGGCTGTTTCAATCAACCATCCTGGGGTTTAGTCCACAGAAACCTATTAGCTTAGCAATAAAGGCGACAGTACCACATGAAAGAGAGATACGTACATACACAATTATTATGAAAAAAGTTATAGCAATGTCTGAACACCAAAAACTAAAAAATTCTTCTCCTAGAAGCTGAACTGTTAAATATTTTCAAGAATGAATGAAGGGACTAGAATAACAAATCTGTAAATTTTAAATATATTCCTACTTTACCACAATTTTGAGCCTTGTAGTCTTCCAGTATCCATTTAAGCCACTACAGGAAATATGAATTCAATTCTATCCTACTGAAATGTAATTCTGCCATTTATTTATCCCAGTTCATTCAAAGGAATTTCTAAGAGCATCCAGATCCCACACTACTGTGTGAGAGGTCTATGTAATGGCATACTTCATATTACGGAGGGAATCGTACTGCACTAATTTAGTTTTCAAAAACAGAGCTGGTATAGTCTTGGAAAGGTACAGTTCTGTACAACAGCACTGGAGACATGTGTTAATCACTGTTAGGATGATTAAAATGCTAGTTTACATCTGTCATTGAACATAACTACACACCATATGTTGTACTATGCATTTCTTTGCAAAAAAAAAACAGCTTCTGGACTATTCACTATATCTAATGCTGATACCTGCCACAACAGCTTATAAATAAAACACTCCTTCAGTTAGGCAGTAAATCATTCCTTACACCTTGAAGTTAAAACATATTCTGCACCATATCATTGATGATCATATACCATAAGAAATTTACATACCCAAAATGCAAGTGGATTGTGGAATGCAAAACAGGACAGAAAGTCAAAGAGAAATACACAGAAGATGACAGACTAGTAAGAAATGTAAAAAGTATTGAAGAAAGTAGATTACATTTTGCTGATGCATGCAGCAGACATTAAGAAACAAAGAACACACACAAACATAGCTTAAGTATTTTTAAGCATTAGAGATAAATGTATATTTTTTATTTCAGCGTTATATTCCTTCATCAAGGAAGAAATTACTGTGTTTGAAACTTCTTACCACTTTCTGGAGGTAGATGAGAGATACATCAGTTACCACGGCAACAAAGAGATAAAACAAGAGCAACATTAAGGCTACATCTACTGATAAAAATAAGCAATGTCAGAAATACAGAACTCCACTTATACTACTGTTCTGTAAGGAAGAGAAAAATCTGGTGCTAGTCAAAAAGTGTTTCAAGCATATAGTTCAAACGTGTGATCTGTTATTTCATTTTAAGGGTAGAGGAAAGTCATTATTATGCCATTCCTTACACAAACGCATAAAAAGAGTGAATATTTACAGAATAAAGAACACATATGATAGGTTCAGGTGCCCATCTAGTGAAGAAACACTAGCAAAATTCACAGAATACTTGTAACATTCAAAAGTGAATAAAATGTTTTTCTACAATCCACACGTACAAAATAAGAGAAAAAACGTTCCTCTGAATGCAATAAACTTGACAATAAAACATATTTACAGGAGACAGTGTACTTCCTAAAATATTTATGTGCAGTTACATCCCAAAAAAATATTGTATCCATTATAAATATGCTCTGGTATGTCAGGTTTGTGACTAAAGTTGCCATCAGTATCTGTGTTAGCATTGTGATCACAATCTCAGGTGAAGAAAAGATTACAAGAAACATGTTACAACAGCACAGTCAGTTCCATACTAGAAACTATATGTGGAATGGTAAATTTCATTTCCATGTAAAAATAATATTAAAATCTCTACAGTTTTTCAGAAGTTCTTACAAACACATGGTTGTACCTTCTGACCCACCCGTAACACAGTTACACATACTTACTATTGGTTATACCCACATTCAAGTCCATTTAGAAAGAAATACACAAAAGTGACACATCAGAGAACATAATTTTGCAGAAGATCATATTTCTTGGGATGTTACTGCACAAGCAGGTAAATTATCTCTTATTGATTTAATTTGTGTTTCAGTTTAATCAGATTAATCGTACAGTATTATGAAGATATGGGAAGTGTTCAATGTACATTTCAACAATGTGGTAACATATACAGTATATATATATTGTTATGAACCAATGGAGTTACTCAAGCACATGTATTGTATCAAAGGATTCTATGGCAACAGAACTGCAGCCATTTGGAAAGTGGTAAAGGTGCAGAGGTTTATACATATAAAGCAAATGGGAAATGGTAATGGTAACAACTGAGAGTGTAGCTTGAATATATTTGTTACTTTCACAATTATCCACCTGACTGCTTATCATAAAATACCTCCGTACCCCACTGTACAAAAATAAAAGAAAACTATTTTCCTTTTCCAGAAAGTTCATTTCCAGTGTTTTTCTATTCCACTAGTATGTATAATAAATGAAATATGATGGTGTTGTAATTTCAAAATTAGAAGAGATAATGAACTTTGATAAAAGAAATTATGAAATGGAACAAATTAAATATATGAACAAAATTGAATATTTTTTTTTTTGTTCTCATGACTCATGCTTCATATATTTTAAGTACATAAAGATTAATTTGAAAATTCAAATAACATGTTTAATATTTACTTAGACTTGTCTTGCTGCTCGTTTCACAATTGGAATTCCAATGCTGTGAATGGATGAAGTAGACTTAGTGCAATTAAACTATTTAAAATGGAAAATAATTAAAACTACTGAGAGATACAGAATTCAGAAAACAGAGAAGCTCAAAATTGAATAAAATATGATTTTCAGTATCTCATTCATCACTTGCCACTCTATGTACAGCTATACTGACTTGTATATTACTAAGTTACAAATTCTGATTACTGTAAATTGCACGAGTGTTTTAACACCACAAAAAGAGAAATAAATTGTGCACACAGCTTAATTTATGGAACTGTACGTATATGGTGTCCTAGTTATTATACTGCTAAAGTAGTGTCTACAAATTTAAGCATTTTTTCAAAATACATTTTTAATGTACCAACCACTGAAAGATGGTTGTCATTGTCACCATTCACATGAGTTTAAATCATGTGGATGTCCCTAATCTTCATTATTGCTTAAGTTTTCCATGCTATTTAAATAAGAAAATAATCTGCATAAAGTTCTACATGAGTGGTGAATGAATCACCATTCTAGAACTAATACTTATAAAGATGAATATGAATAAGACCGGTGAAAATAAACATGCTAATAAAGCAATCAATAGTCAAAGGTAAAATGAATGCTAAAGTTGGCAATAAACAGTATACCTGAGTTCCTGAATCACCCTTCACGTCTTAGTGTCATTAAACTGAAGTTAACTGAACCGAACTGGAGAGTTTGATCTTATTACAGTTTCTACAGATTACGAAATGAGTTTACTTGTCCATTACATAACAGTTGACAATGCACATCTATGACAATTCAATAACTCTCACTCCACTACAACTGAGAGCATTTCCTTATACAAATCAGGGATGAATGACTATTCGAACATGTGCCACCACAAAGTAGTTTAGTGACAAAATAAATTTTAACATCACAAATTATATGTTAATTTACAAACAGATTACAAAATATTTACTACTTTGTTAAACATATTTTTAAATGTTTTTATGCTTTATTTTACCATGTGAGTTGGATAAGGCATGACATGTCTGGTGAAATTTCTCTCACAGTTATTACTGACACAGACAAACACCATGTTCATGCATAGTGTTGTTATAAATATCTGTCACATATTACACATGTACATTTTAAAACCTAACATAACCAGTTACTATGTCACATCACTATATGTTACAACTGCAGAATTAATAATGTGCCTAGTATTTCACTAAATTTTTATCATCCAGTGCAGTTTCCACAAACATAATCTCAATATGGGAGTAAAACATTACAATGAGAGAAATCTAGAACATGACTTAATTCATTACTTCTGCAATTCACAGGAACATTTGCTAAATGGCATCATATATTCCATACTACATTCTTCATCACAGACCCCATTAGACAGTTTTCAATTTGGTTTCAATTAAAATGTTTAATTCCTAAAATCTGAAAATCAAAGAAGTAATGGAGTTTTTCCCAACCCCACATTTTAAGTCCTTGTAATGCCTAATACAGTAGCTTACGACACAGTAAAACAAAATGCCCTTTGTTTCAATAATATGAAGAGGTAATTAAGTGGCATGATAGCATCAGAAAATTCTGGGTGTCAATTGTACAGAGATGTTCATATAATACAGTATATACAAATGCAGAAGCACCCTCCTGTCAAAACTCAATGGTAGTTTCATTAATGCAGGGTTATATAAATCTGGCAGTAATAGAATGCAGTATTGAAATAATCATATTTAATTTTAACATACTCACATGGTAGGTACCAGGAGCTATATACAGAGTTACTCAGTTTAATATGAAATTCCTTGCCTTTTATGGAACCCCAGAGTCTATTACTGTGATCGCAAGAGCTTACCATTTCAATCTATATAATCAGCCTATACAATTTTCACCCCCCCCCCACTTCCTACTTTTTCAAGACCGAGTTTAATTTTCATGAACCTATTAAACAAAGTATTCTCAACTAGTAATTTTAGTTAATGGCTCACACTAAAACCACACAGCAAAATAAGTATTTAGGCAATGTAATAAATATGAAAACTGAAATCCCATGACATTAATTCTTTTAATGGAAACTTACCATACAAAAGAAAGATGGCCAAAGACATCCCTAGTAATGAAAGACTAAATATTCCCATGCCTGATTAAGCAACACACCTTAAAGAGGTATTGGAGTGTGGTGGTATAGCTCCCAACATCATATGTAGCTGCAATGTAAGGGTCAAGTTCTGGTTGCTGTATTCTGGGGAAAGAACCTTTAGAACCCTAAAATAGAAGGCTGTGGTCTGCAGAGCAAAGAGAAAAATTCTTGCATCTGCCAGGAACTGAATCCTGGTTCTCTAGCTCACAGCTAATCACTATACTGATGGAGATATCTTTGTTGGATATACTGTTAATTTTTTCATGTAATTTGCAAAACTGAAATGTCACTGAAGGGGAGGAGGGGGCAGGGTATATTAATATAGGAAGTAAACAGAAACTGTCTGTTAACCTTAAAAATAACTTTACATGTATTGTTTGTATGATCAGGTCCTTTAAACCTCCTGTATATAGCGTAACACAGACAAGCAGCAGACACTTATAAAGCACATGAAGAGATTAAGGGCACTGCGAACACAAACATACATGTTTAATTACTGTCACATAACAGTTCACACAAAACATACTGTCAAAAATCACGTGGAATGTTCACAGATTTACAAAGAGAGAACACTTCTCAATGTATGCTGCTCATGAAGATTGTCTGCACCATGCCTCACATGTATGTTAATTTTTCTGGGCCTACATTATGAAACATGAGACTAAAAAATGCACTCAGCTCTTCTGGACAGCAGGTTGTCTTGCAGCAGAATTGGCCAAATAATTTTTATACTGTCAGATACTTCTATACATCATAATAACTGCTGCAGTCATATGCATGCTTCAGTCTAAACAATAAAAGGTGTAATTTGACATTATTAACTCTGTGCATTACTCTTATGAATAATTAAAATAACCTATAAATGCACATATATAATGACTAAAAATCATACATAACATATAGAATTCCTACATATTTCAGTGCCAAGGCACCAAACTCAGGGAGTCCAAAATATGAAGCATGCAAGTACCAGCACAATGTGCTCGGTATTACAATAATAAGTTATAAATATTAGAATTATACAATAATGAAATTGTTGACTTGAGAATTGATATAAGATGGAGCTCATATAAGAAATGTTCAGATGTCTGTATGCATACTTGGCATTTAATTATAAAAAACGTTGGATTCTGGCCTATAGCTCCATCTTACATCAATTTGTAGGTAAAAAATTTCAAAATTTTATAATTCTAACATTTTTTTAACATACTACTGTAATACAAAGAATGTTATGTTGGTACCTGCAAGCTTTTATATTTTGGATTCCCTGAAGATGGTGTCTTGGTGCTGAAACAAGTAGGAATTTTATATGTTATACTAAATTTTTAGTTGTTTTATGTGCACTTGTTCGTTACTGTAATAATCTTCAATAAAAGTGTATCAAGGTCTCCGTACTTTTGAGCATGAAATTCTTGATCACAGATGTGACAAAATCTAATACTAATAGGCACTGCTACCGGGTCACTATTTGCAGCTGAGGAGATAGAAAAATATGCAATGATATAAAACAAGTATTTCTTTTAAAAAAAATCAATTATAAAAGGCAGACTCTATTCTAAAAGGCCAAAAATTCATTATTGATAGCTGATTTTTGACTACATTCAACAAGATGCTAATTTTGTTACCACATTTATCAAAACACTCACCTCCTCCAAATGAAAACCAAAAATGTTTCTCCTGCCTACCACATACAAACAATTCTCCAAGTACAAAATTATTCTAATATTTATTTTGACAGTACTTACTTGGTATAATTTATATTACAGGCATGCAGCCACAAAACCCAACTGGTACAGCGAAATTAATGTGACTTTTAATAGTGTGACTTTAGCAAGGACGATATGTCGCTCCCTGATGATGGTCCTAGGACCGAAACGTGTCGGAGCGTTTTTAATGCTTTAATGTGTAAATTTTATAAACTTGATGTATGTGCAATAGTTGGTATAATAATTGAGTATCTTTAAGGACAATTCATACCTCTTTCAGGATAGTTGAATGACATTACAAAACTGAAATCCTCCTTACGTATTTGAGTCCTAATACAAATATGGTAAAGGTAAAGCAGTCCCATTACAGGCCTGGAGTGGCCCGGAGGGTTCCAGGAAGTTAAGGTTCCCAGATTACATGACAATGGCACAGGATGATGGTAAGGTTGTCAACCCTACGCACCGGCCGCCTTTACCCCCAGGAAATGCTTCTGGTACTCATTTCTGTTAGAGGCTGAGTCGACCCCAGGGCCATAGTGCGATCGGAAGGATTATGTCAATGAAAAATTTCAATGACACCACCTGGAATCGAACCAGCGACCTTCTGATTTGTAGCATAGTACCTTAACCACTGTACCATCGCGGTCCCCCAAGGTCCTTAAAGTAACTAAGGAACTGTCAAGTTCATCACTAAATTCTGACTAGTCTACATGTAATTGTATGGATAAGAATTTACTCTAAGGTGTGCACATTCTTTAACTACCTCCCTGAAACATACTCCTCTGTGAAAATTCCAGTGGTTGCTCAACTACTGGAAGAATTCCCCTAAGTTTTATGGAGCTCAGAAGTTCAGGGTAATGTTCAAATAAGCCCACCACAAGAACCTAAACTGAGGGAGATACTTTACATGTTCACACCCTACTTCTTTAAGATTTATTTTAGTATTAGATTGTCATCTGTGCTTGCATCTTCTGAGTTCCCCATTTGTTCATGTTTTCCAGCTTAAATTTCATTTACTTCCCCACACAGTTTACCCATCTCATTTTCCTAAATTTTATCACCCTAATCATATTTTATAAAAAATACTGTACTATACCACTGCAAACTTAACCACCAAATTACACTTTGTGTAACTGCATGGGACCTTGTGGGTCAAATGCTGGTGGCACAGTAAATTTAATTTTCATCCTTAAACTTCCTGCATGAAGTAACAAACCCTACAAATTCATACACAAAGAGAAAATCTTCAACTTGTTCATTAAGACTCTGCAAAATACAAAATTTGTGATAAGCATTTATGTATTCTGTCTTCATAGAAAAATAAACATCCCATCTATAACATAAATATGACCAATCTTCTTAAAACCCATTAATCATACAATGATAAAAAAAAAATGGTATCTAAATTATTATATAACATATTTATAATTACTTTAGGTTACTGTTTATGTGCATGATATAAAATATGTTGGACTGTGTTGACAGAATCAACAAGAGACAGAACTGAGTGCTGGTACATGGCTTCACTACTCAAAAGTACTCTACACTTTACCACCACAAACAACAAACAGAAATAATCCTCAGCATTCACATTCACCCTAGGGTTCATTTCAATAAAACCATTACCTTAATTCTTTGGGGGGGGGACTCTGCTTATGGTAAATGACTTTTTTTAAATTATTGTGGGTTTTATTCTACTGACAGGACCACTGACCTTCACATTATTCAGTATTCATACATGCTATACAAATGCTATATGTTACAATGCAGCCATAGCCAGCTGTGACTAACAGGGTTATGTTTTAACTATTCTGGCTTTGACACATTCATCCAGCAAGTAACAAAAGCCAAATCTGCAATTATCTTACTTTACACTTTTAATCAAAACATTACATTAAGCAAATGTACCATCCCTCTACACTGGACAGAGTAGCTAACTTATATGACATGACATGACATCCTGATGAGCACAGCATTTACTCTGCTATTCTTGTCTCTGATGCTGGCTCCATCTTATAAAGAAGATAGTGTCAACACTGACACAAGAGTTCAAAAATACTTTCGAACTGCAATTTCTATAGTTACAATAAAATAGTATGGATATGTTTCTAAATTATTACCTTTATATGACCTAAAAAATTTGGAAGGATATAAATAACTGTAAAAAATGGAAGAGGACAATTTTTATGTGTTTAATGATGTATTTTCAAATAATTTATTGATATAATATGGCAAGAGGAATCAAGACAATGAATTGAACTTTAGGATACTGATATAATAGCCAATTGAATCTCTTGTAGCCTGAGTTTTTCTGGCTTAGCATGGACAGTTAAATTGCTACAAAGTAAACACACAGAGACCAGTATATGGTCTCCAAGTAAGAAAATGGTCAAAAGGAAGTGGCCATACCCATTTGATGTCATATCCAAGTATCTGCATGGTTTGATGGAAGAAAGTTACAAAATTTTGCAGTTGGAATATGGGTGGTCTCTAGGTGGAAATTAACCTAAAGGCTTACTCAATAATAAGTAGTAGTAGTAATCAATTATTCACAGAGTACAACCAACAAGATGCAACGTTTCACAATTTATTTATTTCCATGAGACGCTCTATATGTTTCAGACAGTTTTTCTGTCCATAATCAGGAGCTCAAAACTGCACATACAGCGTCAGGTAATTGTCAGACCAATACAGTACCTGACGCTGTATGTGCAGTTTTGAGCTCCTGATGATGGATGGAAAAACTGTCTGAAACATGTAGAGCATCTTACAGAAATAAATAAATTGTGAAATGTTGAAACTTGCTGGTTGTAGTCTGCGAATATATTAGCGATGCACGGACCTGTGAATGTTAAATTTACTAATCAATTACTCCCAACATTTGACTTCTGGGAAGAAGTTGTTAAGTTGCAGAATACGACCCGCACGTGCTGTAAACTACACTTCACATGTCCCACAGTTCAGACTCATACATTCTCCAGCCTTACCAAGAAGAAAATCTGTGATCATCACACGAAAAACATGATTTCATGACAAACGAAGAAAACAAAGCAACTATGAGATTTTTACCATTTGTTTCATCACACTGTTGCAGAGTATATTGCTAAAATATATATTGCTATGATAGTCTGGCTAAAATGTACGAACTTGAGGTTTTTGTATCAGTTTCACTTCAGATGAAATCACAGATGAACTTTATTAAGACCTACTGTATAATCTGTGTTTTATTTTCCACAGAATTCTGTTTATTTAATAATTTTATCCTTTTTTGTTCAAAGTATGTTCACGTTTTTCATAATCCATATGCTAAAATTTTAATTCCCACCTCGGTAGAAAATAAAAGGTTAATAACACATGAGGATTATTTCCGTTTATTGATCAACACAATAATTGACTAAGTAAAAGCATCTACCTATATACAGACAGAAAACTGGAAGGGCAGTAAAACTAGGTTCCATCAATCCAAACAAAGATGTGTGTGTGTTGAAACTATATTCTAACTACAACTTTTTTTTCCTTAATCAAAAGTGTTTGGCATTCCAAGTATCTGCATGTACATATCTTTATGGCTCAATCAAAATGCAATTAGAAGACTGGTACATCTAACATATACAAGTATGTACAGTTACTAAGATCTAACTGAAAGCCATCTAATTTTTGCTACTTTATTTAATTTAAAATAATGATGAAAATGTTATGTGGTCAACAAAAATACACAATCACAATTGTTAATACTGAAGTGTATGGGTGACTTTTTATATGAATTGCAACAAAAGGTGCTGGAGACACATGAGAATACAAAAAAACAAACCAACACTAAGATGCTACAGTCTAAGAATGCCAGTGATATTAAAGTGCACTTTCTTTTGCCGATATTAATATTTTGTTTTATACAGTGATGGGGAAAAAAGTGTATAAATTTCTAGCATATATTTTGAAACAACTTTCCATTGAAAAGTTATAGCAAATACTAGTAAAGTAAACTGTGATGTTCTGACATGTTAAGATCACGGTGATAAACCCATTCTGACTTTCTTTTTTTTTTTTTTCACATTCATACCGTGCATCTTGATTTT
>Ga0123352_10018687_pt1 | contig 11050 bp, 4 predicted proteins | sample TergutLab28metaG_FD_89700 | JGI IMG/M metagenome (GOLD analysis project Ga0123352, IMG submission 89700) | Labiotermes labralis P1 segment gut microbial communities from Petit-Saut dam, French Guiana - Lab288 P1 | ecosystem: Host-associated > Arthropoda: Insects > Digestive system > Gut ... | reverse complement strand
GTGTTACGGGATACACAAGGCTGGATAAAATAAGAAGCGAAGTCATAAGGAAAGAACTAGAGATCTCTGGAATACAAGACGTGAGACTCAAATACAAACAAAACTGGATCAACCACCTTGAAAAAATGGGCAACACCAGACTCCCGAACACGCCCTCAACTACAAACCTGAGCAAGAAGAGATCGTGGACGCCCCAGGAAACGATGGCAATGCGTCGTTGCCGGAACAGGTAAAACGACCTAATCCATGGAGGAAGATGATGAGATGACATCACACCAATGCCCACCAAATGCCTTCTTAATCTCTGACTTTCCGATCAACACTACTGTAGATTTACACTTGACTTAACAGCATCCATATCCGTGCACTGAAGGAGAATTTAACATATAATACCAACAAATGGCTCAAGTATTAAAATGCACGCTTCCATATGTAGTCCACAAAGACTCCAAAATGTTTCGATCTTCTTCGGATCATCCTCAGGGAGTTTACATCAAACAAACATTTACAAGACACAGCTGAATTATCAACTAGTTTAAAATTTTTGTCCTTAGAAATCGTGGAAATCATGAGTTTGTAGTGGACGTCCGTGCAGAACTTGCCCACATATTGTGGATATCACAGCACTATAGATTTGCTAAGGGTTGTGCAAAGTAACTTTGTAAAGGTAAAGCAAAAAGGTAAAGGTAAAGCAATCCCATTACAGGCCTGAACAGGTCCAGAGGGTTCCAGGAGGGTAAGGCTCCCAGATTTCAAGACAATCAGCATATGAGGGTGGTACGGTTGTCAGTCCTACGCACCGGCCACCTTTACCCTACAGGAAATATTCCTGGTACTCATTTCTGTTAGAGGCTGAGTCAATCCCTGGGCCATAGTGGGCCGGAAGGATTATGTCAGTGAAAAGTTCCAATTACATCGTCGGGAATTGAACCCGCGACATTCCGACCTGTAGAGCAGTGCCTCAACCAACTGCGCCAACGCGTGCCCCACAAAGTAACATGACAATGATTAAAGCAAACACAATTGCAAATATTCGAATAAGTACTGCATGCAGGTAAAACGGTAGTTGTATGTGTAGACCGTACCAGGAGAACGATATCGGCGAAGGTACGTTCTGGTAGCTAGCGCGTTACTGAATTCGAGTAACGAAGACAGGTTCGCAGTTAACCGTGTTGTGCTTCATGCAGTAGCGTGTAGCACCTGGAGGTCACAGACAAGGTCAAATAGAGGGCTGCGATCTCCAGGGTATTGTTCGGGTATGAATTTGTTCTGATAAATGAACGACTGAATACAGAACTTTTCCAAGTTATTCAGGTAAGTATAAGCTTTTACCGACATGCTGTAAAGAAGTCATAGTATCTTGGAGTGATCCAATCCACGTACGTTGTGGATTATGTGTAAAACACATTGTGTTTTAAATCTACCTATCGCTTATACGTAATCTACATGCCCATCCCATCCCAATCTTTTGATAACTGATATAAATGCCTAAGAGTTTGAATTCTGTCGTTGTTCTGTTCCAATGTAAACAGTGGTGTTTACAGTTTAGGATGTGTTCGCCATGTTGAAGTAACTGCTGAAAATAATCTTCCATCATGAAGCACTCGAGAAGCACCTACACGTCTTTCGGTATTTCAACTTTAACCTTTGTCGACAGTAAGTTATTTATACGTAGCAGCGCCGCTTATATTCTATCAAGCTGTCTTGCAAGAACTCTTCAAGTTCACGTTGCGTACAATCAGTGAACTTATGACTTCACAATAGCCACGGAATACAACAGTGGATCAGCGGCGGCGTAATATGTGGAAATCATAGCGACGGATGGAAACTATTAAATTTTTCCACTGAAATTTCAAACCACTTAATGCTGCTCCTAATAATAAATCGTATGTAGTGAAGAATATGACGCTTCTAACAGTAGAACTTTCTCCATCGTGCTTCTTCCTCTCTCTCAGGCCCAAATATGTTAATCACCAAACTCTCCTCAAGAATCATCAATCTTAAGTAAACACTTTTTTTTTTTTAAATTAGAAGCTGATTCAGAGTCGTCGCTCTCAGCACTCAAGGATAAGAACAATCTGCTCTTTGAAATTTCAAATCACGTGTTCGTAAGTAGGTATATCTGAGTTCGATTCAGAGATCTTTCTTTGAAATACATCAATCTTAGTGCTCGGAAGTTCCAGTAAAACACTTCTTCCTGTGGACTGATTCTGGGTTTCACTAAATCCAAGTCTCAATGGAATAAACCAACAGTTTACCGTACCGCACCTGATTTCTACTCTTTTACTTGCCTCTTTTGTTATTTAAAGAAACAGTAAGCGAGTTGAAACCACCAAGAGGCATTATAAACAAGGGCTGGACAAAACTTTATATGACGTTTGATGTTTATTGGACCGTGCATCATTGTGATAACTGAAGAATAAAAAACCAACTAGATGCCACTTATTATTCTATTGTATTTCTTATAGGCTCCACATGTTTTGAGCACTACTATGCCCATCTTCAGGAGCTCGCGACTATGATGTTGATTACCACATTGGTGGTATCGTTCTTGGTTTGTTGTATGTTGGAGGTAAGGTGCAGTTAGGCTGGAGGAGTGTCCGGACTGCAGGCTCAAGTCTGTAACACGGACACTACTCCAGCCTACCGCACCTAACCTCCGATCTACAGCAAACCAAGAACGAAACGACCAATGTGGTAATCAACATCATAGTCGCGAGCTCCTGATGATAGGCATAGTATTGCCCGAAACATGTTGAGCCTATAAGAAGCAAAATAAAATAATAAGTGGCATCTAGTTGGTTTTTTAAATTCTTCAGTTAAAACATTACATTTTTAAACACCTGCGCCAATGTTGAATAATTGTTGTTCACAAGTAAAACGTACGAGGCGTAAGAGAAATGAACAAAAATTATCGGAATACTTGGACCGCGGAGATTCTAAAACCGATTTTAAAGACACAAAATATCCGTAACATTCGCTGCGTTTTAATGTAATCTTACGCAGATGATTGTCTATAACATTAGATATGACGCACAGGTAAAGGTTCGTCGTGCAACAGGCAATGAAGGCCCAGAGAGGGAGTAGAGGTATAGCTCTACACTTTCTTTAACCTCGGCTCTAGATGGATGTGGGTGGTTAACGCCACACTCCGGCCATTTTACCTCCTGGAAAGCGACACGGTACCCCAATTACACGAGGCTGGGTGGACTCCATGCAGGAAAACGAAAATTTTAGAAGGGGTTTCCACAGTCTAACACCCTATCAGCGCGTACCGGGCTCATATGAAAAACTGGAAAAAGAGGTTACAATTAACCTGTAAGCGCATTTTGTCTTCACATTTTCGGAACTGTGCATCGTACTATACATGTGTGAGAAAGAACCAACAAGACGCATACTTTTTTCTCATTACTTTATTTCAATTATAGTATCCTCTACCTGTTTCGAACTAATAAGTTTATCATCAGGAGGTGTGTGTGTGTGTGTGTGTGTGTGTTGTGTGTGTGTGTGTACAGAAGTAACCCCGTGATGATAAACTTATTTGTTCGAAACATGTAGAGGACAGGTTGAAGAAATCCAACATGACGCAACAGTATGCAGATACTTATTTACTGCTAAATTACTCTAAATGTTTCGGGCGTCCATCGCGCCCATCATCAGGAGTACATAAAACTGTAGTTGCAGCCTCTGGTACAGATCATACTGTCTGGGGAGCAAGCTTCATCAAACGTGACAAAATAAGGACTTTAAAGGACTTAAGTCCTTATTTTGTCACGTTTGAGGAAGCTTGATCCCCAGACAGTATGATCTGTACCAGAGGCTGCAACTACAGTTTTATGTACTCCTGATGATGGGCGCGATGGACGCCCGAAACATGTACAGTAATTTAGCAGTAAATAAATATCTGCATACCGTCGCGTCTTGTTGTATTTCTTCATCCTAGAATTACGATGCACGGAACTACAAATATAAAAAAATGTAGAGGATAGTATAATTGAGATAAATTAATGAGAAAAGAGTATGCATCCAGTTGGTCCATTCGCACGTATGTATTTTGTCTCTCTGGTCGGGACACTAAATTAAGGGTCTGAATAACTTTACATTACAAATTTAAAAAAAAATCAAATGGCACCATGATTTTACTCATCACGAGTCCGTCACTGTGCTGGGCCCACACTTTCCTCGAGACTATATTCATCTCAAGCAGTTACGCCAGTAAATTTACATATCTAAATAAACGCTACTATTTCTACTGGAAAGGTACGCTTTATTTTAAGAAACAAAAACTGGTTAATGAGGCTGCGAGGATTAATTAAGCAATCTTGAAGGATGACAACAGTATGCTGTGTCCTGCCTCAGCGCTAATTTACTTCGTTTTGAAGAAACTCATTTAATTACATTCAGCTCCTATCCACACAAACAAATCCAACAGCTATCTTTAAGAGACAATTTCAAGATGGGATATTCTGAACTCCTATAATTGCTGCAATACTGACGTCCATACCTAAGTTTCGTTCCTCCCCCCACCCCTTTCGCAACTAATCTTGCAATTAAGAATGCCACCGTAAGTAAAAAAATAAAGAAAACATTTTCTGGGTTGCCCAAATTAATCGCACACGATTAAGCAGTGAAACAAATTAATTACTTCAACGCTCTACAGCAAGCACGGAAATACGTTAATGCTTTCGCCTCTCGGCGGCTCATTACTTATCAGCACATCATTAGGACGGCCTCGGGGTATGCTGATGAATGTAATTTACTGGACTAAATCTGTATACAAAACACATAGGATCTTTAGAAGCAAATAGGTAAGCTGGTCCAAAAGTAAACGTACGTACATACAACGTGTTCATGTCTCACCGCCAGATTGCATAACAAAATCATAATGTAAACACACCATTTCCTCTTACTTACTCCATGCAGCACAGCCCTTCTTGAGAAGCTCGCCAGTTTTCATCTAGTCAAAAAATTCCCCGCATTTTATGGAAACCAAGATTCATTACCGCATTCACAAGTGACCTCTAACTGTCCCTATCCTGAGTCAGCTCGATCCAGTCCATAACCCAACATCCCACTTCCTGAATATCCATCTTAATATTATCCTCCCATCTACGCCTGGCTCTCCCAAGTGGCCTTTCCTTCAGGTTTCCCCACCAAAACCCTGTATAAACCTCCCCTTTCTCCTATACGCGCTACATGCCCCGCCCATCTCATTCTTCCCGAATTTATCACCCGAACAATTTTGGGTAAGTACAGATCATTCAGCTCCTCATTATGCAGTCTCCTCCACTCCCCTGTTACCTCGTCCCTCTTAGGTCCAAATATTCTCCTCAGCGCCCTATTCTCAAACACCCTCAGACTACGTTACTCCCTCAATGTGGGCGACCATGTTTCACACCCATACAATATAACAGGCAGAATTATAGTTCTGTATATCTCAGTCTTTAAATTTTTGGACAGCAAACTGGAACACAAAAGATTCTGCACCGAATGATAGCAAGCATTCCCTGACTTCAATCTGCTCTTCATTTCTTCCCGAATAGAATTTTGACTTGTTAAAGTTGTTAACAAATATTTAAACTCTTCCACCCTTTCAAAGGATCTAGTTCTTCCACTTCCGACACGCACGAAAGTCCTTCATAAATATCACCACACTACTTCTTTAACCCGTCCACTGAAAGAACCCCACACATGCGAGTAGCTGTATTCACACATACAAGTATACTTATTATACAGTATAAGACTGACACGAGTTAAACAGAAACTCATCAATATAACCGCACATTGACGTCAAAAATGCGTTTAACGACAATTTACTAATAAACGCGATATACTCAATTCCATTCGGTTCCTTGCATTTTAAACAGAAGGAATGTGTTACAACCGGCAACCGACCTCGTTATACGTGGAAACTTGGCAGGTGTTACAAACTTCACAAATTTCGAAAGCTTTAGAGAGGCATGACGTTCAATAAGTACAGGAATGGCTCGTTGTATTGCAACAGCAAAGTTCAAATGAGGTTTAAATATTTCAAATAACAACTACAGACGTCTATTCGGATGGGTATTTGAGGACGGGGTGTTGGTGGCAATATCTGGATCTAAAAACATGAAAAATATGGATGGCACATGTAGCACGCATAAAGACTTTTACACGCACACATTTAAGCTCAAAAATCCGAAAGAGACCATTTGGAAGTCCTAGATATAGATGGAATGATATTAAAATGTATCTTAACCCTTATTCTGCTAACGTGGAAAATATGGTGAGCTCCTAACAATGCCAGCAAATGGCAGATGGGATTTAATTCGGCGTTTAAAGGGTTAATAGGCTAGTGACCAGCTGCAGGTTCTTGTAACTATAATAATATTCCCTGTGATTCCATACGATACTAGGAAGTTACCAAACAACACACCGGCTATCAACTCCCCAACAAGAGCTCTACTCCATTACCGTACTCACCTACTTCACGTTTCATTCTGCATTCAATACCTAATCGGAAGGTCGCTGGTTCGATCCCAGATGGTGTCAGTTAATCTTTCATTGGCATAAAATCCTTCCGATCGCACTATCGCCCTGGGGTCGACTCAGCCTCTAACAGAAATGAATACCAGGAGTATTTCCTGGGGGTAAAGGCGGCCGGTGCGTAAGGCTGACAACCTACCACCATCCTGTGCCGTTGTCACGAAATCTGGAAGCCTTAACTTCCTGGAACCCTCAGGGTCTGACCAGACCTTTAATGGGACTGCTTTACCTTTTACTTCCACCAATTTATGTTCTTAATTCTCGAGTTCGTTGAAAGGCGAAGTGCGCATGTGTTCAGGGCAAAGCCAAACAAAAGGACATTTAAGCAAAGAGAGAGGGTGAAAAAGAAAACATTCTCTTTGCCACTAAATATGATTTGTCACATACTCCTGGGAAAAAAACTTCACGCAGAAGTCTAAAACGAAGAGGCAGGTAGAAAAGCGGAAGTTTTGCAAGTTGCCAAACAAAATGGAAGCACTCAGGGCCCAGAAAGCAGCAGCTCAATAATAACAGGAAGAAAGCGTTTTGCTTCATTCACTACAAAAATTGTGTGGAAGGCATGATCGGAGCTGTTCAGTGCTGATACGAAGAGAAAGCGAAGCAAGAGAGAAAAGAGGGTTATCGAGAAGAAGAAAAAGCCCTCTTGTGGAGCGTAACGGGAATTGCTGCTAGCTCGTTTACACTCGACTTAATTCAACCTTTGCAAGACAAGGCAGTGAGCACAATTCCATTTCTTCTACGCAACACACAACACAAGGCGTTGATCGAAGTAAACAGACGTTGTAAAGCAGTATTTTTGATGGTTCGAAGGTTGGAAGTGGAACTTTATCTGCGAGATGGGGGGGGGATTCCGTTGCTCGTATCGAAGCGATCTGCTGATGTTTCAGCTTTGCGGTCGTCAGAGCTGGGAAAACGTGGGGAAGAGGGCTATCGGGAAAAATGAGCACTATGTCACGTGACAGTGGACATGGCGATGTCTGCCAAAAGCATCCATTTGTTGCGCAAGAAGCAGACCGTATTGACGTCAGCGTCTTCTGATGCGTTCTGATGAAAACCTTGCATTCAACATTTGTCTGCTTTATATTCATATTACCATGTTAAATTTCATTCATCTAAACTGGCTTTAAGTTCACAGCCGAAGTCCAATAAAACCCTCTCGAGCAGACAGCCGTGTCAAAGTGTATAGATGTTCCAACATTTTATGGATTGACTCCGTACCTGATAGGTTCGGACTTTACATTTTGACACGGCTTTCTGCCTGATAAGATTTTATTGAATATCGTCGCCGGGAAAGCGTCACGACATACATTCACAACTGAAAGTTTACGTACGCTACACCCTCTGTACCTCCCACAGGATATCCGGTACAACTTCTCATATCAGTTTTAAAAGTAAAGTAAAAGGTAAAGATACGATATGATATATGACGTATTTGTTAATTGCAATTGGGTAGCCACCCCGTGGCAGTAGTACAGTACACATGTACACACAAACAATACAAAGAAAGACACAAAACAAATACATAAAACTACATAAAAATTAAGAACAACAAAAAAATTAAGGGAGAGTGCGGGCCGTGCCCCATCTTTGCGGGTTTTACCCTGGCATTTGCCTTACAACTGAGAAGTGAGTACGGAAAAACCTCAGTCAGGGTAGCCGAAGAGTGCCAGCTGTACACTCCATTAAAGAAATTGGAGGTATAGGTCAACCCATTCTTACGTTCGGCACTATATGGGGTAAGCGGCCTACCTCACGTCCCGGTCTGCTTTACCTCCGGGGAAAGAGCACTCGGTTCGCTTTAAAAAGGACCCCAGTGGAACCCAGAGCCGGTCTCGAAGGTTTGGAGGAGCGATGCCTTGCGCCTGCCAGTATTTAAACCCCAGACCATCCATCCCTGGCCCAATCATTAAACTGACAGCGCTAGATATGTGAGTTTTAGCGTGGGTTTCATTTCATTAATTTCAACGACAATTTTACCAAGAACCTAAACGAATGACGACACATTTTGGACCATCAGAAAATTTTTAATTTTGATGTTACCCATTTTGACAGTATTACCATGTCTGCGTTTCGTTCACCTAAATTTGCTTTAAGGCTCGCATTACTTAAGAATCTGAATACATTTTTGATTGAATCTCTATACGTAGTAGACTGGAGATCCAAGTCTTGAATAAAAATTACAGGCGTCAGTCAGAATTTACGATTCATGCCACAAAGTCTATCCGCATAGAATTCATTGAAAGAAAATTACCAATAAAGAAACCTGAAGGAAAGAGACAAATTGGAAGTACAAGTTGCTGATGGGAGATAAAGATGGATCATAAATACATAAAATGTGATGCCAGAGACTACACTGGAATGGATCAGGTTCGAATCCAGTGGCGGGATCCTGTGCAGAGAGTATTAAAGCCTTTGTTTCCACAGCAAGAGAACTATTTCTTAACCAGCTGAGTGACAATCAGCTCCCCATGATTAATCCGCTCTACGTATTGTCTCAGTTCACAGATGTACGTAAAATGGCCTCTTAACAAGATCTTCATTTCTCCACACTCATGATTCTAAGTCTTGCTCTTTTCGCCTGTGTAAACACTAGACGTAAATCTCTTGGAAATACAAGAAACTTTCATCTCTATCTAACGAGTAAGTCTTTATGATGTTTTCTTTAGGATTTCAACCCCTCGCTGTGCCTTAGCAACTCCTAGCACATACCAACAACCCCGCTCGCTGGGGTGTGCAGATTTCCAGAATCCCGATGTTTACTTAACTCAGGAACTGGAGTAATGCAAAAAAGTATAAAATAAAGGCAAACACTGCAAGTAAAGTTTCGCTAACCGTACACCGTAAACCGCCAGAATACAAGGTCTAAAGGAACAGCTTCAGTCTGTGGGCTTTCCGACTGATGTTCGTTAAATTCATTGAATATATACATACATAGAATAGGTAGGTTTCGCCCTTTTTATAGGTCACGAAGGCCCTAAGGGTGAGTACAGGTATAGCTCTACTCTTTCTAGGACCTCGGCACTGGCTATAGCCAGTCTCTCGCTACGTAATACAAGACACATACCTTAGCTAGCCGCATTCTCAACAGCGTAATCCTACACAACATGACATGCTGCTACAACACCCTGTTTAAATAAAGGAATTAGTTTGTGAATGTTTTTAAAATAACTTTAGCAAGGAAAAACGTAGCTCCCTGAGGATGATCTAAGGATCGAAATATGTCGGAGCGATTTTAAGTGTTTTTATGTGAAATTTTACGTAGTGCATTTGTTGGTTGATAATTAAAGTGATCACACACAGTGGTAGGAGAACCGGAAGGTTCAACACAACTAACACCAAAGCGATGATTCTGACGTAGCTATATTATTTGATATTCATCACCTTCAAGATCTTGCATGTAAACTCTCCACCAAAACTGCGTATGCGTTCCTTATGTCATTCATTTCAGTCTCATGTCCAGCCCATTGTAACCTCCTATATTTCACTATTTTAACAATACTGGTAAACTGCATACATTTCGAGAAAACCGGTGAGACAGGGAGAGAGAGAGAGAGAGTATATATATATATATATATATATAAAGAGACATTCTTGGAATATATTGCAAGCAAGTAAATCCATAACTACTTTAATTGGTGTGGACTGTATATCAGTTGTCAAACAAGCAAAACGCTGGAAGATTTCGTAAGAAATCTTTAGAGAATTTTTGTGGTCTTCAGTTTATGGGTTTATGACACAAAAGTGTCACATTGACCTATTTTCTGCAGCAGTCCCTCGGTAATAGAAGAAAATCCGCCTACTATCATGTGCTGACACTTCGAAAACACTTATCTCAAATTGGTTACCGATGTCTCCGGGTTAAGCTCCTGTAAACACGCGCACAACAACAAGTTTTTATTTCGACCCGCGTGCGCAAAACCACCTGCTGGCAGACAGCCTGCATCAAACCACAGCCGAATTCACGGACATTCAAAGGAAAATCAGGAATAGTCAAAAACTGCAATAAGTTTGTACAGTGAATGAGTTCAGAGGATGGAGAATTCTGGTACGATTAGTTCACAAATATCGTGACACAGAGAGGGTTAACTACGCAAAAAAAAAAAAAATCAAGACTCTACGACCACTACATGGTTTCATTGCCTAGTACTGCACTGCCAAAAGTTGCATGACAACGACTGCGTTTCCTCAAGAGATGTAAACATAAAAGTGACGGTGAGAGGTTGCAGACTGAACTTTGGCAAGACACAAATTCCAGGCACGTGCTTTCAGCAGGGAAACAAAGCCGCTTCTCTAAAACTTCAGAGGCGTCCAGTCACGTAAACAGGACATTGCTTGCATAGTCCATCTAACGTTACATACCAGTGCTTCAAAATAGTAAGTCCTCCATAACTACTGTACTGTAATGATCCTTGTAAATAACCAACTTGACGCACAATTTTTCATGCATGTTTATTTCTGTTCTCTACATGTTTCGGGCGGCCATATGCCCATCATCAGTAGAATTATTGTATCAATGCGACTCCTG
>Ga0123352_10018684_pt1 | contig 11051 bp, 7 predicted proteins | sample TergutLab28metaG_FD_89700 | JGI IMG/M metagenome (GOLD analysis project Ga0123352, IMG submission 89700) | Labiotermes labralis P1 segment gut microbial communities from Petit-Saut dam, French Guiana - Lab288 P1 | ecosystem: Host-associated > Arthropoda: Insects > Digestive system > Gut ... | reverse complement strand
TATTGTCATTTTAGTGTTTGTTGGTCGGCTCTTTTGTCCTTTGAGGTTGGCCTGCTGTGTAGTGTGGTCCGGTGGGATTTCTTCGGTGAGTCCTGTTATTGAGCTCTCTTACTTCTTCTTCTTCTACCTGCTTCTTTGTAGGTGTAGGTGTCTATTTTTTCTTTTTCCCGTGGTGCGATGTATATTCCATATATCTTTGGTATTTCGGTGTAAAAAACATGTGTGTATATGTGTGTGTATATATATATATAAAGAATCAAGTAACCGCTACGGAGTTTTAAGTGAGCTATTCTATGCGTGTTTTGCAGAAAGGGTATGTATTTTTGGTAGTAACCCTGTTCGAATGTCGACTGTGTAAAGGGTCGTCCAGACTGAAGTTACAGGGGTGGGTCGCTAGAGTTCGTTGTCGGTCCCGGCCCAATTCTGAACACTGAGAAATGTCTGTAGGTATTTCAGCTTGGAGCAACGTAACGGAAGTGAATTTTTTTTAATATTATGTAAGTATAAGGTGGAAATATAAGAATTTACGGACGATTTATTAATTGATACTGCCGGGGAGAAAACAGAAGTTCTAGGTGAAAAACTTTTCCCAGTGCCACGTGTCCTGTACATCCCACACGGAGAATCCTGCAATCGAATCCGAGTCTCGTCTCCAGAATCAGACGCCTGCAACTAACTTCATGAGGCATGTCAGGGCCTTTGGGGTTTGACGCTTTTATGGGATCACCGTAAATACGTCAACCACATGAGCCAGCTTATTTCTAGACGTCTCTTTCATTGAGGTTTGCTGGCTATTACTGGATGTTCATTTTTTTTAAATTTTCCATCCCGAAACGTTACTACATCCCAATAAATACAATACTTCAGTCTATATAACACAACATTTATTTTATGTACACTGGTACATGTCAGGGCGACATGTTTCGACCTAGTCTGTTATCCCCAGGCCCTCTAAGAAAACAGTTGTTAGTTTTTAACTAACAACTCTTGGATCTGTTTTCTTGGAGGACCTGAGGATGAACGACTAGGTCGAAATATGTCGCCCTGACGTATATACCAGTGTCATCATCATCATCATCATCAACATCAAGGCTTGGACCCTTTGATCCGTTCCGTCTCCACAGTTACAGCTGCTCGCGCCAACGCTCTCCCGGTCTTCCAATTGTTCTCCTTCCTTGTGGTCTGTAGTGGTATGGTTTCAAAGGGATTCGTTTTTGTGGCATTCTTTGCAAGTGTGAGAGCCATTTCCGTCTGTATTCATCTATCTTGTCTAGTATGCCTGTAATCCGTAGTTCGCGGTGTACATAAAATAAATGTTGTGTTATATACTGACGTATTGTATTTATTGGGATGTTCATTTACCATTTTCAAATTCGTGCTGTATGTCTTCCCTACGTCATAAATAAATCATTTTCCATATTAAGACAGCAAATTGTGGAACACCGCGGTGTTCTGTCTCTCACTCTTTTTACATTTCATGCCATAGATATTCCTAAGCATATTTCTTTTTTTGGGGGGGGGGGGTTGCCGTAAACCATGAATTTACTGTTGCCCCCCGAATAAGACTTAAGTTTCGTCCCCGACCCTGTACAACAAAACTATAGAGAATTTTGTTCAGGTGAATAAAATGAATGTTGGGGTCCCGCTGCAGATTTGTCGTTGCGTCTTGGATTGCAGAATTGTACAAATTCGTCTGCTAGTAACATGAGATAAGAGGTTGTCACAGAGATCATTTTAGTCTGAAGTTAGGCCACATAATTTGTACAGAGTCTATTTACCAGCGTTTCGGAGAAACCTGATTTTACCAGACCAAACGGCGTTACATTGCACAAGACCCTATTTTTAATACAAATCATATTTCTATTTTCGTCGTCTTTTTCAAACTCGCCCTTACATGTTCTGTTCTGATAAACTATAATTTGGTCCAACAACCCCCCCCCCCCCTCCACCATCCCGAGTTCATACTGTCTGCGTTCACCACGCATGCGCTCTGAGATCTTTCTCCTATCCATGTTACGTATTGATTTTTATATTTACTTCCCAACCCCCTCTTCACCTCTAGCCGAGTTTTTATCACCCCCTCCGTCGGTCTGCAGTTTGACCCCGTGCACCCCACCCCACTTGCGTCGGTGCCGTACTTTTCAAAGGGCATCCCTGACCCGGCGTACGGAACCAGACAGTGCGTAGGCTCAAACAGTCTGCAAATTGGATCAACACAGCAAGGCTTTGTCATCGCAATGATGGGTTAAATTTTGTTCAGTTAACCCCAGTTTTCCTTCAGGTGCACCCTGTGTTCATAGGCTTCCTTTCACCCTCTACCCCTCGCCGAATCATTTTCTAATTTTACATAACACACAGGTCAACATAACATTTTTACCCATAATGCAACTGTACTATTGACGTCAGCCACTGCACTCTTTTGTTCTTTATTTTTGGTAACATATCTTTATCCACACAATGGGCCGGGATAGCTCAGTCGGTATAGCGACTGACTACGGGCTGGACGGTCCGGGATCGAATCCCAGTGGGGACGAGATTTTACGCCTGTCCAGACCGGCCCTGGGGCCCACCCCGCCTTCTGTACAATGGGTACCGGGTCCTTCCCGGGGGTAAAGTGCGACCGGGGCGTGCTGCTGACCACTCACCCCCTTCTAGTGCCGCGGGCCTGTAACGGGATCACTTTACCTTTACCTTTACCTTTATTTCCACACATCAACCGATACGCGTCATTCCAAGTGCATGAAATCAATAACGAATAACCAGAATTAGAAGACAAAGAGCATGCCAGCAACCAATATCACAATGTAGCGATTAGCAATCGATGTTTTTATTCTAGATATCCCTAGAATAGTTCTCGGACTTGAGGCCGACTGTTCTACTCTCTCCAAATTTGTTTAGTCCCTAGAAATAGATAATGGGTTAATAACCACACAAAGTGGAATTTTTACAAAAGAAAAGCCAGTTAATTTAATACAAAAGGCAACACATCAGCACTGCATTATAATTTCCTTCTCGGAAGACGCTGCAAGTTATAACAGTACAGTATACCCTTGTACAGGCACTGAGGCTCTGTACAGGCTGTACGGCCCTTAGGGGTAGTAGAGGTATAGTTCTGTTCTTTCTTGACCACGGCAATAGAAGGAGGTAAGGGGTCAGCATCACGTCCTGGCCGCTCTTTACCCCGGGAAAGATCCGGTACCCATTTTACAGGAGGTTGGGTGGGCCCCGGGGCCGGACTGGACAGGTGGGGAAAATCTCGCCCCCCACCGGGAATCGATCCCCGGACCGTCCAGCCCGTAACCAGTCACTATACCAACTGAGCTACCCAGCCCACCTGCAGGTTATAACACCTACCATAAATTCGCAAGGCACTTTTTTCATGCTTAATGGATGGTGACGCCGGGTGTTAAGCTGCGGGGTGATTTCGGTGATATTTTTTTAAGGAAGAAAAGGAGACTTGTGAGGGGGAAAATATGGTATACAATTTTAGTACTGTAGGTATGAAGCAAAAAATGTAAGAACGTAGGATCCCACGTTCTAACTTTCCATTGAGTACTGAATATGGCATTCCACATTTAGATACAACCTGGCCAACACATTTCTGTATTTTCTTTTAAAATCCAATTTTAACTGAGATTTTCTCCTTAATTTAGCTGTAACACAGTAGCCAGCGCATAGTATAATGAGTCAGTCGCTTTGACGGTGGTACACCTTGTGTTTCTTTGAATTTACCCACAACTGTTGACCCAGATAAAATAAAATGGACCACACTTACTGTCTTTCTTACATTTTTCGGTGCCTCATAAGCAGTTACTCTTTACTCGAGGTAATAAAATCGAAGCAGTTCAGGAACGCCACTTAAATAAAATAAGACCCATTGACATTAATATTCAAATGTGGAAAAACACTAGCGTATAATTTTCTTGCCGGTCTCAGTAGCCGCGCCGTCTTAGGAGCAGGTCCGGGGACTCTCGTCTGATTAGACTGTGAGTTCGAATCCTGCCTGGGGGTATGGACGTTTTATTGAGTGACGTCGGGTAGAGGTCTCTGAGACTGGCTGATCACTCGTCCAGATGAGACCTACCGATTGCGATGCGTCGTTGTGTGTGATCTAGAAATCTCAAGAAGGAGGAGGCCATGGTCCGCCTTGCGCCGCAAACCCCCCCCCCCCAAATTAATTTTTTTGTTGCTCTGATGTATTCGACGATATATACCAAATACGTAGAATTAGACAAAAATGTGATCATGAATGGTAAGGAGATGAAAATAATAAAGAAAACTATCGTGGTTTATTTAGAGATAAAAACCATGGTTTTTAATATACTGAGACAAGCCGAGGAAACGCACTGGTGATAACACTTAACAGTACCCAATTTCCAACTATGTATAACAGTCTTTTCTTAGTAATTAACCAACTTAATGCATTAATTTTGTTTTATAATGTGGCTCGTGTGGGGGAGGTGAGGGGGGCGTATAGGGTCTTGGTGGGGAAACCGGAGGGAAAGAGACCACTGGGGAGACCTAGGCGTAGATGGGTGGATAATATTAAGATGGATCTCCAGGAGGTGGGATGTGGGTATTTGGACTGGATTGGGCTGGCCCAGGATAGAGACAGGTGGCGGACGCTTGTGAGTGCGGTAATGAAACTTCGAGTTCCATAAAATGCGGGGAATTTCTGGACTAGCTGCAAACCAGTTAACTTCTCAAGAAGGACTCTGCACCATGCAGTAAGTAAGTAAGTACATGCCTCTACATGTTTCGATCACTATGTGCTCGAAACATGTAGAGGCATATAATTAACTTATTATAAAATAAGAATTTATGCTTTAAGTTGGTTAATTACTAAGATTATACTGAGATGCAAGGTCAGCAAAACATTAAAAAAAAATATGTATAAGAAAATGACAGTCTTGATGGCTACTGCTTTGCATACCTGTTCGGTGACTGTAAAGTTACGGGCATATTTAACGACATCTGGTGAAAGACACGTTCGGCATTTAACTGGCGAAGAAATTTTTAAAAGCGTTGCTTTCTACGGCCAAGTTTGCTTTTTACGTTCCCTTCTCTGGTTATGTAAGTACAAACGGAATTCGATTAAGCTGTAGTGTTTGCAGGGAGTACATGCAGTATGACGTCAGTCTGTGGTTACAAGTGGTTTACATGTAATTGTAGATAGAAGGGATAAAGAAAGAGGTGACAAGTGAAGGTGATAGGAAGACATAAGGAGACAGGCAATGTAGCCTACTTATTAGGTAACAGTGTGGCGCGTTCGTCTAACCATTGTTGCAGTGGAAACGCAACAATATATCCTCGTGTGTTGTTGAGATACACCGTCATCTGCTTAAAAATATGGGTGTTGCACAAGAAATTAACGTCGCCAAAAAAAACAGTTAGTAGGAATTGATGCAAAGTGTTTGATGCTGCACTGAAACAAAATATGCCTACGACCTTCTTTAGAAGCGAATTTTGGCTAAACAGTTCGTAATGACAGGTACGTCATTGCGAATTTTTTCCGTATTTTGTAAATGTCGCCGCAAAAATTTCTACAAGCTCACACGGAATTTATCAATTTTAAAGCGACAGATATTAAATATTCAGAGTTCGTGTCTCTGCCCTTGCGTTAGTTATCCAGCATGCAAACCGCATCTTTCCTGCTTCGCGTAATATTTTCAGCTGTGGTCTGTCAGGCTGGACCATATTTTTCCACATTATCTAAAAAAAAAAGGCACGATTTTTGGAAAAGAGTTTTTGGAACATAAAATGTGTGTTTTGAATATTTTCCTCCACGACGTAAGAAGAATTCAGCAAGATACGTCCCTATGTAACGTACCGCTATTCGTGTCATATTTCAATCAAATTTTACCAACAGAATTTCGAAAAATTCTCAAATATCAAATTTCCGGGGGAGCTGTGCGGACGGGTGACGGACGTGACGCAATTAATTTTTGCTTCTCGCATTTTCTTGAACGCTCCTAAAATTAAATGTAGACCGACTGGTTCGTCGACAAATAGATGAATGAATTAAAGACAGAATTTCGAAATATAAGCAGACGAGTAATAAACAGCGGAGGAAAGAATAACGGAAATAAGAACGGCGTAACGAAAATTAAAAGTAAGTAAGAAGTAGAATGTAAAAACAACGAAAATTTATTTGTAAAATGATTTTAAGATATGTAAACTACGTGATTTATATGTAACTTTACATTGAGGTCTGTCGATTGTTCCTTAAGGCGCCGGAACATTTAGCCTAAAGAACGAAATATGTTGTTACAAAATTCTGCGCTTGATGAGAGATAAAATAATATTAGTGCGTCAGTTCACTAAATTTCGCCAGCAAGTCGCCAAGCCTCCCACCCACGTCGATTCCATTCACAGAATGTGTGAGCTGTGTGCAGGCACCGCGTCTCCTACTGGCTGCCTACCTCTCCGTTGTTAATGGATGCTGTACTGCATAACGGAGGGGGTTGAGATGAGGAGGGTGTTGTTCTGTCTGGGGGTTGTCTGGCAGAGCGAGCTCACAGAGCCAGTGACCTTGTCATCTCCATGACAACCAAACACAAAACAGCCCGTGCGACTGCAGCCAGACTTGTTTCGTATATTTAGCTGCGCAGTGCTAATTCTATCGGCTGCTGTAGCTCAGTCTGTAACGTGACTGGCTATTCTTTCCTTTATCATTTCTTTCTCTTCTAATTTATATATTTTTTTCCTTCCTTATTCTCTTACTTGTAGTTGGTTTTACGAAGGGGGCAAGAGAGGTGCCTACAGGGTTTAGTGGGGGAGCGTGACAGAATGAGAAAATTTGGAATACCTGCACGTAGGTGGAGAGATAATACTAAAATGGGTCTTCAATAAGTGGTATGGGGGGGGGCATGGACTGTATTCATCTGACTCAGAATGGAGACAGGTGGCGGGCTGTTGAATGTGGTAACGCATCACCGAGTTTCATAAAATGCATGCAATTTCTTGACTACCTGAGAACCTGTCAGCTTCCCAAGAAGAAGTCTGCGCCATGGAGTAGGTACTGTGTTTTACGATACTGTCCGTATCTTAGACAACGTACCGTTGGTGGTAGGACTATAGTTATTGATGGAATGGCCCGCTTTAAGAACAAAACATTCACAGCCCAGTCAAGATACAGTAAAGGCATTTACCTGGAAGGACAGAAGATAACCACGAACTTAAGTCAGTACAGTTGGCGTTTCGACCGGGAACCAAACCGCAAATCCGCACCTACAAGTCTGGAACCTGGATGCTGGCAATGGGTGCGGTGGCCTGTAGGTTGGTTACTTTTCTGTTTGTCATTACTCTTTCCAAGTTGGTTCTGGGGCTTATCTCGGGGCTGCTGACGATTTTTGTTTCCCAGGATGGAGATGTCGGGCGGGTAACAGACCATTTACCTCTGTCTAGTGCCGGATATAGAAACGTGTAGGGTTCATTGCACACTTTTCCTACACGACTGCATGGTGATACGCCTAAAGCACAATAAAATGTACAGTTCTGTACTTAAAAATGTAAAATTTGCGTCATTTCATACAGTTTCTAATTTTAAAAACTTTGAAATATTTCAAATACAGCCGTACATCTTTGTTGTGGTGTAAATCCTTATCATATTCATCAGTGCGTTTACACAGAGAGATTCAGGAGGAAAGTTCAATATTGTGGAAGCTGATAGTATCGGTTCATATAAACATTTACCTAATTGTAAATGGTTACCGAGTTACAGCTGTTGTAATCTGGCGCGCAATAGTCGCTAGATTTTTGTTTATGGGGTTGGGTAAAGAGCGAAATTAACAGAAGAAAGGTGTGCACACGAGACGAATTGCTGGCCCCTTTTTTGGATGCTGCTGCCAACATAAAGAAACATAAAGATCAACTCAGGCGAACAACACACGGTCTTGGCACACCATTGCAAAGTGCACAGGGCTTCGCTGTGGGATTTTCGAACATTTATTGTGAACTGCGGCAAATTTATCATTTCTGTGTAATGAATTTGTCATTTAAATATTAGATTAAAATTGAAATTAAATTAACAGTAAGTAATTTCTCTTTCTTTATTATCATTCACAAACGCTTTTGTACTTATAGATTCAAAGAGCTGTAAATCGGTAACCTTATAAAATTACACACGTGTTTACATGAACGTTTTTATTACAATGACCGATAATCTTACCTCCCAAAATACTGAAATTTTGACGCGAATCACGCTGTATTATTAAACACGTCATAAAAATATGTCTGAATATATAAAGTGTACAGACAGACTGACTAATGAGCACAGCACCAGAAGAATGTACTAGGTTCATTCATGCTTCCTGTTCAAGAAATTACACTTTCGATTCTTGGCTTGCAACTGACTGTTATAACGGAATTTTCGTCTAAGTTTATTCGTTATTTGTAGGTCAGTGCTTGAATAGTACTCCAACTTGATATTTTTCTTATACGTCATTCCTGCGTCAACTCTTGTAATCATCTTTCCATCGGAGGATATATGATATATTCACTTTAGAACAATCATTACATTAACTAAATCAGATCACTGACTGTAAAGAGTATGTCATGTTCTGACACTCATTCAACTTACCACGTTCGGCTTATAGACAATCCGTATGTATACATTGTGGGGAGGGTAGCTCAGTCGGTATAGCGACTGAACTACGAGCCGGACGGTCCGGGATCGAATCCCGGTGGGGACGAGATTTTCCGCCCTTCCAGACCGGCCCTGGGGCCCACCCAGTCTCCTGTACAATGGGTACCAGGCCTTTACCGGGGGTAAAGTGCGGCCGGGGCGTGCTGCTGACCACTCACCTGCGGTCATGGAACAGTAGAGCTATACCTCTACCCACCCTCTGGGCCACACCGGGACTGTAACGGGATCACTTTACCTTTACCTTTATATGTATATATTAACCCTAATGTTCAGAGTATTCAAATAAGCCCTTCATAGGACACCGTCGTCAATAAGGTCGAGCCATTTCGAATTCTTTCAATATATTTAAATAAGTCCTTCGCAATCTGACCCTTCCTGATCTAGTCAGGAAGTGCACGCATTTTGGCACACACGAACACTCAACACCGTTCGATAAAATCTTCCCGGGTTGAGAGCCAAATCAACCGGTTTAAATCAACCGACTTTTCAGAAACCGACTCCGTCTCTCTCTCTCTCTCTCTCTCAGAATCTTGATGATGGAGATGGAGTCAGTCTTTGAAACGTTGATTGATTTAAACATCACGTGACTGTCTGTCTCAGAAGACTTTATACTAAGTTTTGTCGACTCGAGGCTTCAGTTTATTGTCATTCTTAACCTTTTGACGCCTAATGTCAACTATAGTGGTCGTACCGCACCGCTAACCTCTAAAGTTGCGTTTTATATATTTATTCAACAAATATATGTACTGAATATTTTAAACATGGTATATACTCTCCGTTTTTTTCTCTTCAAAGTGCAGTTTGTTTCATAATTCTAACGTATTTGGTACCTGTATTATTCACATTTTATATACAGTGTGTGCTGAAATTTAAAAAATTATTCCGGGGCCAAAGGGTTAAAAGCCTACCATTTATCTGTATATTGAGCCAGATGATTCCCATTCACATACTCCAAATTTATAACTTTATGACACGTTTCAGTATTAGCCTCCTCTTTACGTCTAGGTCTTACAAGTGGTCTCTTTCCTTCACGTTTACCAATCAGAGCCCTCTATGTCTCTCCCATTTAAGAAATAGTCACTGTGTTTTTGACCTCCCGCGCTCGCCTGTCTCTCTCTCTCTCTCTCTCTGTGACAAATCATTCAATATTTTGTCTCGAACCTTCACCTTTACAACAGAACTTATTCAGCGAAATAAAAGTCGGGCTTCTAGTCTAGACGGCGACATTTCAAGGGGAAAATATGAGTGATTTTCTTGTACAGTGCACCAAATGTTGCTATGGAAACGCGAGAGGCGATTTTGTGTGACAATGGCATAACTGCTTTCGCCTTTCAAAATGCAGCTTTCAGCATATTGCAGTTTGCGGTTTAGCTAGTGCTTATTTCTTTTTTTTTTTTAATGTGAGGTACATTTTCTCCCAAGTTAATATATAGATAATACGGGTATGTAAGTACAAAATGCGGTCTTCAGATTACTGTAATTTCGTTTGTGACACCGTGTATTTTGGCATACAAGTACAAACGTTTCAGGGACACCTGCTGCCTCCGTCCCCATGGTAGTACATTACGGACCTCATGTAGGGTAGCCTCCATATTCAGATATGTGAAGTTCTTTCGACTGCAAATATCCTCACTGGCGTCCTTTGGAACGTGACTACATATTGGCAAATTTTGTCTTCTTCATCCCGCTGTTTTGTTTGATCAATTTACATGAACTACATACAAGATATTATGCTGGTATTTTATACTACAATGATATCTCTTTTATCGAAAATTCAACAATAATAATTGTTTAAATTTTAACCGATTGTAACCACTATTGTATATTTTATTATTCCTTATAAGGAATAATAGTCATGATTTTATGTATTTAAATGTATTCTTTTCCATGTATGTTGTGAAATCTACCTGATCATGGCCAAAAAAATGGCCGAAACATGTCGTAGATAGCAATTGCATATATAGTGCTCTAAAAGTTGTGTTCGCTGTAACAAAGAAACGTGTTGATACCTGCGAGTGTATATGAAAGAACACGGCGTCAGTACCAGAACACAATAATCTGAATAATCACAGTATTGGTAAGTCAAATTTTTTAAATTTGGCAATTTATTTTCTGTCCCCCGCCCCCCATACATGTAGCAATAACAACACCGACTCATTTTCAGCAGGATGGCGTTTCGGATCTCTTGCCTACTACCCAGGACTGATTACGTTTGTCTTCAGCTTTTATGCATCTGCTAGAACATTCCTTAACCTTTTGACGCCTAATGCCAACTATAGTGGTCCTACCGCACCGCTAACTTCTAAAGTTTCATTTTATATATTTATTCAACAAATATAGGTACTGAATATTTTAAACATGGTATATACTCTCCGTTTTTTTTCTCTTCAAAATGCAGTTTGTT
>Ga0123352_10018680_pt1 | contig 11052 bp, 6 predicted proteins | sample TergutLab28metaG_FD_89700 | JGI IMG/M metagenome (GOLD analysis project Ga0123352, IMG submission 89700) | Labiotermes labralis P1 segment gut microbial communities from Petit-Saut dam, French Guiana - Lab288 P1 | ecosystem: Host-associated > Arthropoda: Insects > Digestive system > Gut ... | reverse complement strand
TATTATTATTATTATTATTATTGTGGCATTAGGACAGGGCGGTACTTCAGTTGAGCGATGCATTGAATTGGCACTAACCCTGGCTTGTACTGTTGAAACCCCCCGCAGAGTAAAAGTAAAAAGAATCGATTCCTAACAAACCAAGCAGTCACATTAAATATCTTCAAACCAACGAAGTCATTTGGATTGCGCTATGCTTAAGTATGTTTGAGCAGACTTTCCTTTGATTTTGGATTAAAATGATTGTGTTCCACAAATAATTTTTTAACGTATGCATCACACATTTCTAATGATCTGTCAAGTCCTCTTCAAAATCAACACAACAAGCAATTTGGGAAACAATTTTAAGTCATTTCCATTGCTGCCTTGATAGAGTGAGAAAAACTGTGAGAACTTCTAAAAGTAGCAGTGGCCTTGTTGGCAAATCGTACAGTTCACCGAGGATGTAGCCCGTTCCATGTTTAACATTTTAATAGGCGTGCCATTCAGTTTTCCGTGATACATTTTCATGATTTTGCTCAATATACGCCGCCATAATGAAACACATTTATGTCTAGGGTTCTTGTTTATCGTGCCCACAAAAAAGTACGATTCTTTGGTCTTTTAAGTTACTAAATCTGAATTAGTTCTTAGATAAACGAATCACATGTCACAGACCAACAAACTGCAAGCCTACAAAACTTCGTGGTTTTGGCGTTAATGTTACTGCTCGAATTCTGAACTACGAGTATTCTTGTTGCGTTCTTGACCAGAGTCTGGCCATTTTGACTGGATGTTTTATGGTTTTCCTCAGTTTTTGTCACGAAAATACTAGAAAAGTACCTTATTGGCCGCGCTCATTTCCTCTTTATCCAACGTTTTCCATCATCCAGAATCTTCCTTCATTTTGCAGTTTATTTAAAGTCGTTAGACTAAGAAAAGAGCCGGTTTAGCCCATCTAAGAATTTCTTTAAATCCAGGATGGCCTGGGAAACGTTTCCAGGCAATGTAACTGTGCACAGCACGTTGACCTCAGCTGGTTAAACTAAGCTATAAAAATAGTTACTATCAAGAGATTAGATGAATAAATACGAAAGGAAAACACGCGCGAAAGCAATTTTAATTTATATCCTCTGTGTCTGCTTCCACATTTGTGGTAAGGTGTTAAAGGTGTTAAAGCAACTGATTTTTCTGTCCCTTGTGGAATCAAGGTAGTTTATGACTTCAGCGTAATGTTTACAGTGTCAAGGATATTCTTTCCTGGTGGCGTATCATTGAACTACATTTTTTAAGGCTGTGCATGGAATTTGGACGAGAGTGATCACCGAAATCGTACATAATTTTAACATATTTTAGAAGTGTAGGCAATGTAGCTACAGAATAGCAGCAAGCAGGTCTAGAGCCCATTATGAAAGTGAAGCAAGAATAAGTACTGGAAATAGATGTTTATTTGTCACGTGTACTTTGCACTCTCCAAAGCTCTAAACATCTTTGTATGCACTCACACTGTGGCTGTCATATTAAGGGCAGTCATGGGAACCCGACTTGATGGGTAAAGCGTCCAATATTGAGACTCATTCGCAACTTTGCGAAATGTGACAGGTAGCTTTGTCATGTCTGTCTGTTCATCCGTCCGTCAGCGTGGAAGAACTCGGTTCCCGCTGGAGGGATTTCTTGAAATTTTATATTAAAGGGGCCTTTCTAAGATCTGTTGAGAAAATTCAGGTTTGGTTAAATTCGGACAAAAACAACAGGCACATTACAAGAATACTTACCTACATTAATACTAATTGTGTAAGTAACGCTACTATGATTGCCGTCGATAGTACTCTGCCGGATTTTTTATGTGATAGACAAGACATACATTACAATTAAGGAAAATACAAAAGTGAAATTATAATATTAGTAGGTCTGTTTATTTATTTTGTCTACAAATATGAAATTCGGTACGTGCATGTGGATAGATTATGAATGTACCTACAAATTACGTAAGTTAGCAATTACAGAATATTTGAATGAGGTTAATATTTGAGGTTATGTCTGAATAACAAATTTAACAGTATTAGCGTGAACGTGTAAATTATATGTTATGCAAAGAAATATAATAAAAGACATTAATACTGGTAATAATATTTTATGGTATGTGCACAATTGTGAAGAATAACGAAAAGTGTGACCCCACTGGATTAATTGGTGCGACCATCGGAGAAGTGTGCATGTCCTAAGCAGTTATTCACTGCTTGGGCCACATGAAAGAAAGACTTTGTCAGCTTTTAGGTTAATGTGCAACTTCGAGTGAAGAACCTGAATTGCTGACTAACGCAACCCATGCAGCAGAGTCCTTCTTGAAAAGCTAATAGTTTCTCAGGTATTCCAAACGTTCCCCACACTCTATGGAAACTGAAGGTTCGTTGCCGTGTTCATAACAGCTGCACAATGGTTCATCTGCCGAGCCAGCTGAATCCAGCCCAAAATTTCCTATTTTATTCCCTTCAGGTTCTTTTACATATGCTATCCCATGGGCGCTTAGGTCTTCCCAGGTGTCTCATTCTTTCAGGTTTCCTCACCAAAATTGGGAATGCATCGTGCTGCTCTCCCGTGGCGCCACGTGCCCATCTCAGCCCACCCTCCTTCATCCAGTCACCTTAATAATATTTGATGAAGATTCAAATCATAAAGCTTCTTAATACCTTCGGGTTTCCTTCCTCCCATTACCTCCTCTCTTATAAGTTCACATACTTTTTTTTCAGCACACCATTCTCGAACACTCTCAGCTTGTGCTCTCGACTCAGTGTAAGGCGCCAAGTTTCGTACCCAGATCAAACGAAGGGCAGAATTATAGTTCCGTATGTCTCAGCTGCCGCATGCATGAATAACAGGAAGACAGAAAACTCGGGAGCTAATTGTAGCCAACAATCCCCAAATTTAATTTACCTTCAGTGTCTCCGTTAATGAAATTCGAATTGTTAATGTCATTACCGTGTATTTTAACTTTGCCACATTTTTACAGTTAATGTAATGTCTTAGACTGAATTTTAAAGTTCAAATAGAATTTAACAACGAATGAAATGGGCAAGAAAAGAAATGTATTCTTTGATGCGATGCATTGTAGTCTGGTAAGTACCTACATTTCAGAGGAACTCGCTGCTACTATCAGTGTAGGTGGTGGTAGATGTAGCATGTTTCTTTTAAACGTCGGCACATACTACCAGACTATAGGGTTTCATCGCAGAATACAATCGTTTTCATACATGCAGTCACCATCTTGAGAACTTACTTTTCTTCAATGAATTGGGTAATTTAAAATATTACATCACAAGGAACAAATTGTTAGCCTAGTGCAGTCTCGGAATTTACGATATGCTGCGCGTGTGTGTGAACAACGAAGAATACATACAGAAATTACGGGGAACCCTTTTGTAGATCGGATGATAACATTAGGATGGGTCTAAGGGAATTGAACTATGTTGATGGAAAGATAATATTACTTATTCTGTGTCGTGCCTAGTGGCGTCCTTGAGGTTAGTGACTCTTCCGAATTTTATTAGAGACTTATTTATATTTTGTGTTAGACATTAATACCCCACTCATAAACGTGTACTGCCATTATAGAAGAACTGGATTCCCTCTTGTATCTCTCGCAAAAGCAATTGAATGAAGGGGGACTCTGTCTTTCAGTTTCCGAATATGTAGACTCGAGATTAGAAATCGTGACCACTGATCCTCGAAGACGAAGGCAATAGGTTCCTTCGATAAGCCAGGAAACATCCAGTGACGCAGCGTCACACTCCAGGAGACCCAAGCCCTCAGGTACAACACCGTAAAAACCGCACACTTTGCAAATTAAGAGCCCACTAAATTTCGGGTGATGCTTACTGCTGTCCGATTCAGAAATTTTTGTGTAAATCTTCAGGCCACAGTACGATAACTTTGCTTGTTATTTGATGTGGACGTGAAAATTAGTCTCACACACTATGGGTGGAACTGAGGTTGGGGGTTTAATGTTAAGCGTTCTGTTCATTTGTTGGTGTATGTGGGTGAATGGGGTAGAGGGTGTTAGAGGTTAATGGCTGAGGAACATGTTTGATTCTAAGAGGGAGGAAATTGACAGGAGATTGGAGAAAATGGCGTGGTAGAGAGCATCATGACTTATACGGTTCTCTATCTTGTATTAAGGTAATCAAATAAGGTAGGATGTGATGGGCGGGGCATGTAGCACAAAAGGGGGCGTAGAGAAATGCATACGGAGTTTTAGTTTGAAAACCTGAATAAAAAACCCGTTTGGAAGACCCAGACGTAAATGGAAGGACAACGTTAAAATTGAGCTTAAAGGGAGATAGGACGAGAGGCCTGACTCACGATAGGGACAAGTGGTGGGCCCTTGAGAACATGGTAATTAACCTTCGGCTTCCGTAAAATGCTGGAAATTTAGGTTAGTTACGTAGTTATGTTGTCTGCCAGTGTGTTCTTCACCGGACCCTGAGAGGTCCCTTTCGTGTTGTCGAGTTAGACGCACCTGTTTGTTCGCACGTATTCGCAGCAGGAAGGACATCAATATCGTCAACACTACATCACTTTTTTTGACAGTTGTTTAGAAAAGCATATTATTACAAACAACGCGATCCCTCCGTTTCACAACTTTCAGTCGCCAATATCGACACGGCGACTGTGCGCACTTTTGAATTTCTGTTGCATTCCCTCCCACATGCATGCAGTTCGGCACGATGACATCGGTGAATAAGTACAATTTATTCCTGTGACAGATAAGGTAAAGTCCCTGTGCACGCCAAGTTGGCATGCGGGGGTTTGTAGATACGGTTCTGCGCATTCTTTACCTGGGCACTTGGTGGAGGGAGAGGGTTGATTTTCACGCCTAGACCGAATTAGAGTGGAGTGTATGTCCTAGTCTAACACAATTGTACTTTATTTGATGGTAGTGGTGTATTTACATTTGCTACCTAAGGTACAACTACATGTTTCGGATCTTGATAATAGCCACCTTGAAGTTGTACACAAATCTTTAGAAAATAGTTAAACAATATTCAGTATGGGCTATGTACAGTGGGGATGTGGGGGATGAGGTGGGCTGCTATTATAGCTGTTACCCCATGTACCCACCCCCCAACCTCCATGACACGTACGATATCTCGTGACCACCTCATCCACCACATCCTCACTGTACACAGCCCATATTGAATCTTGTATAATTACTTTCTAAGGATTCATGTACAACGTGAAGATGGCTATTATCAAGAGTCGAAACATGTAGTTGTACCTTAGATAGTAAATGTAAATACACCTCTACCATCAAATAAAATAAAGTTGTGTTAGACTAGGACATACACTCCACTCTAATTAGTTTATTAAACACAACGGAGATGACGAAATTTATGACGCCTAGAACGCTTTACGCCCAGAGAATGAGGCCCCGGTATCCATTGAACAGGGGGATGGACGGGCTCCAGGAACGGTCTGGACGTTTTATAAAAGAGGAAAGTCTCTTGCTATGTCGGGAGTCGAACCGCTGATCTTCATTCGTCGCCATCTTACCGCCTGCGATTCAGGGCTGCATTTTGTTCTGTTAATGCTAAAGGAAAAATGAAAAATAGCAAATTTTGACCTCGCGAAGTAATGTTCATCTTACTTTTAATTTTTAATATATAATACACAATCTTGTTGTGTTGGTTTGCTTTGGTAAGTGGGAATTACAAAATTTTGTACGGTGGCTCTTTTGGATTTGGGACGTGCCAGTGTATTTAATGCGTCATGTACAGTCTGGGCTAGAAAATAATTATTATTTTGGAAGTAAATTATATTATACCACTTTGAAATGTACTTTTTCAGGGCCCTAAAATGTTTCTTGCTGACGTCGAAATTTCAGAATAAATTTTCAAGAAGTAACTAATTAATTAGATGATCCGACGACCCGGATGTACTTCATGTACAATTCAAAATCTGTCCTGGGAAAACATGCTTTGTTTATTTGGGCGTCGTGAAATAAGTTAACTAACTATACGCAGGTCAGCCTGTGGCCCGTTGACTGCCGAGAATATCGTTTTTACATTAATCTACCACTTGTACCTAGCCTTTCCCTTCCAATTTCTTGTACAAAAGCCGTCTGCCTGACCGGACCCGTAAATGTTATGTGTTTCCGAAATTCGATTGATGGGGGCAGAAAACAAATATACTCCGCGAACTGAAATGCTGGTAGTTGGGGAACTACCGCGCTAAGCGTGTAGGTAGTGTTGTGATTCGAGGCGGCATGTGTGCTGCGTGTTGGAAAAATGTCATGAAATTCGCGAAGATGCGTCGCAAGAAAACAGGCGAAAGAAAAGTAAGAGTAGTGCTCTCTTGAGAACCAGACAGCGATTATATTACATCACGAATACAATGGAATAAGTACACGTTTACTTCTTTGTAAATTTTCCTAAATGTGTAACGTTATCGACTGTGCCATGAGTGGTAATTCGCCGACCCTTAAACGGGGAAGCCCGATTTCGATCCCGGGCCATTCCATGTAGATTTTATGTTGAATAAACTGGAGTAGGGTAAGTTTCCATCTTCGTACTTCGGTATCTTCCTGTAAATATGATTCCAGACATATTCCGTACTCATATTTCATTCGTCTTCTATCGACGCTCAGTCTTAACAGTTGAAAACTTGGCTGAATAAAACACTTTTTTTCTGAACGTATTATAGAAGTTGGAACTAAGGAAGAGGGACATGGAAAATTATACGTGTACAGTGACACGGTGCTTCGAAGTTCGTACTCCTCACCCTCTGGTTGTTGATTATTATATAGGCAGGACTTACAGCACGCATACAGAATTTCAATCGATAATATGCAAGAGAATGAACCAATACGGAGTAACAGGTGTAGATGGAATGCTGATATTAAAACGGGCCATGGGGTCATTGGCTTTGAGAAGCTTGACTAAATCGAACTGGTTTAGTGTATAGTCAAATTATTGGCTTTCGTGGGCAGGGTATTGACAATTCTAGTTCCATAGAAGTAAAAAAAAAGGTCAGCCATCTGTGCATAAACTTTTCAGCGAGTACACTAACAACTTCTCTCCTGTTCGTTTTGGTGTACATAACATATTCTACTCCGTGGCGTCTGAATCAACTTGCCGAGATAACCCAATGAATACGTGCCTTGGACTTCGGACTAAACCGCCGAGGATTTGTGATTCGACTCTCTTCTAGGATAAAATATTTTTCTTTTCCTCGAAACGTTTATACCGGCTCTGGAGCCCACCCTGCCTTCTATTTAGTCGCTACGGCGGCTCTTTTCCCCGGGGGGTAAAACAGCCGGTGCTTGAAGCTGAACATTCGCCTCCATCTAGTACCGAGGTTAAAGTAGAGTAGAGTTATTCCTCCAATCCTTCTTGACCACATCCAAAAATGTCCAAATCTGACATACCACGGACAACATCAGTAACCAGGATAGATGATGGAATTCATCAAAATTGTATTGGAATGTAGGAAAGAAAATGGGAAACTTTCCTTTAACTGGCGTAGGATAAAAAAATACTACAGTGTTCAAAAGAGCCCGTCACTGTCCCTATCCTGAACCACATGTATCCAGTCCACGCGCTATCATTCTGTTTGTTTAAGAACAACTTTCTTATTACCCGTTCATCTACGCCTACATCTTCGAAGTGGTTCTTCCATTGAGGTTCCACACCGAAATGTCTTCTAATTATCAGAAAGTGACACTCACCAGTGTACCTGGGTTTGGCATATCCATACGTCTTGTGAAGATCTTCCTGTTCGTAGACCGGTCTCTCGACCTTCAGGGTGCAGTCCTTCTCCATGACGCTGCCACATAGAAACTGAGCTGTCCCAACTAACCCGCCGACTTTTATACGGTTCATGAACGAGGTCCCTGCGGAGATAATCGGAGAGCAAAGGCCGGAAGAAAAAATTGCATTATTGACCGTGGGAGGCTGAAAAGAAAGAACAGTTATTGGACATATTCTAGATAACTTCCCAATCTGTGGTCAAGTTTCCGATCATTAATACAGGCGAGAAGGCATTACAACACTTAACTCTGTAAATCAGTGCTCCAGTGGGGTACATTTTAAATTATAACTGAAGTGAAGATTGAAATTACGTTCCTCTGGGGAATGACATTATATAATTTGGTAATGAGATACCATTGTTGCAGGTGAACTTGCTGCCTCCATCTGCAGGGTAAAAAAGTCTGCCATGAAAGTGGAACTTGTATTATATTCCAAACTTTAATTACGATATGCCAGAGCAAACGGTGTCACGTCTCTGAAGACAGTTATGTTCACCCACTCTCTGTGTTCCCCCCGTATTGTTACAGACCAAGTGCCAACCTGACACAAAATTTCGGACAAAAATTGGCTCTTTGCTTGTTTAATGTTTACATTCCGTTTTAGGAGACAGCAAGTCGAAATATTCCGAAGCAAATGATAGCAGGAATTTTCATAATTTTACGTACTCGTGATTTCTCATGTTTGTCTTTTCTCTCAGTATTTCTTGGTGCAGTTCTGGTTTGTTGTCACATTTTTAAAGAATGTATTACTTATTTACTTACTTACTTACTCCATGAAACAGAATTATTCTTGAGAACCTAACCGGTTTTCAGCTAGTCAAGAAATTCCTCCGCATTTTATAGAACCCGAATGTTCATTACCGCATTCACAAGTGCCCGCCATCTTTTCCTATCCCGAACCAGCTCGTTCCAGTCCATAACCCCACATCCCACTTCCTGAAGGTCTATCTTAATATTATCCTCCTATCTACACCTAGGTCTCCCATGTGGTCTCTTTCCCTCAGCTTTCCCCACCAAAACCCTGTATACGCCTCTCCTCTTCCCCATACGCGCTACATGCCCTGCCCATCTCATTCTTCTCGATTAAAAAATGTGTTAGTATCTTTGTAATGCCGTCTAGTCACGCGTTTTAGTGACAACACTTGAACACACTCCTTTCGTTTAGGTCTACTTTCTGAAGAAATTTAGTACTGTCGCCCAGTAGAACTTTTTTAAATGCCATCATGCAGTTGATTCTTACACGGATAGAGATTAGTTCTGGTTCTTCTGGGAAGTGGCTCCCCGACGTTTCGAGACGATGTTGTAGTCCACGAACATTTCGGCCCTCGAAAGTATGACACCACTGCGTCTTCTCGCAACGTCGGTAATCTTTTTGTCGGCGACGCGGCCCCACAACCCAGAAGAAAGAAGACCTCTACCACACTGCTGTAAAAACCTGAAGACTCGCAAATTTGGTCTAAATCAGTGGTGCGGGAATCCCGGACTCCAGATCGCCCGGGAGACTAGATTTTGTGTGGTGATGTCCAGTATTTTTGGGTCCGCAGTATGAAACTTGCTGAACGTCAACCATCTAGCGCTTGAAATTTTGTGGTGGCTGCTAAGTTGTGTGGAATATTTGTGCACATGCTTCAGTTCGTTTCGTTTTGAGTTCTGTAACATTCGCAGATCAGTTAGAGGCTACAGAAGTTGACGAATGTAATGTTACACTGCAACGTATGAAGATCCGTAACATATTTTCTTCAACATTCAGTAAAATACACTTGAATAATGTTGATGCGCCTTTTGCATTTAATGTTCGTAGCAACCACAAAGCTTGATATAATACTAGATAGTGTACGTCAGCACAACTACTTTATTACTGAAGGTACTTGCATAGGTTACATGTTTCGACTATAGATTAGTCATCTTCAGGCCTATTTTTTCGTAAGTTTTTATGTGGGTAGATGCATTTGGCTTGACTAGACGCAAAATTAAATGGAAGCATCACGATGTGCTTATAAACGTAATATAATACTAAATAGTGTATGTCAGCACAATTACTTTATTACTCAAGGTACTTGTATAGGCTACATGTTTCGACTATAGACTAGTCATGTTCAGGCCTGACGTACACTATTTAGTGTTATATTACGTTTATAAGCACATCGTGATGCTTCCATTCAAGCACATAAAGCTTGAACATATGATGTCGCTCAACTCTCTAAGCCGAAGTTACCCTACAGTGCACTGACTAATGTAGAGAATAGAATTATCATCACTTTTTGTGAAATAATGGGGTAGGAAATTGATGATGAAAAGTAAACTATATTTACGTTGCATTCGAAAAAAAAATAGTGCTGTGTTATTGGAACCAAGATATTCCTTAATTGCATATTGAATGGTTTTGGCTCTTACAACACTTAGAATACTGTAAAGTTGAGATCTCAGTTACACGGAATAAGTAACATGTTATTGTGTTGTATGTGCTAAGCTTTAAATATTCTACATTGGCTGAAGATGACTTTTTTTTTAAAAAGCCGAGATATGTTGCAGTGTAATATACAGTAAAATATACAAAAATATTTATCATCTACCTCGCGGCGGAAGCCTGAAATCACGCATAGTTCTGGTTGACTGGTATTCTTCTTTTCCATTGAAAGTAAATCAAATGGACAAAAAGAGAAATGGAAAACTGTTTCCTGGTTTAATTAATTGCGCTTTATCAGTTGAATTGTTAGTGTGATCTGATGTGTGTGTCAGTTCTGAGGAATGGATTTGAAAGCACATGTGCAGGAAATATCGTTTCTTGTTTTCAGTTACTTTCTTCATTTTCATCTGCGGTTTGTTACAGAAGAGCTCATGTTAATCAAATTTCAAACGGGGAGTTGGCAAGTACTCGTACGATGCTGGAGTGTCCCTGTGTTTGATACAGATTGGGAAAATCTGGAAGAAATTTGATTTGTGGTTTATTTTGAACGATGCCCTCAGAACCTGAGTCTTTAAAGCGTAGATTGATAGGGTGATGGTGAATAACGAATAGGAAAGGATGCAAAGGATGCAATATTGCTCTGCTTTAACATATTGTCTCTCAATCTGTTAGCGGAGACAAAGGATAACCACGAGAAACTTAGGATTGCGGTTTCCAGGACAAGACTTAAACCTGGGACCTGCTGATGAAAAAGTAGGAATGCTACTCCCATGACTGCGACGTTTGGTTCACACACACACACACACACACACACATATATATATATATATATATATATACACACACACACAGAGCCAAAACC
>Ga0123352_10018677_pt1 | contig 11052 bp, 13 predicted proteins | sample TergutLab28metaG_FD_89700 | JGI IMG/M metagenome (GOLD analysis project Ga0123352, IMG submission 89700) | Labiotermes labralis P1 segment gut microbial communities from Petit-Saut dam, French Guiana - Lab288 P1 | ecosystem: Host-associated > Arthropoda: Insects > Digestive system > Gut ... | reverse complement strand
GCTGGGAGAAGTGTGTGGAGTCCCAAGGGAACTACTTTGAGGGTGATTAGGTGTCCAACGCTCCAAGTAAGCCAGTTTCTTTTTCCCGGCCAAAGGTCGGATACTTTTATAACAGACCTCGTATGTGTAATTTCAAACATATGCATGTTTATGAGGGGGTGTTGGTAAGTCCTTAGCCCGACCTACTTCCCGATGTCGTAGGACGGAATCGATAGTGTCGTTGGAAAGAGGCGTCTGTTCATGTTTCGAATTGCAAGTCTTTTCTTGTTACCGAGGCTGAAAGGAAGCATGTCAGGCGACGCACGCGATTTCAAAAACATGGAGACGCGAGCTGCCATCAAGTTTTTTCCCCCCTGAAAAGCAAGGCGCCGAAGGAAATTCACGCCATTATGACAGAAACGTTAGGGATACATGCACTATCGTATGCCACCGTCAAAAACAGGGTGGTCCAGTTTAAACATGGTGATTTTTCCACCTGTGATGCGCCTCGTCCTGGACGACCCAAAACATTGACCACCCCGGAGATTATTGATTTAATTCACGAGCTAATCTTGGAAGACCGCCGGATTTCGGCTAAATCAATAGCTGAGCAACTGGGCATCTCACGTGAGCGGGTTGGGTCCATCATTCATGAAGATTTGGACATGTGGAAGCTCACCGCGAAGTGGTCCCGAAATGCCTGAACGCAGATCAAAAACGTCAACTGTGCCAGTCGCCTGAGCAAATTTTGGAATTTTTTCGGCGCGATCCAAATGATTTGCTGTCGCTATTGGTGACCATGGACGAAACCTGGTTATGTCACCATGACCCGGAGACAAAGCAAAATCAATGGAGTGGCGGGATAGCGACTCATCCCGCCCCAAAAAATTCCGATTGCAAAAATCCGCTGGAAAATTTCTCGCCTCGATTTTTGGGATCAAGACGGCATCCTCCTTATTGAGTATCTACCAAAGGGCCAAACTATCAACGTGGAGTATTACTCATTTCTGCTGCTGCAATTGAAGGACTTTTGAAGGAAAAACGCCGACCGCGGGAAGGTCATTAAATGCACGACAATGCCCCGGCTCACTGGGCACTTGCAACCCATAAGAAACTGGCCTACCTTGGCTTCCAATGTCTAGACCACCCACCCTATTCTCCGGATCTGGCCGGGTCGGACTACCACCTGTTCCCTGAACTGAAAAAAACAATTTAAAGTTCACCATTCTTCGTCCGACGTGGAGATCATTGCTTTCGCGGAGACCTGGTTGGACGGACAACTTTCTTAATTTTTTTGAGTGGCTTGCAAAAGTTAAAGCAATGGGCTAAGAACTGTATTGAGCTCCGTGGGGCGTATGTTGAATAAATCCCGAGTTTGGTCGCTGTAGCTTGTTTCCTTCGTTGTCGGGCTAAGGACTTATCAGCACTCCCTCATATAACACATGGCGCATTTTGCATAATTTTTGGTACAAAAATCTTCACAGAAGTTTTTCATATGAGTATCAAAGAAATGCGTGTATCTGAAAACGTACATGTGCATCGATATAAGAACAAACATTTCAATTTAATTTCTTTACTGGCATTAGGACTGGCAATATTTTTTGTCAAAAAGCTTAAAAAATGTGATCCCCATGTTGGTCACTTATGAGTACCAACACCTTTCTTTCTCAAATTGTATCACTAAGTTCTCCAAATCTTTTTTCGACCATTTTTATGCTTTGAGAATACTGAATCAAACTGTCTTAAATATTAATTCTGGTTTTCAAGAATGGCTTGTCCCTCAGACAGGTGTGAAAGAGCTAAATTCTGGGTTCTGTAATGTATATCATCCACCAACATTATTTTATGTTTTCAGGGAATATTTGTGGATGAAATATTGTGGTAGTATTAGTATCACAGTGTCCACCATCCATACAAGTGATGTCATCATCATCATCATCATCATCATCATCATAACCACCACCACCACCAGCACCTCCTCCTCCTCATCCTCCATTTGTATTCGTCACCTTTGCACATATTTTTCTTATTATATTAATTAATAAGTTGCTTGGTCAGTCAGTCAGTCAGTCAGTTTTTCCTGCTTATAGTTCAACAAGGCAGACAATGTACATACAACATTACACTGTGGTGTGTTCCTGTAAGTATTGTTGTAATGCAAATGCAACGACACACCCCCTTCTTTTATTGTTGTTCACAAAGATGTAGCTGTCAAAAATATAAAAGTAATCTGTGTTGCCATGGAAATGCAACAGCAGTTTCACTTTGTGCTGATGTGGATCTACAGAATATTTCATACTGCTCTTAACAATAAGAAGTATTAAATATTATTGATTGTCTGTATTCTTGCCTTGGTCATGTGGCATGCCAATCACATCCTTTCTGTTCTATATTGTATTGTCAACTGTGGCCTGTCTGGCTGTACCATATTCTTCCACATTATCTTACAAACGGCACTATCTTCAGAGAAAGTTTTTCAACATAAAATGTGTGTTTTGATTTTCTCTACAATGTTTTTCTTAAACATTTGTCATTCAAAGAAGAATTAAGGGAGAAATTATTATAAATTTTTATAGGTTTTTATGTAAAGTACCCATTATTCTTGTCAGATTTTAATCTGACATAAATTTTCTTGACAGATTTTCGAAAACTCCTCAATTCAAATTCTATGAAAAACCTTCCAGTGGGAGCCGAGTTGTTCAGTGTGGATGGACAGACAGACTTGGAAAAGCCAGTAATCGCTTTATGCAATTTTGCAAATATGCATTAAAATTCAGGAACGAATTTCAGCAACACTGTCATGGTCATTGTAGTCATCGTAATTATTGCTGTAATTGTCATCACCATCACATCACAATCATCATCATGAGAAAAGACTGTGCTTATCAGTATTACGTGCAGTTGCTCACTGTGTCTGTTTGCATATGTTTGTGCAGGAGAATCAGGCTCAGGGAAGACAGAAGCATCGAAGAAAGTCTTGCAATTCATTGCAGAAGCAACATGCCACAAGGGACAAGTGGAAACAGTAAAAGACAAACTTCTGCAGTCAAACCCAGTGCTGGAGGCATTTGGCAATGCTAAGACCAACCGTAATGATAACTCGAGTCGCTTTGGCAAATACATGGACGTTTCATTTGATTCTCTGGTAAGTAACGAGTAGTGCCGTGTGGTAAGCATAAGAGGAAGCAACAGATTATCATATGTTTTATGTGTATAAAGTGGAATATATTTCTGTTATTGATACATTTGTTAATTTTAGTAATTTACTATAAGGAAGAAAAGAGTTTTAAAGATGCCAGCTTGTCTTCTGATATTTTGTATAATGTACACAGAAGTCTGATGCAAGACAGTAGCCATGTGAATATAAGTTCAGGTTTTGTAAAGGACAAGGAATTTATTGACTAGTTGGGCTACTTAGTTTCTCCAGGACTCTTCTCCATGGTAAGTCATGGTGCAAAAGAGATTCATTCTTATTATTTGTTTTTCATTTAGGGAAATCCAGTGGGAGGAAACATCCTCAATTACTTGCTTGAGAAGTCAAGGGTAGTCCACCAGAACCCCAGGGAACGCAATTTCCACATTTTTTACCAGCTCCTAGCTGGTGCAGAAGATGAAATGCTTGCCAAACTCCAACTAAAGAGAAATTTGGACACATACTTCTACATCAGTCATGGTGTAAGTTCCTGGTCAGCAAGTAAGAGAAGATCTTACTAAGTTTAACCGTTTAGATGACAATATGGGCAAGCATCATCATGAAAATGCATTCATTTAAACCCACACGTTCCTGAAAGAATTTCCAAAGGTTACACAAATATAAATATTGTCAAGACATAAACAAAATTTTCATTAAAATGTAAATAAATTTCTGTAATCACATGTCACCTGTAAATAAGAGACAAGAGTACTTGAAACAAACCTATCCACTATTACCAGTCACATTATGCACATTAACCATACACAGACTCTTGGTTGCTTTTATGAACCACCAGGTTTGACATTGCAAAATTCTACACACTGCCCACATAGTGTATTTATGCGACTTGTGTGTTTATTTCAAGACAGAGTGTGTTCACTGCACAATATGAACTGAGTCTTTAAATGTAATTTGGGCTAATTTTCGTCTTTTGACGGTTTAACAGTGCTAGTTACAAATAGGATTAAGTCTTATGACCAGCTACATATGATTCCATCATCCTTCCCCAAGAGCTAAACTGAATCTTATTATAAGATTGTAAATTTCAGTTAACTAATGGAGATATAGTTTTTCTGCACATCAAGACTGGCCCTGGGGCCCACCCAGCCTCAAGTAAAATGGGTACCAGGTCTTCCCTGGCGGTAAAGTGCGGCCAGGGCGTGCTGCTGACCACTCACCCCCTTCTAGTGCCACAGTCATGGAAGAGTTATACCTCTACCCACCCTCTGGTCCACACCGGGCCTGTAACGGGATCACTTTACCTTTACCTTTTTAATGGAGATATGGTAACACAAGATTTGTAAGACTGGAAGTCTTGTACGCTTTATGATTTCTACCGGAATTTGTTTAAATGTGATGTTGGTGTCTTTTATATTATCCCAGTAATATGTAATACTCATGTGCTTTATCAGCATGTTAACATGATTTGTGTGGTTGATACAGGATGAAGGGAAAGTGAGCACAATTAATGATAGTCAGCAGTTCCAACAAGTAAGGAAGGCTATGACAGTCATTGAGTTAACAGACCAGGAACAGGATGACATATTTGCCATAGTTGCCAGTGTGTTGCACATGGGCAATGTTGGCTTCACAGAGGAGGACGGCAAAGCAAAAGTCCTTAAACCTGAGTGTGTGGAAGCTATTTCAAAGGTAACTCAAAAGTTTGCTCTGCAAGTGTGTGTTGGTAATTATGTAACTGACAAGGGGCTTAGGGTAAGGGGAACAATGATGGGAATGGTGATTTAGTCTCTTGCAGTGCTTCACTGGATTCTGACTCCCTTACATATTCAAGAGCGAGGGCGGATGATACGAAAACAACATTTTTCTTAACACCACACATAAAAAAAAAGTTGTGGATAGGTTACAATTTTTTGCATAAAACAAACAAAAAAACAGAAAATGGCAATGTGTCTGTCTGTGCAGCTTGAGAGTACTCCATGGATTTTAGTGAAATTTGCTGCATTCTGGAATTTCATGGGGACCTAGCTGTTGTTATGTTCATATCAGTTTGATACACTGCATGGTATGGAAATCATAATTTTATCAGTTTCAACTTGAAATGAAAGGGGACAACACAGGCAGCATAGTGATATAATAACCCTCTTTACTTTCTTGAAAACTTTTCAGGAAAACCAAAAAAAGTTCATGAAGTTTTTCTAATACTGTTAATTGTGGGTATCACACATGACCAAACAACAACTGTACTGCTTAAGTCTTGACTTTTTAATCTGTTTTAACCGTCACCCATTTATTGACTAGCTACAGATCAGATGAAGAGGGTTTGATTCCTAGCAGAAGCACAGGATATTTTTTTTACCACCATGCCTACATCATCTATGACAAATGCTTAGCCTCCTGTGCAATGGAACTTGAAACTCAACACCCTCATTCATCCAGTGCTAATGATTAAAATATGGAGCTTTTAACCCATACCTCATATATCTTCATGGCATAATGCTTGAGGACAGCTCCAGCTGCATCTTGACAGTTACTTAATCATGGCTACTGGGCTGTGTGGTGCACCATTTAAATTTGGACACAATAAATTCATTCCACAAACAATATTTACTAACTGTTTTCAGTTCTGATAAAACTGTATTTGTCTGTGCAGTTACTGGACTGTAAGGTAAGCAAGTTGGACAGAGCCTTCACACACCGAACAATTGATGCCAAAGGTGATGTAGTGACATCTCCTCTGTCCAGAGACATGGCAATCTATGCACGAGATGCATTAGCAAAAGCAGTATATGACAGACTGTTCACGTGGCTTGTGATGAGGCTCAACACTTCACTACAGCCCAAAGAGGATCAGAAAAAAGAGGTTATAGGAATCCTGGACATCTATGGCTTTGAAGTATTTGAGAGAAACAGGTGATGAACAGAAATTGTAAATTCCCTAATAGGTCTTAGTTCCCGTCTACATTATTTTACAGTTTTTTCACAGTTTACCTCTTCAAATTTGGAGCTGAACTAATATTTGCTTCTCTGTAAGAATCTGTCCCAGTTAAAAGTTTTCCTCTTTTTTCCAGGTGATACATACTGAGAAGACACTTAGTCCATACACTTGAAACTACTATTCAAGGTTTTTGTCAACAGTGCTAATACGTTTTGAGTGTTCAGGGAGGGACAGAGTACTTATTTAACAGGAAACATTATTTCTGTAATGTATGCAGAACAAAAGTTACATTCATCTAACTTGCACTTTATTTTCAGTTTTGAACAATTCTGCATCAACTTCTGCAATGAAAAGCTTCAGCAACTCTTCATTGAGCTGACACTGAAGTCTGAGCAGGAGGAGTATAGGAGGGAGGGCATTGAATGGGAACACATTGATTATTTTAACAACAAAGTCATCTGTGACCTGATCGAGGAGAAACACAAAGGTGAGTGGTATTGAAATTGAGTAACTATTCCACAGTTTCAGACTACTCCAGCAGTGCCAGACTGCTGTAATAAATCATGGGTGGGGAATTACTCTCACTCAGGAGCAGCATGGAATTATTGTAAGGTGACTGCAGCGGTGGTAAATTCTGACCTCTGGATCAGGATTCGCCACTGGACTGCAGATCAGAGAGCCTTGAAATGACACTTTATAGTTGTAAAGTCATACAGCTGTTAATTATATACACTTAATTTAAAATGTACATTGATGCATTAAAACTTAAAGCTAACTTTATGAATAACTAAATCAGATGTACTATCCTAATCTCTGACTGGTGTTGGCAGGAGGTTGAAGACTTGGTACAAACTAAATCTGGAGGGGTTCCCACAAACCTTTCTCATTTTTATTTGTAGGTAGTGTAAGTACAGAATATACAGGTCCCAGCACTTCTGTCTATCAGAATCGCGATTGTTACTTTCTTCTGTGGTTGTAATACTCTTTCTTTATTGTGTATAAAAGAAGTGAAAACTGATGAAGTAAGCAGTAGTATAATATCAGAACAGTGACACAGACTGCATTTTATGCTGTGAAACTCTGGCAGGATAAATAAAGTGACAGTGGTTGTGATGGAACTGAGGGTCAGTATTACAACACATGCAAACAATAATTCATAAAAGGACAGAAAGAGAATGCATCTATGAGTATTTACATTACACACTTCTCCTTCAACAGACTGTTACAACCTGTAGACAAGCAAGTTTATTTAATGATACAGTACCAACCACAGAATATTCACAGTGTTGACCAAGAAGTTTGGTAGTCACAAGTAATGACTAGGCAGGAATTAGGAAGGAAGCTGTCACAATGTCATTAAGGAAATTATGAAGAGGGTCTCTAGGAAAACAACAAAAACCTGAGTAAATTTTCTGTGTGATTGTTTAATGGGACAGAAAACTACGAATGTAAGTAGCTTAACATTCCTTCTTACTGACACTGGCAACTAATCATACAGGAATAATTTCCCTCATGGATGAGGAATGTCTCCGACCTGGTGAACCAACTGACAAGAGCTTCCTTGCCAAGATGAACGCGAATCTGTTACGTCATGAACATTACATTAGCCACCAGAAGGCTGGCAAGGCTTTGCAAAAATCTATGACTCGTGAGGTAAGGTCTAAAATTAATTTCCATTATTGTATCTTTCTTTTGGGGTGATTCCCTGGTGTCTGAATTTTATATGCCAATGTTTTGGAACACTCTGTCTGTTCCATCTTCATTGGTTGTGTGAATAAGAAACTTTCGAATTGTCGGCACATGAAATTCAGATGCCAGAGAATCATCTTAAAGAAAGAATACAACATTCACAACACAGCAAAAGTATTAAATCATGAATGATTCATTTCCATTGTTTTCTGTTATTTTGGTTTCTGTCTGGGGACAGGGAGTAAATTGAACTACTAAAGTCTACAGCTCAATAAGTCTGTATTTACAGTGATGGAAAATAAAGGTTAGGTATTCTAGGCCATGGGTGTACTTTCAAGCAGGTTAAGGAATGTGAAGTATGCCATAACGTGGTTCTGACTGTGACAGGAATGGAAAGATTAACTCCACCAGAAATACACATGTGAGGTGTGGCTAGTAAGTTCCTGGAATTATTCTATTGCACAGCCCCTTGTGTTAAATTAGACGTGATTTTGTCAAAATCATGTCATAGCATGTGCTGACTTGTGAAAACTGTGATTTCAACTAGCATCAGTTGTGTCAAAGAAATGGCAGAAATAGAAGTCATGTGTGTGTGTGACCCTGTCTGCCATTCAAAAATGGTTTTTTGAAATTTAGAGCAAAGAATTAATATGAAATTTGTGCGAAATTAGGAAAAGTGCATGAGAAACATGTACAAAGCTGTCTGAGGCATAAGGTACAGAAGTCATGAAGAAATCTAGTTTCTTTGATGGGCTCAAAGTGGGCCAGAAGGATGTGGAAGGTACTGAAGAAATTTTCCACAAAAAGTGCAGAGTCCTCTTTATTGAGACAAGGTTAAACAATTAACCAGGCTCATTATTCAGAAATATTAATGAGGTTATTTGAAACTATGCACAGAAAAAGGCCTAAATTGTGACCCAACAATGGGTTCCTCCACCATGGCCACACTCCAGCTCACAAAACGCCAACTGCCCAGCAGTCTGTGGCAAAAAATCTGTCATTGAACTGAACACCCCATTCCGGAACGAATTCGGCCCCCCAGTGGTTGCTGGCTCTTCTTAATATTAAAATCCAGTTTGAAGGGATAAGGTTTTTGGGACATCACAGATGCTCAGAAGAATGTGATGATAAGGCATGAAGGTATTCGGACAGAGGATTTCCACTACTGTCTCCAACAGTGGCAGCATGGCTGGGCTGCATGTGTAGCCACTCAAGAGTACTACTTTCAAAGTAGGCCCTTTCATGCAGTTTTAAGTATACAGGAATATATGCAATAAAATCATTCCAGGACTCTAACAGCCACACATTGCACATGCTGTAGATACAAATCTGTTATTTCAGACTTACTTAACACCACAGATACACAGATATTTTTCATTAAGAATGATGTATAAATACACAAATTGTTCAGACAAGCACTGTAGATCATAATGAGCCACATACAGGTACTTTAATATTATTTGTATACGTAATCATTTTTTACAAAAATAATAAAATTTTTACTTCAGCTTCATATAAAGAAGAGATGATAATGAACTTATAGCACCGAAATTAAATTTGTCCCACACCTTTAAGTTTAGGTGCAACACATGATCAGAATGAGATGAATACCTTCAGATAGGAAATGTGGGAATGCAGGTGGGCACAAAGGAATGTAACCTCCTCATTACATATGCGCTTTTTGCAAAGTGTACCATAATACATGTAATTGAAGTTCTGATGGCAATGAGTATATATTTCATCTCATTTCATTTCATTTCTTTTATTTACATTCCGTAAATCCATACAGGAAACAAAATCCATGTGGATATGGAACTGGTCAGATACAATATAGAGTAAACATAATCAATAATGCCAGTCCATTACAATAATGTATTTGTCATAAGAGTTCATAGCAGAAGTAGGTTAGGTTCATACCTCATATAAATAAATTTATATGGGCTTGTTTTCATTGTAATCATAAAATTCCTTAATCGTATAAAAAGAATGGTGACATAAAATTCTCTTAAGAGATATTTTAAAACATTTCACATCACTGACCAAAAGTCTTAAATGGTTAGGTAGGTGATTAAAAGCTTTAATACCCGATACCAATGGTCCTTTATAGAATTATATATATATATATATATATATATATATATATACATATATCACACTTTCCTGAGATATGATGCTGTGCAGTGTGGTATAGGTACACTTGGGAGAACTTGCTGCCTCCATCTCAGACAAAGAATATGGGTGGCAGCAGGTTCTTTCAGAACATTGAATCCTGTCTACCAAACTACACTGCGTCATGTCCAAGAATACCATCTGTTCAACGTATAAATAATGAAATGCAAAATGAACAAGGACTTGGAATCCTTTTTAACTTCATATTTACAAAGTCTTGGGTTAGTCACATTTAAAGTCAATACTACCCCATGGATACTGCTTCAGTTGGAATTTCTTATTTCTTTTATGCTGTGCAACCAAGCGAGAATTCTACTGACCTTCAAAATTCAATACCCTAATGGAGTTCAGATTCTGTGGTGCCATCCAACAAGACAAAATCAAACAATGAGATGATAAAGGTCTGAAACTCCAAGAGCCTTCTCTCCATGATTGATATAAAAATGGTGCAGTACAGTACATTGCTTCAGATCCTGATCATAAAAATAAGTACAAGTATATTACTGGTAATTAACAACTGATGATAAAGAGTCAATACTGTGAAGAAAATATTTTGTAATTTCAGGAGTTCTGCCTGAAGCACTATGCTGGAGATGTCATCTACAATGTAGATGGTTTCCTAGACAAGAACAACGATCTTCTGTTCAGAGATCTTCGTGAAGTCATGTCTGAGACTACTAATTCTATCACAAAAGTATGTCCCATATTACTCATATAACAGAACATATGTTTACATCACTTTCTATAGTCAGGTATAGTGACATACCTCCAATGAAACAGAATTCCTTTACACAAAAACATTTTTTTAAATTTTTTGATGTTTTGCTGACCGCGCATCTCAGTATAATCTTAGTAATTAACCAACTTTTCGCCACATCACAAAATCTGGTGGTTAAGAGCACGATGTTCCCTCACCGGAACATTCATAAATACACCTGGACCTCCCCTGATGGTAAGACTCACAACCAGATTGACCATTTATTGATAGATAGGGAGATGGCAATCGAGTGTACTGGATGTGCGAAGTTTTAGGGGAGCTGATTGTGATACAGATCACTATCTGGTGATTGCAAAGTTTAGGGAAAGATTAGCAGTGGGTAAACAGGCCACACAGAGGTTTGATAGG
>Ga0123352_10018675_pt1 | contig 11052 bp, 7 predicted proteins | sample TergutLab28metaG_FD_89700 | JGI IMG/M metagenome (GOLD analysis project Ga0123352, IMG submission 89700) | Labiotermes labralis P1 segment gut microbial communities from Petit-Saut dam, French Guiana - Lab288 P1 | ecosystem: Host-associated > Arthropoda: Insects > Digestive system > Gut ... | reverse complement strand
ACATGTTTATATGAACTTTTTTGATCACAAAGACCTAGGAAATCACTTCCTGCAGTTATGCCCTAAAGTCGTGAAACACCCTGTATATATATAATGTTTTTTAACATTTTCATTTCCTGTAACATATCCTTCCAACTTCATCACACATCCTAGAATTTTGTGCTTTAATAACCCCCGCCCCCCCCCCTCTGCCTGCCACAGAAAGTATCCGTACTTTGACATAGTGGTGGGGCTTGCGTGGTCAAATGATTCTGAAGAGCTATGCTGGCAGTAATGTGGCTACTGGTAGGGCCTCCCATGTCAGACAGGTCAAGGTGATGACCCAGACTAAATGGGATACCCTGGTCCTCCAGGTTGGGGGGTTGGCCGTGAGACTGACAACCCCACCCAGTAAAAAATATACGTCTTGAGAACCGTCTGAAGCTGGAAACAAGATGGAAACAACAGAGTCAACCCAGCATGATCAATGATTTGCAAGTGTAAGGAATTGGAGATGTGAGACGCAGGACTGAGAACAGCAGAGGGCAATTGTGGAAGAGGCCTACGATCCACCAAGGATTGTAATGCCAGAAAAAGAAGAAGAAGAAAATTTTTTTTGTAAACTTGTGTTACCCCACAAGTATTGAGATGGCAGCTTTATGTAATTGCATTTTCCTATAGATTTCAAGTCTCTGTACACCTGATGATGGTTTGAGTGACCTGAAACGTGTGCCATTCTGATAAAATCTGGTTGACTGATGTTCTGTTTCGAGTAACATTTTTGGTATTCTACAGTATATGAGTGAAAAATATGAATTATTATTGTTTAACAAGGAATCATAGTATGTGTATTTGTTTATAAAGTTCTTAATTTGATATTTGAATAAAGGTAGACCAACTTGATGTCACTTGCTTTATTATGTCAATTTACTACTCAACATGTTTCGGATGTTAATACATCCATCTTCAGGGGCTTGCGACTACTTGTTGCGTTATTGTGTAGGCTGTATTGTGCTGACTTGAGGCGTGTTGGTGTTATGTAGTGGGGTTGGCTGTTGGTGATGTGGTATCCGAGTGTAGGCTGAACCACTACTATATTAACATCTGAAACATGTTGAGCAGTAAATTGACATAATAAAGCAAGTGTCATCAAGTTGGTCTACCTTTATTCAAATATCAAGATGATACACGGTCCAGTACGCATAAGATTCTTAATTTGAATACACATGTCTGTGATTGGAAGATGTTTCTCATTCATGATATTCCTAGCTCAACTGTTCTTAATAATTAGGAATATTGAATTGGCTGTATCACAGTCCAGTAAATTTCAATAAGGGGAGTATGGAAAGTTTCTTCACCCCTGCACATTTTTGTTCCACATATGGAGAAGTCATTCTGCAATGTCAGAATTTCACATTTATGAATGGGTCTGATGATGGTGCACTGAGGGGGCAGAGTCCTGAAATTTGATGTGCATACCATTTATTTAGCATAATTTTGTATTCTATATACTGACACCCTTCAGTAATATGTGTCCTGTGTATTGACTGCATTTTGGTGCTGGTTGTAGCATTATCTTCCTAGCTTACACATCTTGCCATTTGTAGGTGGCTGTATTCATTGCATTTCCTGTGTCCATAGTGCGGACTGCTGCAATTACTTGGTTTTATTTGTTGCACTCACAGGCTTCTAATTGACATGTGTTTCATTTCTTTCATTGTATCGTGCTCACTTGTTGTTTCTCCTGTCGCGGAAATAAGTACAGGAACCAATAAGTGAAAATGGCAGTTTTACAGGAGTGAGTTACAAAGAAGGAAATAAATGGAACAGAAATGCATATGAAAAGTGCAACAGGGGAAAAAAACAGTGAAGAATATGGAAATGTGTGCATATAATACATAGGATATTATGAATGGCTGATGTGTTAGGATGAAACTGAAGATAATGCAGTAATTAGCATAAAAACATGTTAGTACGTGTAGGTGGTTTTGTAAGTACAAGAAAATATTAAAGGTTGGATAATAGTGAGTTCTGTTACGGATTGACGCTTTGAGACACGTTGTATTAGTACCAACGATCTACGTGGGGGTCGTCACCATCGTCCTAGGCATGTTAGGTGGTCTCAGTAAACAGATGGCAGGGCAGTCACGTTGCCAATTTTCATCATTGACTTACTATTCTTTAAACTACATGATATGCACTCCTATCCACCGATCGCTTTAGCCATGGGTCAACCCCAAGCACATCGCTGTACTAAGGTCGACTTCCCCAAACCCTATCCTTCCTCGCACCCACCACATTGTTGTCAAACCACCAACGTCCTTTCATCCACAGACGGGCTTTCGAAAACAAATCGGTTTAGCAGCGAGTAGTGGTAATTCTTGACCGACAGTTTCGGGAGAACCTGTCGGTCACACACAAATTGCCGACCCCTTGAAGAATGGACCGACAGGTTGCCACTACTCGCCGCGTATTATAATCCAGCAGAGCGCAGTTCTCATCTACTCCACAGGAGCTTGAATTCACGCAATGGTTGGGAAACATCGTAATAACTTGTTTCGGGTAATTTTTTGCTGGCAGCAAATGACACAATTGCCCAAATGTTATAACATATTCATGTGTTATCGTGTTTTCCATGTAGATACTCATCCGTGGTATGCAGCGCATTCTACCAACACGTGCCACTGACCGTTGTAACCAACTGCGGTACTGCTATATGGTCTGTGGTATTGCTAGATAGGATTGCCAAGATAACCGAGATGTGCACGTGACTGCTGTTTAGGTTGATTCGTCTTGTAAGTAACTAATATTTTCAATGCAGATTTCAGGCATGGATAACCAATATTTATTAGTCTTGCATGAAAGTGGCACTGGAAGCTGTCAGTAATGATGTTATGGAAACGGGAATCACACTTAAGGGAACATAACCTGAAAGCAGTGAATTTGATGGCCTCGCCCTTTGGGTGTTAGTTTTTTAGACTATACGGCGGTGGGACTGGACGTCTGGTTTTTGTGGAAGTTGACCTGAGATGCGGTATCATGTCCATACACACATATAAAGAAGCTATGTGAGCAATTGTAAAAACGGATTGCCATTCCATGCTTCTGTTACACTGTGCTTGTTTGTTAAATGTATATACATTCTGCCAATATAGTGCTCTAGATTTTATCCCAGGTAGAAGATAAACGAGTGTGCAATAAAGAATTGTCACAAGAATCAGTATGTTTCTAGCTGGCTTGAAATTTACCTTAAAACGTCTACACCTAACGGTATTCTTATCTTTTACCGTAAATATTTGGTGGGTCAAAATTCTCTACAAGATCCAGGAGTGTAAGATATAAGGTTAGATTTTATTTTGCTGTTTCAGTTTTTAAAGTTTTTGATGGATTAATATGGGTGATTTCCTTTTCATAAGCTAGGTTCCTTGGCCCACAGTATATTGTAGAGCAGGTTCTTAGATTTTGCCACACCTTCACTGCGAAGTCTGCTCAGTGCTTTAAGGAATAATATCTAATAGTGCTTTGTTACTGAAGATGAGATACATTGAGTTTTGTTCAGTCAGGTTAGGTAAGTTACTCATTGTGTGACTGGTGGACCTGTACTATAGATAAGTATTGGCAGGATCATTCGGTAGTGAATCGGCCTTAAAGATGGAGATGATAAGGATCTCTGAAATCACGGCAATACTGGCTGCATCTACGTGGTGCTACGCTCAGAAATACAAGTAGGATCATTTTCAGTCTGGAACATCTGGGAGGCAAATATATCCTGAAATCAAAGACAGTTACAAAGTTGTGTAATTCTGTAAAGTTTCATGCTTGTGTTTCATTTTTACTAAGTCTGTGTTTCTTTAGGCTTTAGAATAGAATAGAATAATAATTGGGTTCGAGCCCTTTTGGGCCCGATGCACCGAGGCTTTTAAGACAGGCCCTTTGTGCCCCATATTCTATGTTAAGTTAAAAGGAGCCCTGTTCCTTCAACAAAGTTCCAGATGGTCCCCCATACCTAATTCCTAATTACCTCCGGGTCCAAAGAAAAAAGGAATCCAGATATAATGTCAAAGTTACTATGTATAATTGCCTTCTACCAGAGTTTCACCTGACTGGAGCCCTCCGTAGAATCCTTACTGGAGTCCTGTATTGTGGAGCTCTCCTTAAACTCTGAATTACTCTCAATCCCACAGGATCTGGGGAAATATTTGGCCCATCAAGTAGAGTCACTATACTTGGAAGGCTAAATACAACTGGGAGGTCGCCCGGTATCCCAGAGGGTGCCGTTAAAGACAGACTCACCCACTGCCATTCATCCCTTAGGCACGGCACTCACACCATAGGATTGGGGATTTTTTTCAAGGTTTACTTCTTTAGATCCACTGTGTTCTGCGCAACAGGGTCACTACTTGTAGGATGTGGCTGTTCACCGTGCACAGACGGTCTTGTGTGGAGAGAGGCTATAATTTGCATCTACCGCCCCTGGAGAATAGCTAGAGCCCCTCTTGGGCCACCAGTGTCACCCCTTGGTAACCCAGTGACCCCGGTACAGCCCAGCCGCCTCCCATTGACCCCTTTTGTAGGCTTTTGTAAGTACCGGTATTGACTAGCCTTGGTGCAAGCAACTATGTTGTAGGCTGTACAGCATCCACTGTTCTGTATCATCCGTGAACAGCCTATTGATTGCTTATCCGCTTTTATACCTACAAGATCTTTTTTGGAAACGCAAGAAAGTAAGTGGAGTGGCATTGAAAGAAGCCTGGCCCCCCCCCCCTCCCATAGTATTTGCACTTTCTGCTGCTCCATATAACACTGTCAGAATTTCTTCCCCTCACACTGTCAATCTTTGCCTACAGGTTGATGATTGGAAACAGAAATGTCTAGTAATTCCAGCCAGAAGCTAACACTTCCAGAGGCGCAAGAGGAGTTTCTTAACATTGCCAGGAAGTTGAATGATGCAGACAACTTCAAGCAGCTTCTTAGTTGGATACATTGGAATTGGTTGAATGGTGAGACGCTTCTTTTTTGCCATGACACTGAAGTTACTGATTTTAAGAGGACATATTTGTAATTTGGTGACAAGTTGTCTGCAGGAATTACTGCACTTTCTTTCAACTGTATTTACATGTTGCATGAAGCCAGTTGCTTGAAACAGTTTCTTTGGTGTGCATGCTACCTTACACCCCTGTGAGGAGGTTGGTCTAGAAATGAACACAGAGCAAATCTATGTTCACGCAGAACACAATCTTAACATTTAGACTGTTAATTAATCTTGATAAAATGTGTCAAAACTGAAGGATTTGACAGTGACTTTGATTAATGAAAATTATTGTTTCCTTCACAGTGAAATTAAGAGCAATGCCAGATTTCAGGTTTTCACACCAGCATTGCTGAGGATTCAAGTATGCTGGGGTGTGATGCTGTGTCTTTGGGTGGGTGGTTCCTGGTGTTTTGTTAGAACATTGGGTGGTTCCTGGTGTTTTGTTAGAACATAGTGCCCCTCATATCTGTCACATATTGTCACATCTCAGAAGGGTTGAATCCGTATCTTACGCAACGTAAATGGACAGCTGTCTTGCATCTGTCAAAATAGTGATGTCATTTGGTTAAGAAACACCGTTACCTGACAATAGCAAAATTCTCTTTGCAAGATTGCAGTCCAAAGCCAAGTGAGAAGCCTGAGCATATTCTGGATGCCATTGCTCAAGACCTGCGCAGCAGTCTGCCAACTGAAGCAGTTCTTCCATCAGAGATAATCCGACCGCCAGTTTCAGGAAAGGTGGAGTAATGATTTTTGGCACTTGTGAGCACGAAATTGTGTTCTGTAGGTATTTATGAGCATGTTTTGCTTAATATGTGTTGGAAAGCTTTGTACTTTTTCGTTAAGTGTTTGAGATGTTTTCATCAATATGATTTGTCTCTTTATGCAGTTTGATGTGAGGTTGTTTGAATTTTCAGAATGCAGACTGTGGACAGCAGCATACTGTGCATATTGATGCATTCTTGTATGATGATGAAATGGTGGATACCTTATGTGAGGAAGGGAAACTTTCTCATAGTTACTGTTTGCAGTGTGGCTCTGTTAATACGCGACCTTTAAGTAAGTATCAGCACTTGTGCGCTGTGGTCTGGCTGGCATTGCTGATTCCTTGTTAGGAAGTACAGAACATATCTGTGTTCCTACAAAAATGAGTTTGGTTTACTGGTTTATTCGTTGCTCGCGTAGTTGGTTGTATAGTCGTTCACGCATTCCTGACAAGAATGTGGGAGATGGCAGAGTGCTTGCTACTGACCCATCAGTGTCAAGTGCTTGTGCCCTGAGTACAGTGGTTGGAGGTCTGGACCAAAACTAAAACCCACCTGAACATACAGATGTGCTTGCAAGGTAGTTCAGCTGCTGGACAATGTGCACAAAATTTACTGAGTCTTGGTGATGGAAAATTACCAATAAAAACTATCGAGTAGTCTTATCAAACTATGAAACACTCTCTGCCATATCATAACAATGACAGATGAATTAAAGAACTGTTTTGAGCAGCAGTGTGGTACTGGAGAGTGGGTATATCAGCTGGTTAAAAGTGTTTATGCATAGGTTAATGCTAAACTGTTTCACTGTCCTGTGCAGGCTGCCATATCAGACTGTGGTCAGATAGCAGTCAGCTGTGACACAATGAGTGTTGCATAGTGCTGGCATCTTCAGGGTCAAGTAGTTCAAAATGTCGATGGACTGCTTGACCTTGCGGTTGAGGGCACTGCTGTCCCTTGAAACAGCAGGACTCACTCATCCGGTGGCACGGTGTCACATCCCAAAAGTCCTGCATACTCTGCAACATTGTTGTGACAACCTGAAGTATCTCAGGCACAGTGTTGCCATTCTGCATATCTCTGCTGTCTTTACCCGCACCATATCAAACTTGTACAAAAAAGGAAGCGACAGGAAGTTGGAGAATAGTGCAAAATAAGGAGTGCCTTTGGAAGGGAAGTAAAGCTGAGGGTCCCATGTCGCAGATTTGCGGCATGTAAAAGATCCCTGAATTGATGTGGAAGTCGCAATCTCAGGCAAAATTACCGGTTAATTCTCGCCCACATAGTTCCACCTTTTGCTACTAGGATCTCTCGTGTCGTTGTGGACGTGGAGGTACCTGGTGGTGAACGTGGGAATGTCCAAACAGGCAGGAGGGGGATAGGGTGAGTACAATAAGCCTACAGGCTGCAGTACATCCGTGGCATTAGCCACGGGCCTTACTGAAGAAGAAGAAATAGGGTGTGAGACGAATTGAGCTGGTTCAGGACAGGGTCCGGTGTTCAGGTTTTGTGGACATGGAAGTGAACTGTCAGGTTCCGTAAAATAGGGGAATTTCACGACAGTCTGAGTAACTGTCAGCATTTCTGAAAGAGACAGACCCTGCACCATGAAGTTGGTTACAGGCAGTCCCAATTTAATGTGGCTTTGTACAGCGTTGTTTTGCTTTGTACAGTGTTGTTTTGCTTTAACGTTGACAAAATTTTAGTGACCAGACATTTGATAAATAATTTCCGGTCTTGGATGAATGTTTTTGTTATTACTATTATTTCCTGTTGGGATGTTCAGTGGCTGGGCTAGATGGCTAAGTTGGTGTTGGCTTCTGCTGCAGATGTGTGTTAAGTGCTCGTATATGGTGGATTTCGTTTGCTTTACTTCTGCATCGTGGCTTCCATATGCACTTTGTATCCATCAGTGATGTTGCCGAGGCATGGGATAATGTTTACGGAGAGCTGTATGAACATAGGTACATGTGTTGAGTGTGATGAAATAGTGCACAGTAGTATACATAGCTGAATAAAGAGAGACCAACTTGATGCCACTTGCTTTATTATTTCATTATTTAATGCTCAACATGTTTCGGATGTTACTACATCCATCCTCAGGAGCTTGCGACCTATTTGTTGAGTTATTTCATGGGTTGTATTGCTCTGGTACGATGCGTGTTGGTGTTACGTTGTGGTTTGGCTGGGGTGGTGTGGTATCCAGATGCAGGCTGAAGCAGTGCTTAGCCTGCATCCGGATACCACACCACCCTAGCCAAACCACAACGTAACACCAACACACATCGTACCAGAGCAATACAACCCATGAAATAACTCAACATATAAGTCACAAGTTCCTGAGGATGGATGTACTAACATCCGAAACAAGTTGAGCATTAAATAATGAAATAATAAAGCAAGTGACATCAAGTTGGTCTCTCTTTATTCAACTATCAAGATGATGCGCGGTCCAATATACATAAGTAGTACACATGATTGTTGTTTGTACACACTGTGTGTATTTCATTGTGTTGCTGTAATGTGCATATTAATTAGAAAAGTGTTATCCATAAGTAACAGCTGTTATATGGCAGTATAATAGTGCAGTATGTGATGGACTAGGAATGTTCAAAAAAGTATTTGGTATGTTAATTTTGTTTCATGGCAAAACATGTTTTGTCCTGTGCTGTGATTTTCTGAAACATGACCCCAGTGTTGTATGGGGACTTCCTTTCAATCATAGCTGTACGGTTTAGTGATCTTTGTTTCTGCTTTCACAGCTTTCATTTCACATTCTTTGTCCAGAGAGAAGCTATTATTCGTTTTCAAGTCAGTGCTGCCACCACTACGCAACAAAACAGTCCTTGACATCGGTTCACGTCTAGGTGCTGTATTGTATGGGGTAAGAATTTCTCATGTAGTGAAAGGAAAAACCTAAGATGAATATTGTTTGTGTATTTTTTGTTTGGCCTGGCAAATAGTAAATATATTGATATTTTTTATAATCTATCACTAATACATATAAGCAATTTCCGATGAAGTGTATAAAAAAAATCACCTTGGTTACTTCATTTGTAGCTGTATGTCAGTAAAACACTCTGATGCTGAGAACTTTATACATGGCACATGTGTAGCAGATGGTACACACCAGATCTCCAAATAGTCACCATTGACATTCAGTAATATGGTTTCCTTCCACCTTAACACAACTGTAATACATTATCTTAAAAGAGGGCACCACGAAGTGGTCTAACGCAATAAAAACAAATTGACCAATACACGTCAGCACAACAAATGTTTATTAGAGTATATAAGCGTATATACTCTAATAAACATTTGTTGTGCTGACGTGTATTGGTCAATTTGTTTTTATAACACATTAGTTTCTTCGCTACATGTATCAGTTTATACAAAACCATCTTCAGACCAATGTTAATTACAGTGCAGTACATTCTGTGTGTACACACATTATGGGATACCATAGTGTTTACAGTGCAGTACATTCTGTGTGTACACACATTATGGGATACCATAGTGTTTACAGTGCAGTACATACCGTAGTGTTTACAGTGCAGTACATACCGTAGTGTTTACATAAAACCATAACAGTCATTAAAATTTTCTTTTAAAAATGCCAGTTTAAGATCTAATTAGGGTATATATAGCGTAATTAGGGTATATATAGCGTAATTAGGGTATATATAGCGTACGTAGATCTTAAAATTGCATTTTAAAAAGAAAATTTTCGTGATTGTTACGATTTTGTGTAAACACTGTGCGATCCCACAATGTGTGTGCACACTGAATGTACCTCTCTGTGGCTAACAGTGGCCTGAAAATGGTTTTGTATAAACCGAAATATGTAGGCAAGAAACTAATATATTATAGTCGTGTTAAGGCAGAATGAAAGGTGGGTACGGGGTCTTTCCCGGGGGTAAAGTGCGGCCAGGGCGTCCTGCTGACCACTCACCACCTTCTAGTACCGCAGTCATGGAAGAGTAGAGCTATATCTCTACCCACCCTCTGGGCCACACCGGGCCTGTAACGGGATCACTTTTTAAGGTAGAATAAAACCATTTTATTGAATATTAGATACACAATGGGATGCCTCCTATTAAAAAAGCCACCATTGATATTTAAGCATATGTCTCACAGTGGCAGCAGGGATTACATCCTGGCGTAGTGCATGTCGGTGTCAACTGTCTGTAACCAGGAGGTGACAGCTTGCTTCATGTTGGCATCTGCTGCAAATGTCTTGCCAGAAAAGGGCTTCTTAAAGGGTCCGAAGAGGTGGAAATCACTGGGTACGAGATTGTGACCATAAAGAAGGCAGTCCAAGACGTAGCAGTGGCAGTTCAGGAGCCAGTCAGAAGTTTGGTTGGCAGAGTGAAGCCCATACTGCTGTGCATAGATGCATTTTGAGAAGGGATTCATTCTGATACTGGGGGAAAAATGCATAGTGTTCTTGAAAATTATTTTAGAAGTGTGATTTGATTTTGTTTTCTTTATTTTTATTTTTCAGGCATTCGTCTACACAAAGGCATCTAAGATAATTGGAGTTGAAATGAATGCTGATCTCTGCAATATTCAAAATAAACTTATCAAGAAGTATAATTTTCAGGTATCATTAAGATTCATTGGGCATGGTAATGACATGTATAGTGACATTTTGTCCCATTAACTAGCACCATCTTCTCTTTTCTTTTTGTACTGGGTCATTATTTTATGTGGCAAATATTATTTGTCATTCCCACTAATATGATTAGCAAACTGACAGCAAATGATATGATATTTGTTAGATAAAATAAGGATCCTGTATGATCTTGTTATAAAGTGGGCCAATATACATCGCATGTGAGTAGTTTGTCAAGTTTAGGAATACACTTCCCTAAACTTATTCTTAGGCACCTTGTAACTAAACATTATGCATGATACATGAAAAGTTATACCCCAGAGAGTTACGTGTCTCTCTGCGATGCACCTAGTGTTAGCCCTTAGTGGCCCTGCGTTGTTTTATTGTGTTTGATAAAGCATAGAATTTTTTTGCAATGCTAATGTACAGAATATTGTGCGGGTGATAAAATCAAGAAGAATGAGATGGGCTGGGCATGTGGCGCGTATGGATGAGGAGAGGGGGTGTATAGGGTCTTGGTGGGGAAGCCGGAGGGAAGAAGACCACTGGGGAGACCTAGGCGTAGATGGGTGGATAATATTAGGATGGATCTCCAGGAGGTGGGATGTGGGTATATGGACTGGGTTGGGCTGGCCCAGGATAGAGACAGGTGGCGGACACTT
>Ga0123352_10018674_pt1:0-10000 | contig 11053 bp, 5 predicted proteins | sample TergutLab28metaG_FD_89700 | JGI IMG/M metagenome (GOLD analysis project Ga0123352, IMG submission 89700) | Labiotermes labralis P1 segment gut microbial communities from Petit-Saut dam, French Guiana - Lab288 P1 | ecosystem: Host-associated > Arthropoda: Insects > Digestive system > Gut ... | reverse complement strand
TTTTCGTTTATTTATTTATTTGTTTATTCACTGCGAATAATTCGAAAAAGATTTCTGTTCGTGGTTCTGGATTAACACAAAGTGGATTTAAAATACGTACTGAGGAAACATTTATACCTGCTAATAACTTTTAAGCTCATGGTTCCGTGCATCGTAATTCAATGTTAATAAAAATCCAACCAGATGCAACAGTATGCAGGTATTTATTTACTGCACAGTCACTCTACACGTTTCGGGTGTCACAGCACCCATCATCAGGAGTACTGAAAACTGTAACCGTAACCTACCGTACAGGTCGTAATATTGGTACAGCTACTTCCCTCGAACTTCCCGATCAGGCCACGTTGGAGGGAAGTAGCTGTACCAATATTACGACCTGTACGGTAGGTTACGGTTACAGTTTTCAGTACTCCTGATGACGGGTGCTGTGACACCCGAAACGTGTAGAGTGACTTTGCAGTAAAAAAATATCTGCGTTCTGTTGCATCTGGTTGGATTTTTATTAACACTCTTAGTAAATAACAGATTTTCAAAAGTGGCTTCAGAAGAGTAGGCTACATGTATCGTACTAGCAGGTACCTCTGTCAGTCACAGGTAGTTAGTCCCTTGTCTCTCACACGATTGATCTGGTACACAGCGGGTTCAGTACTGCATCTGTAATAGCTAACAGGTCTGCAAAATTGCAGTTGCGTCCGAAAAATTGCGAAAAAGGCTATTAGCCTCTTCACATGTCTGATCCTCCTTCTGTTTGCTCCTCCATCTGGTCTTCCGTCTGTCCGTCCATCAGTCCTTTTGTCTGTCCGCATGGAACATTGATTTTCATTACACTTGATATTTGAGGATTTTTCGAAAATCTGTCAAAAAATTCAAGTTTCATTAATATCAGACAAAAATTACGGGTACTTTATGAAAAAGGAATAATGTACATTTATGATAACATCTCACTGGACGTTTCTTGAAATAAGAAACCTTTCGGAGAAAGTTGTAGAAGAAATGAGAGCACAAGATTTATGTTAAAAAATTTTTTCCGAAAATCTTGCCGTTTGTGAGATAATGTGGAAGAATATAATAAAACCGCGCAGGCCACAGGTGGTGGTATAATACAGTGCATTTTCTCTGAATGCCGGGTTAACTAAGGCTAAAAAATGCTCTCAGAATTTGTAATGTTTATTGCTCTGCCACAGCAACAACGATTACGCCAACTCGCCACAGTTTCATATTACATGTAAGTCGCCTATCTTGAGACGTAATTACATCTCAGAGGATGACAATTCTTTATGTTTTGCTTTGTGGTTATCCTCAGATAAAGTACGCGGTAGTATAAAGTTCATACACCAACAAATGCACTCTTTTTTTAAACTGTTCGCTGTGTTGAGTGCGACCAGTCGCACCCAACACAGCGAACAGTACACACACCATAACTATGACATGCTGCCACACCACCACACAACATATAACGACGTGGTTTTCTTTACCGAACTTTAATCTAATATAACTTCAGCTAGGTTCTGTTGACGGTTCCTTGATGATGGTCGTGCTAAAAGACCGAAACATGTAGGAGTAATTTGAAGTGATTTTTAATGTAAATTTTAAAACTTTATCAAGTTTAATAAAGATCGCATTTGTCGGTGTATGAACTTTATAGATATCAAAATGCACAGTACAACGATAAAAATTATGCAGTATTATCTTAACATACTTTGTGAACGCTTCCTTAAAAATGCACTAAGTATAATAGGCCTGTTTCTCGAAGATATTTCAGTTACGATCCTGAGAGAATATGGGTACAAGAGCCATCTACAACAGAGATTTATTTACTTGATTTTACGTCTGGCTTGGAGTTATGGAAACTGACTTATAGCGCATACTTCACGTGATGAAGACCAGGGCACACACTTCAGTGCAACACAATGCATGTAAATGATGGTGATAGATGTGTGGGTTATGCTCTGCGGCTGGCTCCATAACAATCCGCAGGGTGTAGTTCTGTGCTGTGGTTACATTGACGCCAGAATCAAAACCTGCGAATTCGAACATTTCACAATGGTGGAGAATTACTCTCTACATTAACCACAAATATTTCCCCGAGTGTTCCCGATTCGCACACCTTTTCTGAAATGTGATTTATTGTTGATGCAGACGAAATAAATTAATTGTCATTTTCCTTTTTTTAATTTCTTGGTAAATGCCTTTGAAGGATGCGATTTTTGTCACCACAAAGCGGGCTCAATAATGTCAGTGAGGGGAAACTGAAAATCACCAAAACTGGAATTCGGTGAGACAAAATTGAAACGTCGAAATATTTAACAATTTCATATTGCAGGATGCTGATATCTGAAACGGTGGTTAGTGCAGCAAATTGTTCACGTTTAGGAGAGACCTATGTGCAAAGTTCACTTCCGACATCTTACTTCGTATCCCCACTTTAACTTTACATTCTAATGTGTTTATATTCAATTTTAAGACTATTTGACAACTAGGGATATTATGTGTGTGTGTGTGTGTAATCTTTTGTTTAATGACGTAAATCAAACCAGATAACGGAGTTCATAATAATTTGTATATAAATAATAACAGTAATATACAAAGCTCTTTATGAAATCGACAGGGGCAGACACCTGTCAAATTGGCAGGGATTTCTCAATTAAACATCATGGAGAGTTCTGAAGTCCTTGAAGGTTATTATGTAGCACGTATCGCTTCTTTCCGTGGGAGTTAAGACGGGTGAACAAGAAGCTGACAGGCCATATTCGTCTTGATTAAAATTTTTGTTTCTTATTTATACACACACACACAGAGCCGTTATGACGTCGCAGAAGTAAACTTTGATAACTTGTCTTTGTCTCTTTATGTAAACAACATCGAACGATAATCTTTCGCGAACAGAAATGATTGATTTGTAATGTCTTCTGTAATTATTTCAAGCTAGAAGAGACAGGAAAAGTAGACTAGGACACATAGAGAAAAAGTAGGAGGGAGTATAGAGAAACTATATTTAGTAAGGGGGAACAGGTAAAAGTTCTCCGTCCTGACTTTTTTATGTAGTACCCGCTCGTCCTTCTAGCGGAGGTACAGTAAAATAAAAGTAAAGCGTTTGGAGGTGAAGAAGATGAAATGAGCGGAAACTGTCTACTTTTGTGATCATGCAGCAGAGAGAGAAGGCCTTAGAAGGTCTTTATTTTACTGGGCGACATTTTTTACTAATATAAAGAGGGCGGCATTAGGTCGGAATTGTAGTATTGATATTGTGCTGGCTACTATAAGAGTAGGTAGTGTGACGTGCAATCGTCTCATCAGTTACTCCAAGATAGAGCAGACACACGAATCCTCTTCATGTATCCCGACTTCTAGCCACCCCTCCGAAATTTAAATACCCAGACCCTATTTGCATTTCCAGTTCTTATAATAAAACCAACGAGATGCACTAATGTGTCGAATTTATTTTTGGAATAGGACTCTACACATTTCGGACAGTGTCTCTGTCCATCATCAGGAGTCTAGTACTGTACATACAGCATAACCTGTATGACGTAAACCTTTTGCTGTATGTACAGTACTAGACTCCTGATGATGGACAGAGACACTGTCCGAAATGTGTAGAGTCCTATTCCAAAAATAAATTCTACACATTAGTGCATCTCGTTGGTTTTATTATAAGAATATATCACGAGGCATGGCCCGGTCCTTTGAATGTATTTCCAGTATGTGCTCTTCATTTACTTTGTGCCTATAATTTTGTGTCTATAATGAAGGAAAAGTTTATAGTCAATACTGTTATAGCAATAAATGTTCATTTAAATCATGTCCTATATCCCAGAAAACATACTAATTCTACATTACAAAATTTACAGAGAAAATTAATCTTTTTTGTTTAACATCTCACCGAAAACTCTAAGTGTTTGAACTTCTTAATTTTCAATCTTAATGTATATTTACTTTAAACATAGAGTCTCTCAGTGTTAGGGTCTTGTCATGTTATTTACTGTACCCACTGCGGAAAGTGTTCCATTTCGAAATTGTACATATTTGCAATTAAATATTATACCTCGCTGAATTCTTACATATAAAGAATTGTTATTGGATTATTAAAACTTATTCTCTACTAAATATTATTTTCATTCCAGAAGCTGTGCTAAGAAATGGTTGATGCTGCTGATAATAAAATTTGATTTAAAACAGATCTCTAATGAAGTAAGAAAATTATTGCTTCAAGAGGGAGACTGAGTTTTTGTTTCCCAAAGTTCAATTCGTTTTTATTAGGAGCTATGGCCTGTTTCATGTTACTGCTACACCAGGGAACGCGGTGCGGAGGAGTGTGGGCATGTAAAGATGAGAGATAAATGGTTAGCAAAATTGAGTCATCAATCTTGGCAAATGAAATAATGTTAGAGAGCAATGTCAGTTCGGGTTAGGGAGAGAATGGGAAAGTCGTGCGAGAGATGTGATGCCAGGGGCTGTATCAGGAGACCACATCCTGACTAGGAGACCCAGTCTCCATCTTCAGATAGTCCGTCCGTCCGTCTACCAGATTTCTCCTGAATAAAATGAAGAGCTATTCGTTGCTATAATCGGGAACTCCAAAATGGGAAAGGAAAGAGAAACTTTATTAAATTCTAATTTATAGTCTTTAATATTTGGAGAACCAGAGAGATCCTCTAATGAGCTTGTCACTGGGGCTCAGCGATCAAAATATTTTTTCCTGCAGTGTGATTTAAATAATCCTATCTGGTTAGGATTTCTTACATATCAGCGCGTGGGATGACTTGATTGGTCGAAGCGAAGGGACGAAAATGACTCAAAATCTCATCTTTTAGATAATTCCTTTCTTATACATGAAGAATGCCAACGTTTTACTTCGAATAAATCTCCCTTTCCTCACCTTCATTTAAAGGTGATTCTGTGTGTACTGTCTAATGTTTCACAGTATAATTTAACTGGCTGATGGAAAATACGATTTTTTACGGTAATTTTTATTTGAAAGTCGTGAAACCCCATACATAGGCAGATGTAAGTACAGTGACTTTAATGTGTAGAGAAGTTCATATAATAGCTTAAATTATGCAGATGTGTGTTAACTAGAAAACTATTCAAGTTAAATCGACCTGAAATAAGATTTAAGTTAGAAGTTTAAAAAGAATCAAGGAAGCTAAGACAGATTGTTTAGAAAGTTGGCGATAACATTACATTGCAGCTGAAACACGACGATTTCACTATATTCAGCTCTTCAGGTAATTTACGTCATGGCGTCAGTTGATTACACTCCTGAAAGAAAAGAAGATAAAACCCGTGTAACTTAAAAAGCACATAAAACGAAGCGTTTCTTAGCGCAGCAAAGAATGTAGGCAATGCCGGAACAGCATCATACCTACCCTTAAAATGATAATCCCTATATACAAAGCACTGTTTTTAAGGCAGTGAAATGTAAACGGCTCCACATTATTACTTTGCGAATTTGGTGGCTAATGGTAAGTTGATAAGGAATACGATTTTACTCTAAATTGGGGGGAAATGAGGGTTAACCACTTTAAAATAACTACAGCAATATAAATAGTAAATAAAAATATAAACACTGTTCAGTACATATGAAGTTCATACACCAACAAATGAACTCTTTATTAAACTTGACAAAGTTTTAAAATTTACATTAAAAATCACTTTGACCTGTTCCTACATCTTAGTAATTAACCAACTTAATGAACAAATTCTTGTTTCATAATAAGTTTATTGTACGCCTCTACATGTTTCGAGCACTATGTGCTCATCATCAGGAGGTCAAAATTGTATATACAGCATCTGGTATCATCACACCTGTAGGTGGCCGTCTCGTGCACAGGTTGAGATAGGACTATCTCAACCTGTGCACAGGACATATAGAGGCATATAATAAACTTATTATAAAACAAGAATTTGTGCATTAAGTTGGTTAATTGCTAGGATTATACTGAGATGCACGGTCAGCAAAACATCAATAAAGAGTGCATTTGTTGGTGTACCTTCTGAACTTCATAGATATCAAAATTCACGGTACAAGGATAAAAAAAAATCAGTACAATAAATGGAAATGCGCATAGAAACGTCCTTAAATTTTCCCTTAGATTATTCGACTTTAACCATTACTGTGAAGTGTAAAAAAATTGTAGTAAACATCTCGAATAAAAAATATATTTAAAATATATATAACTTAATAGAACGCATACCGCTGTGTTCCGGCTCAATCGAGAAAAGTGATAATCTTTCAGTAGAATACACGATATTCTCAATCAGGTGCATAGGGTACATATTTCGCATTCATTAACTAATCCATCATCCGGCTTTTGTTGACATGTCATTGCATTTCCTTGCTGTTTGTCTTATATAAAAGGTCCGATGATTATTAGTTAATTAATCCAAAATATGTAACCTTTGCATCTCATTCAGAATGCCAGTTGTGTTCAACTTCATATTTTTGTTTTCTCAACAATGCATGTGGGCCAAAGGATAGTGTCAAGTGATAGAGAGTTTTAGAGTAACGGAGCTAAATTATGTAAAAGTGTTCATGTAACACCAAAATATTTGTGTGAATAAATGAGGAAATCCACCGAAGTCTCCGTAAAGACGAATGCTTATATGAACAAGGTTAGAGCCGGGTATTCTTCAAATATACAGGAGTAGTACTAAACATTTCCGCAAGTTTATTGTTAAGAGTGTGTTGTTAAATAAGAAATAAACTGCTGCTAATGTGTAGTGACGTACCAATATTAGGCCTGCACATTTAAGAAAGTTTCCGTTGAAGCTACCTGAACGTTCATTGCTCTGCTATTGTTCTCCGTGACATATCGAGCACCTCCATTTGATGAAGGTACAGGATACGTTTACTGTATCGGACATCGCAGAACTCTTAAGGCTTCGAATTTTATCGGCTCCAATCACCGCTCATCGTATTACAATGTATTTCTTGGTATCTTGCCATATGCAGCCACGCACGTCGGAAAGAGGCGAGAAGGGTGGCATCCCAACGTGAAAAAATAATTGCTGGATTTATTCATGATCAATTCTCAAAGGAATTAATTTTACACATCAAATTGGCATGTCAAATTTGTTATTTTAAGTGTCTTGAATGTCTCTATGTATGTGTGTTAACCGCAAAATTCCACATCATTTTGAGTTTCTTAACAAAATAATTTTTAACAAAGCAAACTGTTAAGGCAGTGTATAACACACTAATGCGTTTCGTTTCAAATAAATTACGCAATGCATGTTATTTCCAGTCGTGAAGATTTAGTATAGAAATGGGCAAGATATGTGGCCAACAAACAATTTTTTTTTGTTTTGCTGACCGTGCATCTCGATATAATTGTGTAAAGAAAAACCAACTTGATGCACAACTTATTCTAGTATATTTCGTCAACCTCTACATGTTTCGGGCGTATCTAGGCCCATCATCAGGAGGTACAACCGTATGTATACTAAAATTGGTACTTATTATTCTTTTTAGATGACTGTTTGTTGTCCTTGTTGGATTGGGACAATCCAACAAGGACAACAAACAGTCATCTAAAAAGTGTAATGAGTACAAATTGTTGTATACATACGATTGTACCTCTTGATCACGAGCCTAGATACGCCCGAAACATGTAGAGGTTGACGAAATATACTAAGAATAAGTTGTGCATCAAGTTGGTTTTTCTTTAAACAGTACAAAATTTTATTGTGAAATCCCCAAGCAGACTCCTTTAGAGATCAAACTGTAGATATATTGATATAATATTACAAGGCAGGCAAATGTACGTAAAACGTAACATGGAGGCGGGTTTGTTCAACCATTGTTACAGTGGAAAAGCAATAAGTATTATATATTCAGAGTGTATGTTTGCAGCCTTAAGTATCCAGCATGAAATGCATTTGCACCATATCATCATGTGCCCACTTCGGCTCTAATATATTTTTCCACATCCCATAAACGGCATGATTTTCGAAAAAGGCACTGAACATAAGATATGTGTTCTGATTTTCTCAACAAATTTTTCTGAAACATTTCTCATTTTAAGAATAACTGAGCGATGGGCCGGATATCTCAGTCGGTATAGCGACTGACTAAGGGCTGGACGGTCCGGGATCGAATCCCGGTGGGGACGAGATTTTCCGCCCATCAAGACCAGGCCTGGGACCCACCCAGCCTCTTGTAAAATGGTTACCGGGTTTTCCCGGGGTTAAAGTGCGGCCGGGGCTTGCTGCTGACCACTCACCCCTTTCTAATGCCGCGGTCGTGGAAGAGTAGAGCTATACCTCTGGGTCACACCTGGCCTGTAACGGGAACAATTTACCTTTACCTTTAAGAACAATTGATCGGAATATGATCAAAATTTGTATTGGTCTTCATGCAATGTACCCGTTATTCTTGTCAAATATGAATAAACTTTCAATTTTCTCAACGGATTTTCGAAAAATGTTCAAATAAGAAATTTCATGAAAATCCGTCGCAAAAGGATCCGAGTTGTTCCTTGCGGAGAGAAGGACAGACGGACATGACAAATCTAGCAGTCGCTTTCGCAGTTTTACAGAGAAGCCTAAAAATGAATTTTAAACAACTGTTAGGGTGTTGAGATGGCTACTTGACTGATCTCTCTTGAAATATTTTGCCGTAATTAGAATTCAGTATCAGCGGATGGGGTTAAATTTTTTACCTGTTTAGCAACTATAAGCTTCTACAGAAGTGCTTTACTCCACGGAATTCATTAATCGGAGGGAAATTCTAAACATTAGTACGTTTCATTTTGTTATTTGTGTGTCAACAAGTCTGTGGTGAGGTGAAGAGATTTGTACGTACATAGAATCATAAACTGTTTGGTGTGAACTGTGTCTCTACTGTTGAGTAACTAAGAGAGATTGTAAGTACAACACTTAACCTCATCCTCGAGTTGTATTCGTCCTTGTTTTTGTCTCCCTCATTTAGTCGTCATGAACAAAATTTTCGTACGGAACATTTCATTAACTCGTGCCCAAGAGCTCGCAAACTAAGCACACATGTCACCAGAGTGGATACTTCACATTTGCTTGCCAAAAGGGCAGAGTGTTCTTGTGCTTGACTTCACACTTCTTTGGCGATCATAGAACATATTAAGCAGTCCGAATTTCGAATTCTATAAAAAGAGCAACTTTCGAAACTTACAGAGATTCGTGCTTAGGTAACCAACTTACAAGTGAGGGGTTGCAAATTGAACAGTTAAATAATGGAGTGTTTAACCTGATTTCAAAAGTTAACAAGAAATTTATTTCTCACCTTACACGGGCACAACCTACACCGTCAACAGCAGCAACTGTCTAAGTTTTTCATGCGCTACCAGCAGTTCGCTTCCCATGCTTACTGCGGGGCCGCATCTGGCAGGTGCGTCTTTTCTAAACCGTGCACGAAACTCACGCTGCACTGTAATCACAGATCTGGACACATCAAAACGGAGCACACAGAAAGCCTTTTCCTGCTGCGACGCCATCTTTGAAACTGGCCCCGCGGCCCCACAATAAGCATGAGAAGCGAACTGCTGGTAGCGCATGAGAAACTTGGACAGTTGCTGCTTCTGACGGTGTAGGTTGTGCCCGTGTAAGGTGAGAAATAAGTTTCTTGTTAACTTTTGAAACCGCACCATTCTTTTGTGTATATCCCGTATAATAACAACTTAAATAGATTAATGAACCTATAACTAGATAATACATATTCTTGTATAGTATTGCACATTGTATATGTATAGGATAAGTATATATATATATATATATATATATGTGTGTGTGTGTGTGTGCATATAATTTCTACAACACAAATAATATGATACCATAAAGGTAAAGCAGTCCCATTACGGGCCTGGAGTGGCCCAGAGGGTTCCAGGAAGTTAAGGTTCCCAGATTTCGTGACAACGGCACAGAATGGTGGTAAGGTTGTCAGCCTTACGCACCGGCCGCATTTACCCCCAGGAAATACTCCTGGTACTCATTTCTGTTAGAGGCTGAGTCGACCCCAAGGCCATAG
>Ga0123352_10018673_pt1 | contig 11054 bp, 7 predicted proteins | sample TergutLab28metaG_FD_89700 | JGI IMG/M metagenome (GOLD analysis project Ga0123352, IMG submission 89700) | Labiotermes labralis P1 segment gut microbial communities from Petit-Saut dam, French Guiana - Lab288 P1 | ecosystem: Host-associated > Arthropoda: Insects > Digestive system > Gut ... | reverse complement strand
TACTGATGAACTGTACATTCCGAGCAAATAGCATTCTTGTATAAATTTGATTTGACTTATTTCCGTATTATTATCATAAGTATTTTATTGTAATGACTCTTTCTGTATTATATATTGTTTATACCTGAAAAGTTCTATATCCACCTCAGTGGATCTCTGGAATACTAAATAAATGAATGAAATGAATGAATCAAGGTACATAACTTCTGCAATACACCCACCTGACAGTAGCATTATCATTAAGGTACATTACTTCATCTTCATATGAAGATAAAGGAGCTTCATCTTTGTACCATGTAATTGTAGGTTTTGGGGTGGCTTCAACCTCACATGTTAATGTGACAATTTGACCATCTATGGCACTTACTGAACCCACTGCTGGAGTTATGTGTGGTGGCACTGAAATGGTTGACAAATTTAACTTACATGTTGCTTAGTATCTTCCTTCAAAATCACAGTGTGCAGCAATGTTGTCTGCTAAATAGTTCTTGATATACATACATAACTAACAAATACAAAATTTTCTCTTTCACATGTTTGAGCAGAACATTTCATCATGAATACTTTGAATGATATGTAGTGTGATTATTACATGTCTTAAAGCTTTTCTGGTGACAGAATTCAGTAAAATCTTCTCAGGGTGACAGCCACATCAGGTGGTTCCTACACACACACAAAAAAAAAATGTTCCAGAGACCAGGACTCTCTCCACTTCCATCCCCACCTCCACCATTAAAAATCAGAAAAGTAAGTGTATGTGAACCACCCAATGAAGTCGTCAGCCCAAGAATATTTTGTTATATTTTAGTATTAATACCTACACAAACAGGTGTGTAAATACATGTCTTTAGGGGGCAGGGCGAAAATTAGGAGTTTGTAAATACTATTATGTCAGATTGTAACACCTGTTATGATTTTATTTGCAGTACACAGTCACCACATAACTGGACAGAATCTATTTTTCCCAACATATCAAATTCTTAGGGAGTTTTTACATTTTATTTGACCAATAAAAGAAGAACAACTATGAAAATATAGAACAGTGTTTCAGCACTGTAGCAAGTCATGCATTCATAATGCTAAAGTCCCAGACTGAAAAAATCCAGCTGTCAGGTTCTCCAGTAGAAACTTCAGTCTCTAATTCCTCATGTGAAGTGTTGTGTATTAATGAACCTGTCTGTGACACAGTAATACACAAACGTCACAGCAGAATTTCACATCTTCTGGTTGGAGAAGGTTTTCCTGTGCCTTATTCTTTCAGTATTTACCACTTTTATTATGTTTGGTTCCTTATACAACTCACACAATTCCTGGTTTTACCTAATACTCCACACACCACTCTCATTAACTGGGCCATATTTTCCTGAGAACATTTATTTCTCACCTCTCTCCCCACAGTGTGAACACCCAGATGGCTAACATTTGAGTAACAACAGCCAAGAAAGCCTAACAAATTTATGCCACAGTGAACTGTTCATGAACCCAACACATAGCACAATAGTACTGCCTGCTAATACAATACACAGCAACGTGGTGTCATGTTTTCCAACAAACCTTGTACAAAAAGAGCCATAGCTTTCCTTCCTTCTCCTGCTGGGTTAACAGCTGTACACACATATGTTCCAGTGTCTGCTACACGTGCAGAAGTTATTACTAAAGAGTTGTCATCACTATTCTTGTAACTGAAAAAAAGAGTACATGTAAGACAGATGTAAAACAGCTCAGTCACAGGGTTTCAACATACATATTTAACAAGACTTTCACGTCTGGATTTGTATGGAACTCTGGTCAATGGATCAGTTTGTAGTGAACTGGAGTGTTGACAGTTTCTGTTCCCTTTATAGCCTTAAATCATAGAGGTACTGCAGGCTGATAAATGTTATGTCTATGACAAACAAAACTGGTATATGAACATGTACAGGTAACCAACTGCTTCAGTTTTATTCAACCAGGGTCTGTATCATATTAACCATGAAAAAATCGGTTGTGACCTGTGACAGGTAAGGACAATGTCTACATGGCAGCAATGTCATTTAGTTACACCTGACATAAATTGTTCATCAACCCATTAGCTCTGGGCAGGTGTGGCTAACATTGTGCCCCCCCCCCATCCAAACCTGCCAGTCCACATTGCACAGTATAATATGGACTGGCAAGTAAAGAGGTTACATTGTTAGCTATAGCCACCCAGAATTCACAAGTTAATAAAGATCTCTACATTATTTCTACTTGTCATTCACATTTGGCAGGGACACAGCTTTGTTTGTCAGTGATGCTGAGTTGATTGTTTCTGTCCTTTGATTTTTAAACATATGTGCCAAGTACCATAAAATGGTTATTCCCAAGAGTCACAGACCACATTTAAGTGGTCACTCTGTGTGCAGGCAAACAGTAGGTCATTTCATTGACCACATACAGATTAATGGAAACACACTTCTAAAGCCGCTGTAATGGTAACCCTAAAATCTGAACCAACATTCTCCCAGAAATTGTGCACGTTGAATGCAACATATTAAAAAAGTAGTCACTGTGCACACCACAATATAAGGGAGAGTGGAGGTACAGCTCCACTCATTCTTAACCCTGGCATTAGATGGGGTGAGTCATCTTCACGCTCTGGCCGCTTTACCCCGAGGAAGAAACCCCATGTACCCATTGAAAAGGAAGCTGAATTGTCCCCAGAGCCAGGCTGGATGCCCCTGGAAATGACACAGTTTCCTGTCCCCTGAGAATCAAACCATGTTTCATTTGTAGCCTAATCACTGCACCACATCTGCTAACCCATCTCCTACTAAAGTAAAATTATGGATATTTTAGTTTATTTAATGATGCTTTCAACTGTGGAGATTACACAGCATCAGTAATAGATGAATGAATGAGTATGGAGCACTGGTGTAACAACAAAAACAGGGAAACTGAAGTACTTTGAGAAAGACCTGTCTCAGTGCCACTGTGTCCATGCTAAACCTCACATGGTTCGGCCTGGGTGACTGGCCAGTGTATGAACAACTTTGTTCCAGTTACGTACATGATATGACTCAGAGACACAGGCATTCCGTCTTTCTTCCAGAAGACAACTGGCTCTGGGTCACCAAGCACTGGACACGGCAGCTCCATCCGCTCACCAGCCTGTACCTTGAACTCAACTGGTGCAGCTGGTGGGAAGCTTGGTGGTTCTAGAACAGAGACACAGAGTTACATTTCTACAGAGAAGGTGGGAATTGAGAGATACAGCACTATTGTTGAGGATTCAAGTTGTCTGGGATGTGATGCTGTGTCGCTGGGTGTGCAGTTCCTGACATTTTATAGTATCATGGTGCCTTCATCTTTAAGTGTAATCACTTAAAGATGACAAGGGAATGCTTAAGTATGCAGAGACATACCTGTCCCTGTGCCATTTTGTCCACCAAAAATCCCACATGGACTGACCAGAAATTCAACCTGGGCCTCTGTGGTGAGACACCAGTGACTAACAGTCTGACCATAGCAACGCCCTAGAGTGGTAGAAAAGTATGCAGATACATGGTTAGACAATATGTCACTCACTTACCTAACACATGTAATGTGGTCGCCTGGCTGACAGTTCCACCAACATTGCTGGCAACGCATTCATATGTTCCTTCATGCTGCTGTGTGGAGTATGAAATAATGAGTGATCCATTAATAAGCACAATGATGCCTTCCCACTGCATCTGCTCTTCATCAAGAATCTCACCATCTTTGTACCAAGTTATGACTGCTGGAGGATTGCTAAGGATGATCTGGCAGGGCAGTTCAACTGACATCCCACGATTGACAGTTGCCTGTGGATTGTTGCCATTCGTACTGTCCAGAACAGGCTTCACTAAACACACACACACACATATGTATCAATGGAACAGAAGTATTTCTGTACCAGGGCACATTATCAAAATCTTGACATGCACAAGAACCATCATTACTACAGAAAAACGCAAAATGCAAAGGAACTCAAATGGCCGTTTTGTGTGCCTTGTGCAATCAGAGGATGGAAACAAGTACAAGGGGGAACGTGTTTCAAGTTGCAGCAGTAAAATCAGCAGTGTTTGAGTCCAGCACAGTTGAGGGTACAAAATTATTTTCTGACAGGTTAACTACTTGTCTCCCAAGTGCCACAGTTTTCAGGCTGAAGATTTCTATTACTGCTGTGCAATACACTGAAGTTAGTAGCACTTGCATGGTACATGTGTATTAACTAACACACTAACTAACTCCATGGAGCAGTCATTCTTGACAAGCCAGTAGTCCCTTAGCTACTCAAGAAATTCCCCACATTTTATCAAACCCAAAGGTTTATAAGCAAGTTCGCAACAGCCTGCCACTTGTCCCTCTCCCATGTCAGAAATGGTAAGTCAAACACGCACCATCTCAGCATGTTACCTTAAGATCCACTTATCCTCCCATACACTCACAGGCCTGTCAAGTGGTCTCTTTTCTTCAGATGTTTCAACCAAAACTCTGTATACATTTCTGTTCTCCTCCACACATGCCTCATATCCCAGCTTTCTTTTTCTCCTCAACTTTTTCACCCATACAGTATTCGGTGAGCAACACCAATCATGAAGCTCCTCATTATGTAGTTTTCACCATCCTCCTATGACTTCACCCCTGTTTGACCCAAACATCAGTACATTTGTCACGACAACTCAAACTATTTACCTATGCCTGTTACTGTGACTTCAGCCTCATATTCAGCTTTCCCAAACACATTCTCCACTCTGCAGATGTAAACACCAGCGTCCTCCACACCAACAACTGCAGGAACAGTGCAACATCAGTAAAGCAGTATCAACCGCAATGTGACACTCCATCATGATAATTAACAAGGCTATTACACTGCATTTATAAAAATAACTGTGATCAGCAATGTGTCTAAGTTACAAAAGTTCAACAAGTTGTCCATGCAGCGAAAAGAACCCTGAATCATCCAACTTGACAGATACAGTATATGTACAGTTACAATAAGCCTCCTTTAACCCTCACAACGAAACTCAATGGTAGTGAAAAAATGGCAGCCATACTTAGAAGACTGACTCCACTATATTCGGGTCACGTCATTATTTTGGGAATTTAAATAGGACTCCAAGGTCATGAAATATGTCATGTCAGAAGAACTTACAAGTGATCTGCAGATTGCCATGTTCCGTAATATCAACACGGCTCTTGCTCAGCTCTTTACCATTCTTTCTTGTCCATGAGATGTCAGGCGCAGGCTCGCCAGTTGCAACACAAGGAACAGTGCCATTTCCATTGATCTCAATGTGTGTATCTGTTAGGGAGAGGCAGCGAAGTACACACATATACATGCCTTCCTTGTAACACAGTACTTCTGTTCATTAACTAACACCAAGCAGTATCATCTCTAACAAAAAGTGCCATGTCCAGCAACATTGTGCCATGCTGTACTGTGCCAGATTTTCAGTGCAGAAGCCCAGGTTGAATCCCAGGCCAGTCCATGTGGGATTTGTGATAAATAATGTGATAATGGATAAATTTCTCTTCCAGTATTTCAGTTTTCCCCTGTAAGTATTTTTCAAACTATGCTCTGTACTCATTCATTCACTCACCCAACTACGACCAAGCTATATAAATTTAGCAACTGAGAACACTCTAGTTAAATAACGCATTTTACAAATTCTGTTACATTAAGTGTGGCTCCATGTAAGTAAAGCTTGATTCATATAGTGAGAATGCTCACGGTCCGTTCACAGTTGCCACACAGCCCCATGACAATATTCTGCACGTGTACTTCAATGCTATGGTCCTATGATCACACTCATGTCACAGGGCACTCTAGAAAGTGCAGGTATTTTTCAAAATAATATCTACCCCAAAAATAACACGATCATCACCAAAGCTTCTGATCATGTTTACAGCAAAGTCAACTGCGCTCTGAGTGTTGCCATACTGCTCGGTGTGAATACTGTATGTATCCGAATCCCTGGCTGCCAGCTGACCTTGAGGTAAGCAAGAGACACCTTGATCTGGGCACATGTGTCTTTTGAACTCAACATAAGTGTATCTTTAGAAGAGTGTAAGTGTATCCATGGATCGGATGGGCTCTAAGCAAGTGTGTATGAGATCCTTTTAAATTATGAATATGATGCTCATATAATTAAAATCCATTTGCAAACAAAATCAGTTACTGTAACTACAGTCCATACCATGACTGTTCTGACCACAAACAATCAGAAAGCTACCCACTCAGATTCAGAGCTTTGGCATATACGTGCCTCTTGGAGTGTGTATCATTTGTGGTGGCTCTCCCACATCCAACGATATGAAATCATCGCCCACTCCCAATTCATTCTCTGCAATACACATATACTGTCCACTGTCAGCGAACTGTGCATTGCTGATCAGCAGCATTCCATCGTGCCGCACCTGCTGGGACAAATCGTAAATATTAAGACTTGCTCTACTCTGATTTCTTAAATTTAAGGGCCATTCAAAATATTTTCAGACTGATTAAATAAAACACAATAGGCATCCAATAAATTATATTATGCACTAATTCCCTTATAAAAACGTCCCTCCTGCATTAACACAATAATTCCAATACTGTTTCCATTATTCTCAGCATTACACACAGTTCTGATAAATTCTGGCTTCACTGCTATGGCATTTTTTCTTGTATTTCCTTTACTAATTCAAATCGATGCCTTTTAAATCAACTTGTGACTTTGGGAACAAGAAAAAGTCTGCTGAAGAGAGATAAGAGCTGCATGGTGGCTTTGGAACCAGTGGAGTTTTGTTGTTAGCAAAAAACTTTTGTATGGAGAACGCCGAGTGCATTTAGTGGTGAAGAAACAACCATGTTCCCACCCAAGCTCCTGTCATTTCTTTTACACTGCTTCTTGCAGATGTCACAAAATGGTCAGGTAGAATTACTGGTACACTGTTAGACCCGGCAACATGTTTTACAAATTGCACATGCACACTTTGTTTCAAACAAAGGATTGTCTTTACTGCCCAATTAGACACATCACGACTGACTGCAAGACAGCCACAGAGTCCAGACGGTGTACCAAACCACACCGGGTCATCATAAGGCCGCCACGTGTTTTTAAAAGATGAGTGCACCGCACTTCAAGAAATTCTGAGCAGTCTTTGTTAAGTTACAAACTAAGAATCACAGTCTTTCTGCAATCTACTCAAAGTATATCTCACAAGTGAGTGTCAAGACACATGCTGCAACTCACACTGCAAACATTAGCACATTACACACACACCTGTCTAGCTGAATGCAGTGACAGTTCAGGTCACTTCAAAGAGTGCATTGCAGGAAATCTGGCATATTGGTTTACAGACATGTTCTAAAAAGCCACACAAGTGTTGACAGCAGGATGTACTAATAACAGCATTCAACACGGCTGCATCTCAGGCTTCTTACTGTCACAATTGGCTCTGTCTTAGAATTGCTGAAGGAACCATGTACATCCATGAGTATATCTTTAATCGATCCCCAAGGAAATATGAGCAAGGTTACGCAAGGTAAGCCAGACTTGAGTTCCGTCACCTTATCTGCACTTGAGCATCAGACACTCGCCCAGTTATGGCCATCAATGCAGCAAGTCAGTCAGTGCACATGACAAATGTTTTCTGTCAAGCAGTACTTGTGCAAGTACATATGACTGTGAGTCATGGAAAACAAGGCACCAAATACTTTAAAAAAAAATCCACAGCAACAGTGCCATTGAAAGAACAAAATACATAACAATGGAAAAATATTTAATTACAAGTTCAGCCGTGGGCAAAAATAAAATACGTAAATTTGTATTTTTTGGGATGATGTGTGGTTTATATCTAACAGAGTTGTTAAAAGCCAAAATAACAGACCCTGATGTTACGAAATTCGCCACGCAATTTGTTAAGCTTCATTTACATCAAAATTAGGTGCGGTTAGTGCATACAAAATCACAGAGCTTGTGTTTTTTAATAAACAGATTCCAACACTTATGTTAAATTAACACCAACACCATTATTCAGGCAACTGACAGAACAGAAAGCAAAGTCAATCCACATTCCTTGCAAGAATTTAAATATTTGAAATAATTTTGCTAATATTTCAAGAGAAGATCTGTTGTGTGCAGAGAAATATTTTTGGAAGGGGTAAGGCCTGCTTAGAAGCTGGAGGTCAGTGCTTCCAGCCTCTTCTATGCAATGCGTGAAGTTCAACAGACTAAGAAATCCTGGCAGATGTAAGCTTCATATCTGATAAAGTTCTCAAGGCAACTGCTGTGCTGAGGGAAAGTATTACAGACACACCTGTACAACAAAGAGTATTAAAGACATACCCTGTGCAACAAAAAGTATTAAAGACTCACCTTGTACAACAAAAACATCTACAGTACATCAATGCTGATTCCATCTCCTCACCTACAAAAGCCTTGTCTCTTGTAGGGGGAAGGGGAAAGTTTGTTCTGTGAGTAAACACAATTGATGGTTTTATGATGAACAGTATGAAAATGGTATGAAAATGGTATAAAAATGGTCCTGTGGGTTTCTGGATGTTGTTATACTGACTTCATATTTGGGGCTGCTGATAATCTGATCATCATCCTTTGCCCATCTGATGACTGGTGCAGGTTTTCCCAGAGCACTACACCGTAGCTGAACATTATCCCCCACTCTGGCCAACACAGTGCCTTCTTCAGCAACCACAGTTGGTGCTTCAATATACTGTCCCACTATTACACCAGTATCTGGAACAAGTTGCAATGAGAATGAGGACAACATTTCAAAATACTAACCTTCAAAGACTCTCCAACAGCTGTCCACTGCGGAGGAATATTTAAAGTACCCTAATGCACTCACCCAGTTTGGTGCAGAGAGGGCAATGTTGAGGATTAAGCAACATGCCACATAGATGTATAGCATATTCTTAACCTCAGCATTCGATGTGGTGAAAGATTATCTTCAAGCTGACTGCTGCATCCTCATAGTGAGTGTCTCTGGTACCCATACAACAGGAGGCTAGGTGTGTCCCAGAACACGTGTGAATGCAGAGGAGAATCCTAATTCTCCAGTCACACAGCTTTTGGCCTACCAATTGCGGTCAGTCAGCTCAGATATTATATATGAAACTGTGCAAACTGCCTGCTGTCCAATGAAGGCACTCAGTTATTGAGCAGAAAAACTGCTTAAAAGGGTGAGCATGAAAATTTGTTACATTCTGATATTCTATACTCAAACTGCTGTTCAAGTTAACAGACTGTTACCCAACAAAATTCTACACTAAATAACTCATCTTCATCATCAAAACTTTAAGCCTTACCCACTCTGGTTATTCTGATACAATCCTGAATGCAAGATAAAATATTGTCACAAGCACAGAACTGTTCTCCACTCTTCTTTAAGAAAGTGAGACTCTGAACGATGCGAGGTAACAGCCCTGTTTTAAAGTATCTGTAATGTGAAATTTACAGTAACAGTTCTGTTTCAATTATCTGTAGCATGAAATTCATGGGAACACCTCTGTTTTTAAATATCTATAATATGAAATCCACGCTTCAACAGTATAAAAGCTACTTAAGGCACCTCCTCATGCTTACCCATTTCATTATCATTCTCAGCCACACACTGGTATTCCCCTGCATCTGAGACGTCAGCATTTTGCAGGACCAAGTTCACACCATTTTCTTTCTCTATCAGTCTCAGATATTTGCCATCGCCCTATAAACGATCACATGAATTCACAAGTGAGCCTGACCTTTCTGTATTCGTACTGCCACAAACATTCACTGCTCTTCCCCTTATGTGACACACACACGGTTTCTCCCAGTAAGGCTCATTATACAAATGTTATGGTCACCTGCCATCAGCAGACTCCTATCAGACCCTGCAACAGGACATCTCGGTGTTTGTGATTAACTGCGAGTGACAAAAACATCATGAACATCAGAATCATGAGCAATGGAATCCAGTTGCAATGTAAAGCGCCTGTGTGGTTACAACAACTGATAATATTGTGAAATACCAATATTAAAAAAAACCCTCAAAATGCATATAAAGAAAGCACAGAAAATATAGTTTAACAAAATAAAACCATGTGACAGAAGCACAGCTTACATTCAGTGCTTGATGGAGACTCTCGTTCCATAAAGCAAGCAAGCAATCAAAGTCACCTGATGAAAGACAGCTTGAATGAGCTGAGGTGGATCAGAGCAAGAGGAGGAGAGTGGGGAAGGTAAATTGCCAGCCATGTGGTCTCATGCCAGTTTGTCAGAATTAATCATAGAAGTTTGAAAAACAGTATTAATATGGATAACCACGAAAGAAGGAATTACCAGACATTGCAACTCTTAAACAGTGAGATTCCTGTGTGTATTTGGTTAAAAATGGGACATTTTATTTCAAACATACACTAATTAATCTTAAATTTATGTATCCCATTGTGTTGGAGAGTGAATAAAGGCAGATTAACAACCATTAAAATACAACTTCATAAAAATAATAAGTTAACCAGCTACATGTTTCGACCCTTTAAGGGTCATCTTCAGGCCGATATATAAAACATACTAAAAAGTATACAGATCACGTGCAGAAAGGAGATCTCACTTCATACAGGTTTTTGTTACAAGTCTGGACTTTACATATAATTTGATTTCAAGATTGAAATTGAAGATGTGATGTGGTGTGGTTGGTGGGGTGGGTGTGGTGTGATGTGGTGTGGTGTGGTTGGTGGGGTGGGTGTGGTGTGATGTGGTGTAGTGTGGTGTGGTGTGGTTGATGGGGTTGGTGTGGTGTGATGTGGTGTGGTGTGGTGTGGTTGATGGGGTGAGTGTGGTGTGGTGTGGTGTGGTTGGTGGGGTGTGATGTGGTGTGGTGTGGTGTGGTGTGATGTGATGTGGTTGGTGGGGTGGGTGTGGTGTGATGTGGTGTGGTGTGGTGTGATGTGATGTGGTGTGGTGTGGTTGATGGGGTGGGTGTGGTGTGGTGTGGTGTAGGTGTGGTGTGGTGTAGTGTGATGTGATGTGATGTGATGTGGTGTGGTGTGGTTGGTGGGGTGGGTGTGGTGTGGTGTGGTGTGGTGC
>Ga0123352_10018672_pt1 | contig 11054 bp, 6 predicted proteins | sample TergutLab28metaG_FD_89700 | JGI IMG/M metagenome (GOLD analysis project Ga0123352, IMG submission 89700) | Labiotermes labralis P1 segment gut microbial communities from Petit-Saut dam, French Guiana - Lab288 P1 | ecosystem: Host-associated > Arthropoda: Insects > Digestive system > Gut ... | reverse complement strand
GGACTTGCGCATGGGGTCACGTTCCCTCGGGTTCGGCGGTGGGGGGATCCGCGGGTGCGGGGCCGAACTCCGATCCTCCCGGCGGCCGTTCGCGCCGTCCATGGCACCGCCGAGCCTGTGGGCGGACCGTGGCCGCGCTGTGCGCGCCCGGTGGCCCGGGAAACGTGCACGTCGCGTGTCCACCGGACCGACACACCGTCACAGGACGGTGACATGGCCCACACAACGGGCGCGCCACGAGGCCGATTGCTTCCCCATCGGACGCCGGATTTGGCACTCTGAATCGGATACGGGGGGTCGCCCGCAGCCGCGGGCGTATGGAGGGAAGTACGCACGAGATGACAATCGATCTGCCGGCGGCGGGGACCGCCGATCCGAGGCTGAGCTGGAGCGCGGTGCACGATCCCGCCGGCCCGCCGGTGCTGCGGCACCGCAGGGACGGCATCATGCCCGCGGTCGCCGCCGCGCTGTCCATCCGCGACGAGGTGCTGTCCTGCACCGGCGCCAAGGGCGAGCAGCCCCCCGTACTCCACCCGATCGTCCAGGACTTCCTCGACGCGCTGCCGGCCGCCCAGCGGGAACGGTTCACCGGGCGCTGCCCCGAGCCGGTGCTGATCTCCCGTCACCTGACCGCGGTCGAGGCCACCCGCTCCAAGCGCGCCTCCCGCCGCCCGCTCACCCAGGGCGAGGCGCGCAAGGCGCTGCGCGGCGCGAAGCTGACCGTCCGGCGGATACGCGAGGACGGCGATCCGGCGCACGGCTCGTACATGCCGCCGTGCCGCTCCTGCGCGCCGCTGCTCGCCCACTTCGGGGTGCTGCCGGTCGACCCCGCCGCGGGGCGCGGATGACCGCGGCCGGCCCCGCCGGCACCCGCTTCCCGGCCGGCGTGGACGCCGCGCTGCGGGCCGCGGGCTGGCAGCCGGGCCGCTGGGACATCAAGCAGGCGGAGGAGTGGGCGGACGCGCTGCGCGCGTACGCCTCGCCCGGCGGGCACCGGCACGCGGTGTTCCCCGCCGCGGTGGAGGCGTGGGCGGAGTTCGGCGGGCTCGCGGTGCCGGCCGTCCCGGGCCCCGGCCGGCAGATCGCCCCGGCCACGGTCGTCGTCGACCCGATGCGGGGGCTCCACATGGCGCGCACGCTGGGCGACCTCGGGCGCGCCCTGGAGACCGAGGTCAGCCCGCTCGGCGAGGAGCCGGGCACCGGCGCGGTGCTCGCACTCGACGCCGAGGGGCGGGTCTACGCGGTGGACCACACCGGCGACTGGTACGTCGGCCCGGACATCGACCGCGGCCTCGCCCACCTCGTCACCGGGGTCGCCCCCGCCCGCCTCAGCCCGGCGCGTTGACCGCCTGACGCGGCACGGAACCGTGCACCCCTGAGCGGCACGGAACCGTAACCGCCTGACGTCCTCGGGCGCCGCGCCACCCGTCACTCGTCGGGCACGACGGGAAAGCGGCGCGGTGCCACCAGGGCGAGGACGGCGACCGCCAGGGCGGCGGCGACGGCGGCGCCCACGAAGACATGGGAGACGGCCGTCGAGACGGCGTGCCGCAGCGCGTCCGGAAGGGCCGCGCCGCCGGGCTCCTGCAGCCGGCTGAAGGACACCTTGTGGGCCAGCGTGGCGTTGGCGACGGCGCCGAACAGCGCGGCGCCCACGCTCTGCCCGACCTGCCGGCAGAACAGGATGGACGAGGTGGCGGTGCCGCGCCGGTCGTAGCCGACGGTGGACTGCACGCCCACGATCAGCGGCAGTTGGAAGATGCCGAGCGCCATGCCCAGCAGCAGCATCAGCGCGGCCGGCTGCCAGCCCGGCCCGGCGAAGGGCAGCAGCGGGAACGCCGCCAGCACCAGCGTCGCGCAACTCATGCCGATCAACGCCGAGTTGCGTAAGCCCACCCGAAGGTACAGCCGAGGGGAGAGCGCCGCGGACAGCGGCCAGCTCAGCGTCATCGTGGACAGCACGAACCCGGCGGCGATCGGGCCGAGGCCCAGCACCGCCTGCGCGTACGTCGGCAGGAACACCGTGGGCGCGACCATCAGCACGCCGAGCGCGCCCAGCGCCAGGTTGACCGCCACGATCGGCCGCCGCCGCCACACCCAGCCGGGGATGACCGGTTCCGCGGCCCGCCGTTCGAGCACCGCGGTCGCGGCGGCGGCCAGCGCGCTGCCCGCGAGCAGGCCGAGCGACGGCCACGACAGCCACGGCCAGGCCACCCCGCCCTGCACCAGCGCGAACAGCAGCAGCCCGCCGGCGACGAACAGCCCGCCCGCGCCCGCCCAGTCGATGCTGGGCCGCCGGGCCGGACGCTCCCGGTGCTCGGCCAGGTGCCGCACGATGAGCAGCAGCGCGGCCGCCCCGATCGGCACGTTGACCAGGAAGATCCAGCGCCAGTCCGCGTAGCCGGCGAAGAAGCCGCCGAGCAGCGGCCCGGCGACGGCCGCGGTCGCCCACACCGACGACAGCGCCGCCTGGATCCGCCCGCGTTCCTTGAGCCCGTACAGGTCGGCGGCGACGGTCTGCACGGTGCCCTGGATGGCGCCGCCGCCCAGGCCCTGGACCACCCGGAAGGCGATCAGGCTGGCCATGTTCCAGGCGCCCGCGCACAGCAGCGAGCCCACCAGGAACCCGACGATGCCGACCACCAGCACCGGCTTGCGGCCGAAGGTGTCGGCGAGCTTGCCGTACACCGGCAGCGTCACCGTCACCGCCAGCAGGTAGCCGGAGAACAGCCAGGAGAAGAGGGAGAAGCCGCCGAGGTCGCCGACGATCTGCGGCACCGCGGTGGAGATGATGGTGGAGTCCATCGCGGCCAGCGCCATGGCGAGCATCAGGGCCGCGACCACCGGGCCCCTGCGGGGAGTCGGGCCGGCGTCGCGCACCGCCCGCGCACCGCTGGTCCCCGTCGCGTCGTGCGCCTGACCGGACATCACCGTTCCCCCCTCGCCCCGTCCCCGCCTGCGTCCGTGTACACGACACCTTTTCACGGCCGTCCGCCGGCTGCTCCGTACGGGTGGAGACGACCCTGAGAGCCGTATGAGACCCAGGTAGCAGTCCCCTAGGGGGAGTGACCTACTTTCGGCTCCCCCGGGTTCGTGCTGCCGGATGACGATCCGGCCTTATGCGCTCCCTACTGTCATAGGGCGGGGTGGGACGCCCCACTCCGGTGCCGGGGTGGGGCTAGCCCCACCTTCAGGACGGAGACCCGCCCCATCGCGGCCGGCGTCCCGCACCAGCAGGCTGAGACGTACGCCGGAACGTACGGCTCACCACCCGTCCCGACCCCACGAGACCAGGAGACACCAGTGACAACGGCCATGACGATTCCCACGGCTGGGGGCAGCGGAGAACGTTCGGCCGTCGCCGCTGCAGGCCGCTCCGTGACCAAGGCGTACGGCATGGGCGAGACCCGCGTGCTCGCGCTGGACGCCGTCGACGTCGACATCGCGCGTGGCCGGTTCACCGCGATCATGGGTCCCTCGGGCTCCGGCAAGTCCACGCTCATGCACTGCCTGGCCGGTCTGGACACCGTGAGCGAGGGCCGGATCTGGATCGGCGACACCGAGATCACCGGCCTGAAGGACAAGCGGCTCACCAAGCTGCGCCGCGACAAGATCGGCTTCATCTTCCAGTCGTTCAACCTGCTGCCGACGCTGAACGCCGCGGAGAACATCACGCTGCCGATGGACATCGCCGGCCGCAAGGTGGACCGCGACTGGATGGACCGCGTGGTGGAGACCGTCGGTCTCGGCGGCCGGCTCAAGCACCGCCCCAACCAGCTGTCCGGCGGCCAGCAGCAGCGTGTCGCCGTCGCCCGGGCGCTGGCCGCCCGCCCCGAGATCATCTTCGGTGACGAGCCGACCGGAAACCTCGACTCCCGGGCCGGCGCCGAGGTCCTCGGCTTCCTGCGCCGCTCGGTCGACGAGCTGGGCCAGACCATCGTCATGGTCACCCACGACCCGGTCGCCGCCTCCTACGCCGACCGCGTCCTGTACCTGGCCGACGGCCGGATCGTCGACGACATGCTCAACCCCACCGCCGACTCCGTGCTCGAGCGCATGAAGTCCTTCGACGGTCGCGGGAGGACCTCGTGACCGTCCTCAAGACCTCGGTGCGCAACTTCTTCGCGCACAAGGGCAGAATGGCGCTCTCCGCGATCGCCGTGCTCCTGTCGGTGGCCTTCGTCTGCGGGACCCTGGTCTTCACCGACACCATGACCGCCACGTTCGACAAGCTCTTCGGCTCCACCGCGTCGGACGTCACCGTGTCGGCCCCGAAGGTCGACCACGAGCAGCACACCGGCCTGCCGGACATGGTGCCCGCCTCCCTCCAGGACAAGCTGACCCACGTCAGCGGCGTCGCCAAGTCCGACCCCGACGTCACCAGCACCGACGTCACGGTCGCCGACGCGAAGAACAACAAGATCAGCCCGTCGTCCGGCGCGCCGACCATCGTCAGCAACTGGGACCCGACCGAGACCCGCGCCGTCGAGCTGTCCTCCGGCCACCTGCCGCAGGGCCCGAACGACGCGGTGCTGGACTCCGACACCGCGAGCAAGCACGACCTGAAGATCGGTGACACGCTGCGCGTCATCGCGGCGCCCGGCGACTTCGACCTCACCATCTCCGGCATCGTCACGTTCAAGACCACCAACCCGGGCGCGGCCGTGGTGTACGTCGACACCGCCACCGCCCAGAGCAAGCTGCTCGGCAGGACCGACGCCTACACCGGCTTCGCCCTCACCGCGGCCAAGGGCGTCACCGACGACCAGCTGAAGGCCAACGTCAAGGCGGCCATCGGCCACTACACGATCGACACCGCGGCCGAGACCAAGAAGAAGGACAAGGACGACGTCGGCGGCTTCCTGAACTTCATGAAGTACGCGATGCTCGGCTTCGCCGGCATCTCCGTCCTGGTCGGCATCTTCCTGATCGTCAACACCTTCTCGATGCTGGTCGCCCAGCGCACCCGCGAGATCGGCCTGATGCGCGCCCTCGGCTCCAGCCGGCGGCAGGTCAACCGGTCGGTGCTGATCGAGGCGGTCATGCTCGGCGTCGTGGGCTCGGTGCTCGGCATCGGCGGCGGCATCGGCATCGCCATCGGCCTGATGAACCTCATGGGCAAGGCCGGTATGAAGCTCGACACCTCCGAGCTGACCATCAAGGCCACCACCCCGGTCGTCGGGCTGGTGCTCGGCGTGGTCGTCACCGTCCTCGCCGCCTACATCCCCGCCCGCCGGGCCGGGAAGATCTCCCCGATGGCCGCGCTGCGCGACGCCGGTACCCCGGCCGACGGCAGGGCGGGCCGGATCAGGGCCGCGCTCGGCATCCTGATCTGCGCGGCCGGCGCGCTGGCGCTGGTCGGCGCCAGCCAGGCCGACAAGGCGTCGTCCGGCGGCGGCCTGCTGGGCCTGGGCGTGCTCTGCTCGCTGATCGGCTTCGTGGTGGTCGGCCCGCTGCTGGCCGGCGTGGTCGTCCGGGCGGTCAGCGCCGTGCTGCTGCGCTTCTTCGGCCCGATGGGCCGGCTGGCCGAGCGCAACGCGCTGCGCAACCCGCGGCGCACCGGCGCCACCGCCTCCGCCCTGATGATCGGCCTGGCCCTGGTGGCCGGCCTGTCGGTGGTCGGCTCCTCGATGGTGGCCTCCGCCGACGACCAGCTGGACAAGTCGGTCGGCGCGGACTTCATCATCAACGGCGGCGGCAACGGCGCCCAGCCGATCACCCCGGCGGAGAAGGCCGCGGTCAAGCGGGCGCAGAACATCGAGCGGTTCACCGACTACACGATCGTCAACGCCGCGATCACCACGCCCAAGGGCAAGGTCGTCAACGGCGACCTGAGCGCGGCCGACCCGAGCTACGCCGACGACCTGCGGCTGGACACGGTCTCCGGCAAGCTGTCCGACGCCTACGGCAAGGACGCCATGTCCGTGCCGGAGGGCTGGGCGAAGAACAACGGGGTCAAGGTCGGCGACGAGCTGAAGGTCGTGATGACCGGCGGCCGGCCCGCCAGCCTGAAGGTCGGCGCGATCACCAGCGACGACACGACCATCGAGCACGGCTCGATGTTCACCAACATCGCGACGGCCCGCAGCTACCTGCCGGCCGACAAGATGCCGGGCGACTTCATGCTCTTCGCCAAGGCGGTGAGCGGCAAGCAGGACGCGGCCTACGCCTCGCTCAAGGCGGCCGTGAAGAACTACCCGGAGATCGACGTCCGCGACCAGGCCGACTACAAGGACCTCATCCACAAGCAGGTCAACCAGCTGCTCTACATGATCTACGGCCTGCTGGCGCTGGCGATCATCGTGGCGGTGCTGGGCGTGGTGAACACGCTGGCCCTGTCGGTGGTCGAGCGCACCCGCGAGATCGGCCTGATGCGGGCGATCGGCACCTCGCGCCGCCAGCTGCGGCGGATGATCCGGCTGGAGTCCGTGGTCATCGCCCTGTTCGGCGCGCTGGTCGGCCTGGGCCTGGGCCTCGGCTGGGGCGCGACCGGGCAGAAGGTGCTGGCCTCCCAGGGCCTGCAGATCCTGCAGATCCCGTGGGGCACGATCGTCGCGGTGTTCATCGGCTCCGCGGTCGTCGGCCTGCTGGCCGCGCTGCTTCCCGCCTTCCGGGCGGGCCGGATGAACGTGCTGAACGCCATCGCGACGGACTGATCGCGACGGTCTGACCGACGTACCAGGAGTGCGCCCGGTCCCGCCCGTCCTGCCCCGGCAGGATCCGGCGGGACCGCGGCCCGGGCCCGGCCCCGGAGTGCGGTTCGCCCGCGCTCCGGGGCCGGGCCTTTGCGGGCAGGGGGCAGGGCGCGGCCCGCCGCGGCCGTTCGCGTCGTAGGCTGGACGCACCCCCGGCCCGTGACACGTGTCGGGCGCTTCGCGTTGCCCCCCACCGCACCCCTGGGACGGAAATGAGTCTGAACGGTCTGGTCGGCGTCGTCACCGAGGACGCCGCCCTCGCTGAAGCCGTGGCGGCGGCCACCTCCGGCACCCGTCCGCAGGTCGACCTCGTGGGCCCGCCCGCCGCCCGCCCGCTGGCCGTCGCCGCCCTCGCCGCCCGCGCGGGACGGACCGTCCTCGCGGTCACCGCGACCGGCCGCGAGGCCGAGGACCTGGCGGCGGCGCTGCGCAGCCTGCTGCCGCCGGACGGCGTCGTGGAGTACCCCGCGTGGGAGACGCTGCCGCACGAGCGGCTGTCGCCGCGCAGCGACACCGTCGGCCGCCGCCTGGCGGTGCTGCGCCGGCTCGCCCACCCCCGCGCCGACGACCCGTCGGCCGGCCCGGTGCAGGTCGTCGTCGCCCCGATCCGCTCGGTGTTGCAGCCGCAGGTCAAGGGGCTCGGGGACCTGGAGCCGGTGTCCCTGCGCACCGGTGTGAGCGCCGACCTGGGGACGGTCGTCGACGGCCTGGCCGCCGCGGCCTACTCCCGGGTGGAACTGGTCGAGAAGCGCGGCGAGTTCGCGGTGCGCGGCGGCATCCTGGACGTCTTCCCGCCGACCGAGGAGCACCCGCTGCGGGTGGAGTTCTGGGGCGACGACGTCGAGGAGATCCGCTACTTCAAGGTCGCCGACCAGCGGTCCCTGGAGGTCGCCGAGCACGGGCTGTGGGCGCCGCCGTGCCGCGAGCTGCTGCTGACCCCCGAGGTCAGGCGGCGGGCCGCGGAGCTCGCCGAGCGCCACCCCGAACTGCGCGAGCTGCTGGACAAGATCGCCGAGGGCATCGCGGTGGAGGGCATGGAGTCCCTCGCGCCGGTCCTGGTCGACGACATGGAGCTGCTGCTCGACGTGCTGCCGGCCGGCTCGATGGCCGTGGTGTGCGACCCGGAGCGGGTCCGCACCCGGGCGGCGGACCTGGTGGCGACCTCGCGGGAGTTCCTGGAGGCGTCCTGGGCGGCGTCGGCCGGCGGCGGCGAGGCGCCGATCGACCTGGGCGCGGCGTCGCTGTGGTCGATCGCCGACATCCGGGAGCGGGCGCGGGAGCTGGGCACCCTGTGGTGGTCGGTGAGCCCGTTCGCCGCCGACGAGGAGGGCGCGCTCACCGACGACGGCGACACCCTGCGGCTGGGCATGCGCGCCCCCGAGCTGTACCGGGGCGACACCGCCCGCGCGCTCGCCGACACCAAGGGCTGGCTCGCCGACGGCTGGCGCACGGTGTTCGTCACCGAGGGCCACGGCCCGGCGTCGCGCCTGGTCGAGGTGCTCGGCGGCGAGGGCATCGCGGCCCGCCTCGACGTCGAGCTGGCCGACCTCGCGCCGTCCGTGGTGCACGTGGCGACCGGCTCGATCGAGCACGGCTTCGTCGACCCGGCGCTGCGGCTCGCGGTGCTGACCGAGACCGACCTGTCCGGCCAGAAGTCCTCCACCAAGGACATGGGGCGCATGCCGTCCCGGCGCCGGAAGTCGATCGACCCGCTCACCCTGGTCGGCGGCGACTACATCGTGCACGAGCAGCACGGCGTGGGCCGCTACGTGGAGATGGTGCAGCGCACCGTGCAGGGCGCCACCCGCGAGTACCTGGTGGTGGAGTACGCGCCGGCCAAGCGCGGCCAGCCCGGCGACCGGCTGTTCGTGCCCACCGACCAGCTGGAGCAGGTCACCAAGTACGTGGGCGGCGAGGCGCCGTCGCTGCACCGGCTCGGCGGCGCGGACTGGACGAAGACCAAGGCGCGGGCCAAGAAGGCCGTCAAGGAGATCGCCGGCGACCTGATCCGGCTGTACTCCGCGCGGATGGCCGCCCCCGGCCACACCTTCGGCGCCGACACCCCCTGGCAGCGCGAGCTGGAGGACGCGTTCCCCTACGCGGAGACGCCCGACCAGCTGACGACCATCGCCGAGGTCAAGGAGGACATGGAGAAGTCGGTCCCGATGGACCGGCTGATCTGCGGCGACGTCGGCTACGGCAAGACCGAGATCGCGGTGCGGGCCGCGTTCAAGGCGGTGCAGGACGGCAAGCAGGTCGCGGTGCTGGTGCCCACCACGCTGCTGGTGCAGCAGCACTTCGGCACCTTCTCCGAGCGCTACGCCCAGTTCCCGGTCAACGTGCGGGCGCTGTCCCGGTTCCAGACCGACACCGAGGCCAAGGCGGTGCTGGAGGGCCTGCGCGACGGCTCGGTGGACGTCGTCATCGGCACCCACCGGCTGTTCTCGTCCGAGACCAAGTTCAAGGACCTGGGCCTGGTCGTCGTCGACGAGGAGCAGCGGTTCGGCGTCGAGCACAAGGAGCAGCTGAAGAAGCTGCGGGCCAACGTCGACGTGCTCACCATGTCGGCCACCCCGATCCCGCGCACCCTGGAGATGGCGGTCACCGGCATCCGCGAGATGTCCACCATCACGACGCCGCCCGAGGAGCGGCACCCGGTGCTGACGTTCGTCGGACCGTACGAGGAGAAGCAGATCGGCGCGGCGATCCGCCGCGAACTGCTGCGCGAGGGCCAGGTCTTCTACATCCACAACCGGGTCGAGTCCATCGACCGGGCGGCCGCGCGGCTGCGCGACATCGTGCCCGAGGCGCGGATCGCCACCGCCCACGGGCAGATGGGCGAGTCGCAGCTCGAACAGGTCGTGGTCGACTTCTGGGAGAAGAAGTTCGACGTGCTGGTGTCCACCACGATCGTGGAGTCCGGCATCGACATCTCCAACGCCAACACCCTGATCGTCGAGCGCGGCGACACCTTCGGCCTGTCCCAGCTGCACCAGCTGCGCGGCCGCGTCGGCCGGTCCCGCGAGCGCGGCTACGCCTACTTCCTGTACCCGCCGGAGAAGCCGCTCACCGAGACCGCGCACGAGCGGCTGGCCACCATCGCCCAGCACACCGAGATGGGCGCCGGCATGTACGTGGCGATGAAGGACCTGGAGATCCGCGGCGCCGGCAACCTGCTCGGCGGCGAGCAGTCCGGGCACATCGCGGGCGTCGGCTTCGACCTGTACGTGCGGATGGTCGGCGAGGCCGTCGCCGACTACCGCTCGGCGCTGGAGTCCGGCGGCGAGCCGGAGGAGACGCTGCTGGAGGTGAAGATCGAGCTGCCGGTCGACGCGCACGTCCCGCACGACTACGCGCCCGGCGAGCGGCTGCGGCTCCAGGCGTACCGTTCGATCGCCGCGGCCACCACCGAGGAGGACATCGCGGCCGTCCGCGAGGAGCTCGGCGACCGCTACGGCAAGCTGCCGGAGCCGGTGGAGAACCTGCTGCTGGTGGCGGGGCTGCGGATGCTGGCCCGCAAGGTGGGGGTCAGCGACATCACCCTCCAGGGCGCCAACGTCCGCTTCGGGCCGGTGGAGTTGCGCGAGTCGCAGGAGCTGCGGCTGCAGCGGGTCTACCCGCGGTCGGTGATCAAGCACGCCACCCGCCAGGTGCTGGTGCCGCGCCCGGCCACCGCGCGGATCGGCGGCAAGCCGGTCGTGGGACGCGAACTGCTGCAGTGGACCGCGGAGTTCCTCACCACCGTGCTGGGCGGCTGACGGCCCGCCGCGGCCGCGCACGCCACCGCGTTCCGCCGGCGTTCCCACCGCGTTCACGCGCGGTCCCGGTGTTGGTCTGGACTATTGACAGGTCCAGACCAATGCGCTGGAGTGACCCTCGGCCCCCACCGAACCCCCACAAGGAGTGGTCACATGTCCAGACAGCGGATCGTCGCGTTACTGGCCGCCCTCGCGGCCGTCGTGGGACTCGCCGTCCTCGTGCCGATGGCCTCCACCGCCTCCGCCGCCACCTGCGCCTCCCCGTGGAACTCCTCGTCGGTGTACACCGGCGGCATGGCCGCCTCGTACAACGGCCACAACTGGTCCGCGAAGTGGTGGACGCAGGGCGAGACGCCCGGCGCCGCCGACGTCTGGGCCGACCAGGGCACCTGTGACGGCTCGTCCGGCGGCAGCGGCGGCACCACGGGCGGGTCCGGCGGCTGCAGCTACCCGGCGTGGGTCGCGGGCCGCGCCTACGTCACCGGCGACATCGTGCAGTACACCAACGGCGGCTACTACATCGCCACCCACGACAACCCGGGCTACGACCCGACCATCAGCACCTGGTACTGGAGCCCGTACAGCTGCAGCGGCGGCGGCT
>Ga0123352_10018662_pt1 | contig 11057 bp, 4 predicted proteins | sample TergutLab28metaG_FD_89700 | JGI IMG/M metagenome (GOLD analysis project Ga0123352, IMG submission 89700) | Labiotermes labralis P1 segment gut microbial communities from Petit-Saut dam, French Guiana - Lab288 P1 | ecosystem: Host-associated > Arthropoda: Insects > Digestive system > Gut ... | reverse complement strand
GTAGTAGTGGGTCTGGAACGGGGTCCACTCAGCCTCGTGAGGTCAATTGAGGAGCTACTTGAATGAAAAAAGTAGTGGCTCCAGGTCTAGAAAACAGAGATTAACGGCTGTGGGGACCCGTTGTGCTGACCACGTGACACCCCTCTATCCGCAAAAGTTGGAACTAACTACGCCGATCGGCGGCGGCCGCTCTGTCGGTATAGTTCGCGTGCGGAGTAAGGCCACGGAGTTTAGTTTAGTTTAACGAAATTGTACTTCTGAAGGACACGAGCAACCGAAAATTCTTTTGTTTAAATGCAACATTGGAAACTTTACATGAGGAACTCCCTACGTTTTATTTTGCTGCGACATGCGACATGAATATAACATACAAGCATTTTTGTGCAGTTCGAATAATTTTTGTATAGTCGACTGTGGTGTGTATCTCAGCAACATAAGGCAATGGTTATGGTAACACGACACAGTATTACTTTTTACTTACGTTTCGTTTCAGTTCTATAATTTAACGATCAGGACAACATTTAACATGGAAGATAGAATGATATTTGATGTTCAGGTGACCGTGCATCGTGACAATTTCTTGTAATAAAACCAAGGAGATGCACTAGTTTCTGAAATTTATTTTTGGAATAAAACTCTACATGTTTCGGACAGTTCGTCCGTCCACCATCAGCAGTTTTTCACTGTACACACAACACAGGTTTATGTCATACAGCGAGCAGGATCAGGACGTCCGTCCTGATCCTGCTCGAAATCTGTCAGCTCTGGACGGAGGAACTGTCCGAAACATGTAGAGTTTTATTCAAAAAATAAATTTGAGAAATTAGTGCATCTAGTTGGTTTTATTACAAGAATAGAAGTAGTGAAAGCGTGAGTGAATTAATGATTGGGGGAGGGGGGGGGGACAATTACAAGAAACTATACGCAGTGTTCTCTTACTTGTGTATTTTTACTTTTGTACACGTATTCTAATTTGTCTCGTGTGTATTGTTGCTAGTTTTAAGTTGTCTTGTGTGTAATTGTTTTTGGTTGGCTGTGTGTATTTTTGTAGTTGTGTGTATTCTTGTCATATTATGTCTATTTTTTGTACTGTGTGTGTATTGCTGGTAATATTTTGCTTTAGATGCCGGACTGCCGGCTAGAAGTCAGTATTCGGAAGGTCCTGCGACCGGCCATCTCGACACAGGTTTTTCCTTGGTGTCCCTGTGTCTATAAACAAATGCTGAGATGGTTTCCAAGATTCCAAGTTGCCACTCTATGCCTCTCATATAGCCCTCCCGACTTAAATCTAGTAGTAACCAATTTCATATTTTGTATGCATGTAAAATAACCACTGCCATCGGGTAACAACCCAATCGCAGTTAATAATAATAATAATAATAATAATAATAATAATTATTATTATTATTATTTGGTGGCAGAGTTAAGTAAACCGTGGCACATTTGCCATGAAATAGAAAGCTTCTCTAGGTTTTGTTGCAAATTATCAGTACTGAAAAAGGTTCCAGAAAAAACTCAACTGCCGCGAAGAATGGAATATACAAGTGAATGCTTCTTACATATATTTTGGATATTTCAGGCCGGAATCTGCGTGTTAACAAAAAAAAAGGCTTCAGTCAGATGTCTGCTATCCTGACTGAGGTTTTTTATTGTTCTGCTTTGTCCGTGCAGGCAGATGGCCGGATAGAACTGCAAACAGGCTGTCTCCAGTCAGTCGTTCACAAATTATTCTATCTGTTGTCGCCATGTAATATGAGGCATTCAGAAATTTGAAAAATGCAATAAATAAATACTAAATACGCCAATTTAACCTTCTGAATGCCCACGTCGTTCCTGCTGACTACCCCAAAATGAGTGTGCTTTATTACAAGTGGTTTTTGTGCATCATCGTATTATACATCCATAAGCTATAATCCATTTAACAAATGAAGAGTCTGAATAATTTCTATTAAAATTCTGCATTCACACAATACTTGGACCGTCAATCTTGGCATGTAAGGTTTATTTTATTTCCCAAAAGCAGCTTCAAATTGAAACGTATTACATTTGTCAATAACTGCTTAACTCCATGGAACGGAACCTTTCTTAAGATTTTTGCCTCTGATTAAAATATATCACATATTTAATGGAAGCCAAATGTTCCTTACCGTACTAACAACAGCCTCCCACTAAATCCTATTTGAACCCAGTTAATGAATTACATATCCTTTTAATATATTTTTGACGTTGTCCTCCCAGGTCGGTCGAGTTTTCCAATGTCGCCTCGTCCTGTCGGGATTTGCAACTAAAAGTTGTTTTATATAACCCTTTAAACGCGGAAAGTTACTTAATGCACGGCCAGGTTTTTAATACTGAAATTTCCTACATTCTGCCCACACAGCGAATTTATATATTTTATAGGGTCTCAGAACAAATAGCGATTGTTTATCTGTACAATATGGACTGACTGGTTTCTAAAATCGATACAGAACACGTTATTGCGTTTCTATTCCGTAGAGGGGCTGGAGATTATTTTGTTCAACGAGTATTCGAGACGGAGTCAGTGGCACACTCAACCCACTCTTCCAAGGATATCTGTGGTGAAGTGACCAGGGGGTGAAGATGACCACTTACTTCCATCAAGTGCAGCGATAAAGACTGTGTGGACCTATACCTCCACTCCCCTCTGTCTTTATGACTTTCACGTCCACAATTTTCCTCTGTTTTACTTTATCATTTATCTTTATTTATCCCTATGTTATTACCGTAACAAATAGTGTGGAATAGTGGAGTTACCTTAGGCCAAAAGTAACTTTTTGGTAATCATTAGAGACCAAAAGCATGCGACATATGGCGACTGGTAAGTGGTTGTGCCTGCATACTGTTGGAAACACTTTATCATTTACACATGATTCAACAGTCAAGAAGCCTTGAATCGTCAGAGCAGTCCATGCCATATGCATTTCCAAATTTTGTGTTTTACTGTGCTTCTGTGTATTTTTCAATAATTGTTAAATTTCCTCGAAAATTCCGTATGTCTCTGGTAAATATAAATTTTCAAAATTTTTCTCTACGCTAACAGAAATTGCGCTGAATATTGTTTTCATTGTCTGAGGCTTATCGCTTCTTGCCCCTCACGTGTGTATCCCGAGTTTTTCCATTTCTGACCATGCTTGTCTGCCTTTTGCAGTTTACCTTCTAACAACTTGCATCTGAACAACTAATTTTTCATAGCATACAAATACACCAGTAAAAGGTAAATAAGCCCCATTACAGGCCCGATGTGCCCAGAGGGTTCCAGGAAGTTAAGGTTCCCAGATTACGTGACAATGCCCCTGGATGTTGGTAAGGTTGTAAGCCTTACGCACCGGCCGCTTTTTACTCCCAGAAAATATTCCTGGTACTCATTTTTGTTAGAGGCTAAGTCTACCCAAGCGCCAGAGTGCGATCGGAATGATTATGTCAATAAAAAATTTCAATGACACCATCTAGAATCGAACCAGCGACCCTCCGATTTGTAGCACAGCACCTTAAACGCTGTGCTAGCGCGGTGCCCCAATTACACCAGGACCACTTACATTTTGTTATGTGTAAGTGTTGCTATAACGACACTTACATGTTTCTTCTCAATTGTTATTCCATTTCGTATTTCTCTGGTCATTTTTCACCCAGTTATCATTTACTTCTTTGTTATCTGCACAAAAAACCTAGGCATATATTGGAATGGCAATAAATGACAAAATAAACTTCTAGAATATACATGCTGGGGCAAACCAGACAGTAACAATCTCAAGGTAAAGATTGTTTTTTGAGACTCTAAAGTGGAAGTAAAGGGCTACGTTGTATATTGCACTGAGAAACAGGTTTCTCAAAGTCAATGATTCAATATAAATGGGGACTTTTTATTCAATTTTGAGACACGCGATTGAAATATTCCATGTCTATAACCTTAAACTGCAGTTGTGCGTTTACTGTTTGTATATATAATTTTTATGTACGTTGAAATAGAACATGTCAAAAGAATTTATTTGTATTTAGGTAAACAATCACCGTGACTAAACATGAGCTTCAAATTAAGAACACCGAGAAAAGTGTGACTTTTCACATATATTTGTGACCAGACTTCGGGGTGACAAATGAAGTGTCCTATGGTCCTTTCCCAGTCAGAAGACAGAAATTTTTCTCTTCCCTGAAGCTTCCAACGAGCTACGGGACCCACCAGCATTCTATCAGATGGAAACGGAGGGTTTTCTATCCCTCGCGATAAACTGGCTATTGTTTGGGTCTGTTCTCTAACCTCCAATACAGTTTCAAGTTCAATAATAACTCAGATCCGCCATCTCCTGTCATGGCATTCTGGAGGGCAACTTTACTTTGACTGTTTTATATTTCGGAGCGAGTGCTCTGTAGACATGTAGGGACGGGGAATAGATGATTTTTTTTTTTTACATTCGTAGTTCCGTGCATCGTAATTCTAGGTTGAAGAAATCCAACGAGATGCAACAGTATGCAGATATTTATTTACTGCTAAATTACTCTACATGTTTCGGGCGTCCATCCCGCCCATCATCAGCAGTACATAAAATTGTAGTTGCAGCCTCTGGTACATATCGTTCTATCTGGGGAGCAAGCTTCCTCAAACGTGACCAAATAAGAGCTGGTTTGGTCCCAAACCAGCTCTTATTTGGTCCTCAGAGAATATGATCTGTACCAGAGGCTGCAACTACAGTTTTATGTACGCCTAATGATGGGCGCGATAGACGCCCGAAACATGTAGAGTAATTTAGCAGTAAATAAATATCTGCATGCTATTGCATCTCGTTGGATATCTTCAACCTAGACTAGATGATTTTTATTCGATTCCCGGCACGAGTTTAATACTTTATATAGCTGCCGTGTCCAAGTTTGTTTTGTGACCCACTCGCCCCTAAACAACAGGGGGTGAAATGTTACAAGCACGAAAATGTGAAAACTTCCGTTAAGGGCAAAGGTTAAAGCATGGCGATATACCGTTCATTTTCATGACGCATAAACACAAACACGAGTAACCTGTGGTGTTCAGTTCAGTTCCCTGCTAATGGACGTTATGCTAATGTGGTACAAACCGAAATCCCATAACATAAAAGTTTTGCTCAAATGTAGTTTGTTTATAGCTGCACGACGTGTCCCCCTCCACCCCCGACTGTGCATAAACGACAAAAGAGCGCTCATGTGGCCAGACCCTCAGGGAGGTGACATATTCGGCCTGCAAGCGCCAACTGTCTATTATGTGTTCACTTCGTTCAATGAATTTAAAACGCGAGTCACAATACGTTTAGGTAGGATGACTGTAAGGCAAAATTACCATTTACTGACTGGTAAACACGAAAGGACGGTCCGGTTTGAAGCGAACTGTGGTGCGAGGTTCATGCATCAGACAGGGTTGGCAGGCAGCTAATTCCAATTCGCTTCCAGCCTTCACCCCTCGACAACTTGTCGCCGACTGCCGGCTCTAATTGTGTCGCATGACAGAGTAATGATGTCATTACAGCAGCAAGAGTGGTGTAATTGAAATGAGTTTTCGTAATTCTATAACGGCTTTCATTACGAGAAACATGGACCTTACTTCACTTTGATCCTCTGACCGCGACTTTACAAAATCGAGAGACAATTGTTATTTGTATTGGGAGCCTGCAACGTCCGCTCTTTGAAAATACGGACAGAAAAAAATGCATTGTAAATTGTTACCTACGGAGCAGGATAATATTATAACATGATTTTATAAGCTGATTACATGAAACTTATAAATGATTATATTGCTTCTAATAGATTTCTGTAACGGTAAAGACAAAGGTAAAGGTAGATCTTTCCTTGTGCACACCATGAAGACACGTAAGGCGTGGAGGTATAGTTCCACGAATTCTTGATATCACCACTATACCGAGTTAAGGGGTCAAATTCACGCCTCACTCACATTACCGTAAAGCGCAGAAACCCACGATAACCATTGAATGTGATGCTAGATGGGGATTTGTCTGCAGCAGCCACAAGGATGCTCTAGACTAGCTTTGTCCCAGCTGGAAGTCGCAACAAGATCTGTCGGCCGTCAAACTCCAGTAGGCTTGGCGCTATAACGACTTCGATGTCCAGGCTCCAGTAAGTTTCAGTGAAACTTTTGATTTTGAAAAATTTTTACTGCTTTTTTTGGGGAAAGTTCAGTAGGAGTACAACTAATGTTACTAAGAAATCATTCTAATAACTGAAGAATAAAAAACCAACTAGATGCCACTTATTATTTCATTGTACTTCTTATAGGTTCAACATGTTTCGGGCACTACTATGCCAATCATCAGGAGCTCGCGACTATAATGTTGATTACCACATTGGTCGTTTCTTTCTTGGTTTGCTGTTTGTTGGAGGTTAGGTGCGGTTACGCTGGAGTAGTGTCCGGGCTGCAGGCTAAAGCACGACTTTAACCATCAGCGAGCTCCTGATGATGGGCATAGTAGTTCCCGAAACATATTGATCCTATATGAAGTACAATAAAATAATAAGCGGCATCTAGTTGGTTTTTTATTCTTCAGTTATCACAATGATGCACGGTCCAATAAACATCAATATCATTGTAAATTTTACATCATAAGATAAAGAGTAAGTTGCTAAATCACACTACTTTCTACGTACCTCGTTGTGTTTAAAAATCAGAGCAATGAAAGAAAATTCTTAAGAATCTGACAGCCGCTCCATATATAAATGACTTTCCTGTTTTATATGGGAATCTCAAAGCTTAGTAAGTTACTTACTGGTGTCCACCTTAGGTCATCCTTATGAGCAAGACAATCCAGTCCCACCAAACTGAAATCAAATTCATTTAATTTAACTTTAATATTATTCTCCATCTACTACTACTACTATTTCTAAATATTATCTTCCCTTCTTGTTCCTTGACTAAAGTTTTGGTTGTTTATGGTTTTTAGAATTTAATTAGAAACTCAAATAATGAGCAAATGAATATTCCTGTATTAATTAATGTGCTATACATTTACTTGGCTTCCGCTGTTCGTATTGGGTGTCCTAATGACACGGACGAATGCTATCGCGTTGTACATGCTCACTGCGTTGTACAGTCATTAAAAATTTCATCGCTTGTGAATGACCCTGTTCTACCTTCTAACATAGTCCGTTGAAGAAGCCACTTAAAGTAACCTAGAAAACTGTATAGAATATGTCGTTATCTATCTTACAGTTATGACCTTTTTTTCCTATTTCTCTTTCAAACAGATGAAAATATTATTCAAATTTAAAAACTGTAATTGGTTGGTGTACTTATTTAGATTTATTTCCACAGCAACCACCTAAGAAAAACTCATAAAAATCACTACTATTCAACGGGCGTTTCTATCATAAAATCGTCTGCAGGAGGAAATTACACAAAAATTACGTTGATAACGTAATATCGTCCTCGATAATCTTTTATCGAAGCATCGGAACGAATATAGTGACGATTTCACGAATAATGTTGGCGATCATAGTCAAATAAATCCGTATAATGCAGTAACATGGTTAAAAATTTGGTAATATTTTTTTTAGCTGTTCTGAGAACATTACTTATTCATCAGGTCAGGTAATGCGGTTCAGGCCGTGAAGGCACGTGGACAAGTGGAGGCACGGTACACTCAGATTTCGCACCGGTAAGAGATGGTTGTGAGCGGCCATCCGAATCCTACGGTCTTTTCTTTTTCCTGAGGGACTTCCCTTTAGCCTTTTGAGTGGGCCGCTGTGTGGGCTTCAGAGCCCGTCTCGAAGCTTTCGAAAAGACTCAACTCTCATGTCTCTTCTGGGAACTGAACACTGATTCCTCTGTCTTCCATTCCGTAGCCTGGTGACTGTACCTATCGATGTTTACGAATTCCATAATTTCTCATATATTGCAAAATATCTAGGAGTACAGCGCCTACAGTTATATTGGGTTCCATAACGGCATGTCGCATATTGGAAACGTGGGCGCGATTCTGCGAACGTACGTGCTGTGAAGGTATTGATTCGAGACAAAGCGTGCAGCATCATATCCTGTTTGTTGTCAACGCACTGTAGTCTATTTCACAGGCGATACCACAGTTCACTCTCATACAGCATCAATCGAGCTGGCCTCTACCGTTATTGTTATCAAATACGTGCACTGTAATACTCCATAATGCAGTTCATTGTTCTTTATCTCTACGCATTTGAGATCGAGTTTAAGCAACGAAGATCTTTGAACTAGGTACTTAAGTCATTATATCTTTGTTTTGCCAAATAAATGCACACGTACGTACAACTGAATATTTGTATTGTTTACTAAATACCTCCTGCTTGTTTCGGCGCTGAGTGCGCCATCATCAGGAAGACTCTAAGATATAGACTGAAATGTACTTTGTTGGAAAATTACAGACATAATTGCTATATGAACATACACGTAATAGAGAGCATCACAGTACGTAATTAGCTTTTGATCAACGGAAATGAGGAAGACTGTCAATAAAGAATTTGATGGCAGGTGGAAAGAAATGGTCGTGATGTATTTTGACATGCTGTCTTCAGTGTCTGAGGAGGAGCTCCGAAAAATCTCCCGAATCTTCTCCATCCGACGATTAACCGTGAACAAATGTTATTCAAACCTAAACTGGATTCCGTGTCACAGAACTGTCACCAAAACAGAAACATTTAGTACCTACCCCATAGTGAAGACACTTTCTGTCCATTATATAAATTAACTGGTTAATTCTGTTTAGGAAAATAATCGGTGTTTATTTTGAGAATAATGTGTAACATGTCAATGCACCCTGTCTAAAAACTCAGTTTCTTCACGTCACAGCAGATTTTTCTAGAACGACTTTGAGACGAACAATTGATATGAACAATGGAAATTTAAGAATCTATTTATAGGCTGGTCCCATTGAAATCACTGGACGAGTGAAGGTCTCCCTGTAACATGTCTTGGGGCATATGGGGGGGGGGGACAGAACTATAATTTTTCAACTTGGCGCTAGATAAGCGTAGGTGGTCGCCACGCATCGGTCATTATTACCCAAGAGAGGGAGCTCCGATATACATTGTACAGGGAGTTGGATTGGTCGAACAGCTGTTCTGAACAAGTTTGGAGAAGAGAAAATCACTTGCACCCGCCGGTGTTCCAACCCCGAAGTTTACAGTTCGTAGATAGTCATTCTACCGGCTACCTTGGCCCGACCACCGCAATAAACAAGGAATAAACAGGGTGACATCGATCCAGTAGGTCAGTAGACTTTCTAAACCACGGGTTTATTTCACGTTGAACACGTAATGACGCTGTCAATATTTACAATGGAGAGGTATTTATTGGACAGATGAGCGACTCTAAGCTCTTCAAGAATTATGCAGTTGACAGTATGTTAAAGTCAAACACAAATGTTTATTGTCAAATCACCAAGTTTCTACGTAACAATGTTATATGCAATTACGCCCATCACAGGGCAAATTCTGTGCAGAAACCTACAGAGAAAGTAAATATTTAAGATGGAAGATCCCTCCCTTGCAAGTATGTTTCTTGAAGTATGTACACTTCTGTCGAATATTTGTGTTCCTTGGACTTCGTTAACGTAAAGATACCTTAAGAACAGCACTTTAAATTCCGTTCCTGTAGTACATTAGAAGTCACATACAGCTAACAAACGCACTGTCACAACGGTACAAACTGATAGTTGCAGCAAATATATGCGCAGAATTTGGAATTTCTGGGACACTCGAGAGGGCCCGAAGACATTTAATTACGATGTTACTTAATAATCAAATTATGTGCTTGGGGGTGGGGTGTCTGTACGAAGCGTATAAGAAATTTAATTTTGGTACTTTCCGATAAATTGTGAGAACGGTGGTGACGAGGCTGGAGGCCAGACGATCGGATTTCGATTTTAGGCAGCATAATTTTTTTTTAGCCCGCTGGACCTTCTGGACTCCTTAGGTAGAGAGGGCAGGAACGTGACGTTAGCCACTCACCACCACCTAAGAATGTGTGGAGCTGTACCTCAGTTACCCACTACATCTTTATATGCTTAAGGAAATCGTCATGGGTTGTACTTAACTAAGAATACGGACAATTTTACTCTTACTATAAATTTTTGTGTCAAATTGATGCACATTGCAAGATGACTTGAGTTGTATCTCAAACATTGCTGATCATTAAAGACAACAATGCATATCGTGAAATGCAATATATCGTATTACAACGAAATGTTTTATTTGAAACCTATGTCACTGTGCTGAAAGCTATATGAACCACAAAAAAGTTATTTTTGTTTCAAAGCAGTTTACTACAATGGAGAAAACATTTTAAAACACGCGATCGCCTTTGCTGACCTCAAAGATACGAAACTTACCACCACCTCATTTCTGTGAGACATTGATTGACTGCATGAAGCTGGTCACAACCTGCAGTACTTTGCTTCGTGCTTAGAGACTGATTAATTCTTTTGTCTCGTATTGATTACACCCAGTCAATAATATTGGTGTCTGAAATGATTAAGAATGGCAAGATTCTATATTTGCCTGACCATTTATTATTGCCTGCTGCCTTTTCGACAACATTACAGTATATCTATACTGCCATATCTCATTCCGGAACATAAAGTCAGATTATAAGGAGGCGAATCTTGTAGTGTGTTATTAAGAAACCTCAAACTATCGAGAACCATTCATTTGCACCTCATCTTGTGCATTGCTTGATTACTAAATACACCGATTAAAAAGAATAATTTAACAAGGGGTATTCTATTGAGCATTGCGGTGTATTGTTTAACACTGCTGGTTACTTTAGCAGTTTACGGCTTCAATATCCAATATGAGACGAGGAGTGACAAACATCACGGTTAATTTATCATTATTCTTCCCCAGTATAGCTGTGCAAACATATATCAGTGCATGTGGAATGGTACAAGCATTTGGCAGTACCACTCTGGTCCTAATTTTGACGTTTTGCTGACCGTGCATCTCAGTATATTTATCTCAGTATTTAACCAACTTGATGCACAAAATTTGTTTCACAATAAGTTTTATTTCATGCCTCTACATGTTTCGAGAACATG
>Ga0123352_10018660_pt1 | contig 11057 bp, 4 predicted proteins | sample TergutLab28metaG_FD_89700 | JGI IMG/M metagenome (GOLD analysis project Ga0123352, IMG submission 89700) | Labiotermes labralis P1 segment gut microbial communities from Petit-Saut dam, French Guiana - Lab288 P1 | ecosystem: Host-associated > Arthropoda: Insects > Digestive system > Gut ... | reverse complement strand
TGTTATTGAAAATTTCTATATTGAAATAAAGAAGGGTAAAAAAGTTGAAATTGTAAGAAAAACAAATAAAAAAAAAAAAAAAAAAGAAAAAAAAAAGAGAAAAAACAAAAAAAAAAAAAAAAAAAAAAAATAAAAATAAGGTTGTGGGGGGGGGGGGGGGGGGGGAAACAACAGCTAATACGGAACTACGTATATCGTGAATGATATCTGCAACGTAATAAACCGAAACGCTAGTCGCAAAACTCTTTCTTGGAGAGGGAACAACCGCTTGTTGCCATAGAGATACCGTGAACCGCCCACACAGTCAAGAACTCCGGGCTTGACCCTCGTAACAAAACTTTGTAACTCGGCGTCTTATCTTGCCGTACAAATACATCCTGGCAATGATGAACTGTGACAACCACAACCGGAAAAGATCCTGGCACCTATGCCAAAATCAGAATTTAAAACCCGGTGTTCTGTTGGTATAAGACTATGTAGTCGCGGGCACTAGAATCGTCTGAGATTAGGCAGGACGCACTGCAAGTCCTGCTACGGATCGTAAATTTACTATCGATTCGCCAGTCGCATCCGTTATTTCCGAAAACCATCAAATTTGACAAATGCTGTCAACAACGTCGGGCCGCCCGGACTGAGATTAGAGGTCCTGACGACGAATAGAAAAAATTCGGTCAAATGGCCAAGCTACATGGCCCCACATCCCATAAACGATCTTCTGGGACACACCGCACGGTCCCATGCCCCACAAACAATATGCCCCAAGGTCCACGGTCCCACGTCCTGGAACACCGCAACCTGTCCATGTTGCTACGAATTATCAACATCGGCTAATACAAACATCAGCTACTCCCTCCATTCGATACCTGTGTGTTCGTCGTAGCAGCTGTAGTGCGTCTCAGATAACAAACTGACGTCATGACATGCACAAACATTGTGCCAGCGACGGAACATGGGCGAGCCCTGCGATGCTCGTTGCGAAAGGACACTACTAAGTACGTGAGAATAAGATCGACAAAGATCCGTCTTCACACTATCACATGGTTCCTGTCCGTAGCTAGTCATGTCGTGTCACTTGCATCCCATCACTGCGGGCGAGCAATCTACACTACGTTTCCTGAATCTGTTTACAGCATTAAGTTTGGCTGGTCAAGCAATGCTGTTACGAATCCTTCAACATTATACTGTTTACCAAGCCACGTCCCGCTCTTCATAAGCCAATGCAGTCCCCTTCACACCTTCCAAAACCACCCTAGCAAGGTAACATCCCTTTAATAACCCTTTAAAGTCGAATGGCAGACTACTTTAAAGACCCAGTTCATACCGCGCTGTAAACAATTTTCATCTCGGTTATAAAAACCAATCAGTTCGTGCTGTAAGTGTCACAAGTCGCTGTTTATTCTCAGATAAATACGAAACAAATACAGTGTGGGCAGAGCGTACAGTTGTTGAATGTTAAATTTGTTGGTGTATCACGTAACCAGTAGGCTTCAAAAGGTTAATTCTATCTTTACAGTTATGCCTAGTCCTCTCAAATGATATCTTCAATTGAGTCTTAACTGGAAGTTCTGAATGGCTCCTCATTTCGTGTACCGCTTGCTGTAGCCTGTCCACTGCTCCTTGATTTAATCACAGTAATGACGTCACGCAGACGGCACAATAATGAAGTGTCTCATTATACAATTGTCCCCACCCAATCATTTCTGGCTTTCGTATCTTGGATCCAAATATATTTGTCCTCAGATGAGAGACCAAGCCGTAAGCAACAGGTAATACAGCATTACTGTATTTCCATGTTTTTAGACAGGACGCAGGGTGATACAATTCTGAATAGTGGCTAGGATTTTCGAACTTCAATCTGTTTCTCATTGCGCTGTCAAATAAAATTCATGTAAATGATCAAACATTACGTAGAGTAACCTAGCAGCATGCCGGGGTTAATCAAAGTTCTACGACTTACTCTGATAATAAATGGGCACAACAGACGATAAACTCTAATGCAACGTACAGAATGTTCCACTATTTCCACATCTGGAAATTAACACAATTAGAAGTTCTGACTGGACAATGCAGCAGTCACTTTTCAACAGGAAAAAAAGTGTGCGTAAAGTCGCAACCAAAACATTTTCAGTGCATCGTGGGCCTACATTTCGCGAAATAAGAGTACAGGACTCCGATGTTATCTAACCATCCGTTGTCATTTCCCGTCACTATGTTTATCGTATTGATATGGCTGACTTGGCCGAGCGCTCACAAGGGCCGTGGAGTATCCTCAAGGAGTGACGGGCAACTGTTTCGTATTCAGGACCCTGCATCACAGCTGACAGGTCTACGAAGTATTGGTTTTACTGCACGCTGGGAAAAGCTTTTGGATATCAACTTTGGAACTGTAAAAAAAGGAAAAAACAAAACAACGACCCCCACACACACACACACACACACACACACACGCGCGCGCGCACAACGCACACACAACAGAGAGAGAGAGAGAGAGAGACCACCGGGGCATATCAAATCAACGCATCATAAGCCCAATAAAAAGTACACCGGTACAGAAGACAAGGAAACTCGATGGGCGTTCCAAAATACACTTTTCGTAAGACATTTCACTGATAAACGTATTACAATTTCTGGACTAAATCATGTACACGGATGCATATAACTGCGCTCTTTACAAAGAATGCATATAATGGGCGAGATGACAGGCCAGCGGCTATCGCTGTACTGTCGAAACGTGGGAGGAGAAACCGAGCATTCAAATGTCTTTGTAGAGAATATGGCGAAATAATACCACATTAAGAAAACGGCGGACGAGAAGGTGACTAACTGTACTCCAAGTTCCCGTTCCTGGGTTCCGCTCCGACACTTTGAAGAATCATAATGGACCGCTGTGCATTGTTCATACCTGAATTTCGCAACTCGGCGACCAGCGGAACGCAACACTAGCCCTCTGACGTTGACGCAGTGCATATGCATACCGGTTACAGCAACACTTTGTGGTGGAACATGCATGCCCGTTAGTCCGCACCTTCCATACGAATTTCGATCAAATTTGGACATCGTGTATCCCAGAGATGTCCAACCTTTTCTGCCAACGGCCCACAGCCTTTATTATGGGCTGGTCCGCAATGTAAAAAATCACAGTTAAGTGGTACACCTAACCGCCTAAAACAACGTGTAACATATTTAGAAAGTATACAGTACGTATAATATGTATTATATAAAACAAAGGGTACTTTTTCCTCCTTGCTCGACCGATATACGCCGGGCCAGCGCTTCACCAGTCAATCTGTGCCGCGTCTTACGCCTCCGGTTGAGCAGGCGATGACGGCAGCCAAACGATCGCAGTGATGACAACCCGTAGTCTATTGAAAACTGACTGCAGCGTCGGGCTGGTGCCTATCAGTACAGTAGACAAAAAACGCCGTGTGTGAGTGTGTGAGTGTGTGTGTGTGTGCGCGCGTGCGTGTGTGCACTCTTCAGGAGTCGACTTTTATCCAGAGCTACTAAAATTATATAAGACACTAATAAGACCGGTAGTGTCGTATGAAGCGGAAGCATGACGTTGACGAAGAAAGAGGAACAAGCTTTGCCAATTTTTGAAAGGAAAATATTTAGAAGAATATATGGTCCTAAATATGAAAACGGGGAATGGAAAAGTAGGACGAATCGAGAACTACGAGAGGTTAGCAAAGGAGAAAATATAATAAAATGGATAAAAGGCAAAGGATAAGCTGGTTAGGTCACCTAAAGAGAATGGAGGATAGGACAGGATACCCAAAAAGATCTTCACTCAAGAACTGGAAGGGACGAGAAGAAGGGGAAGACCCTGGAAAAGATGGAAAGAGGAAGTAGAAAGAGATCTCCAAGTGCTGGGAGTGAGAAGATGGAGACAGTTGGTGGTAGATAGGAAGAAATGAAAAGACATTGCTCGACAGGCCAAAGCCCACAGCGGGCTGTAGTACCAATGGAAGAAGAAGAAGAAGAAGAAGAAGAAGAAGAAGAAGAAGAAGAAGAAGAAGAAGAAGGAGGAGGAGGAGGGGCACATGAGCTGCTGTTGCACGCATCTTGATGTTCATAAGACGTGACACAAGCAATTGGGATCAATTGGGAGTTTCGAACAGAATGGGGGCAGTGCGGCTGTTCTTGGTTTATGTAAAGTCCTTTCCAGCTGCATGGAAGAATGGCGGGGTGACAACCATCCGGCGATCGTGAAGTGAGGGTTTTATCCCAGTACAGTATTTGCCAGGAGATACCGAGGAAAATCAGAGGTTTCCTAAGAAGAACTGGTCACCGGGAAGGCCGTGCCACGACTCACGTCTGTAGCCGGCGTCGCACCGCGGACGGCCGGGTTCTATTTCAATCCAGTCCGGGTGGCATTTGTGGTACACAAAGTGGCAATGGGACAAGTTTTTCTCCTAGTACTCAGGCTTTACCGTCATAATCATTCCACCAGTGCAAATGACTCATTCATTTATCTACAGTCAACGTTGTCTTATCTTACCAACTGGCATGTCGTTAAATAACACTTTTTAAATACCGAGCCTTGATTCAAACAATGGACACACATACTTCACTTTACATTACCGTTGGTTCGTGGGCACTTTAACAACGGTACAATAACTGCAAGGGGGTACGCGGTGGTGCAGTTGGTTTAGGCACTGCGCTGCACGCCGGAAGGTCGCGAGTTCGATTCCCGATGGGATCACTGGGATTTCTCATTGACTCAATCCTTCCGGCCGCACTATGGCCCTGGGATCGACTCAGTCTCTAGCAGAAATTAGTACCTGGCAGCCGGTGCGTAAGAACAACAACCTTATCACCTTCACTTGCAGACTGCCTGGAAATTCTGGAAGCCTCAACCTCCCCAAACCCTAAGGGCCTGTCCAAGCCTGTAATGGGATATAGCTTTACCATCACAATAACTGCAGAATCAGGTAAGACGCCGTGACCTAAAATTATAGCACTAATATTACAGTAGTCACTTGGAAAGAATGACAAAGATCTGCATCCAGAATTTAAACCTGATATACACTACCGCTCTGTCACTTCACTCTACTTGTTACAGGTAAGACGCCGTGACCTAAAATTATAGCACTAATATTACAGTAGTCACTTGGAAAGAATGACAAAGATCTGCATCCAGAATTTAAACCTGATATGCACTACCGCTCTGTCACTTCACTCTACTTGTAACTACTGACGGTCTGTGTGGCACTTTACAGAGCAACAGATTTCCGGGCCTCCCCAACACCGAACGTTAACCACAACAGTACGTCGGTCACTACTGCCATGGGTAGAGTCTCAACCACATGCTTAGGAGACCATGGATACAGGAAGTAACAAAATTAGAAGCCCCCCCCCCCCAGTGGGGAGCAGTACTACTCGCCAAATTTGGATTACTACCTCCATGGAACCCAGTTCTGCTTGAGAAGCTTAAAGGTCTTCGGCTAGTCAAGAGATTCCCCGCATTTTATGGAAGAATCCGATGGTTCATTACCGCATTCACAAGAGCCCACCACCTGTCCCTATCCTGAGCCAGATCAATCCTGTCCACGTCCCCAACCCACTAAGGGTCAATTTTAATATTATCCTCCCATCTACGCCTTGGTATTCCAAGTGGCCTCTTTCCCTCAGGTTGCCCCACCAAGACCCCGTATGCCTCTCCCCTCTCACCCCACACGTTCTGTATGCCCAGTCCATCTCATTACTCTTGATTTATTCACCTGAATAATATATGGTGAGGAGTACAGATCATAAAGATCGTTATGTATGACTGCATGGAATGCATTTTTGACATGAAAGGAAAAGCCCGCCAGTTGCAACACTTATGCCGCGTTCGCTCAGATACTGTATTATTTGGGCCTACTTGCAAGAAGAATGCTGTACTTGCGAGTTCTTTTTCGATCGTCCACCTTTTCACCCGTCTTTCTGGCTCTGCCGTATTTCGGAAACAGCTAACTATCCCGTTTCCGGATCCTCTATGTAAATGGCGCGACATCTTCAGTTCATACCAGTGGCGTAGATCAAGCCCCCCACCCCCCCACCCCCAAAAGGCCTAGACGCGGGGGTCCCAGTAGTACAGAATACGAACTGTGTTGAGGGTTAAATTTCGGATTAAACTCCGTTTTTCTTAAAGAAGGCAGTATTTTGGATCGAAGTGACTTCACTAATAACTATAAAGTGCCCCATATTACTGAAATGCGGGGGAGGGGCTCTTATCTACGCCGCCAGCTCACACCTCACAAAGAACATCAGTCTGTTTCCATGCCAGAGGTCACCAAATGCCTCAGTTCGTACTTCACAGAGGACAGTCCGTCTCAAATTCTTCCGCATTGCAGTACGAGAAGAGCATAGCTAAATAACATATAAATCCAAATTGCCTTACATGCAGCGATTATTCTTTGTTAACTATATTAAAGGCCTCGGGGTTTTCGCAAGGGTACACATCTGTACGGTATCTGCAATGCAAGAGGCTGGATTTAACATCGGGGGGTACTCCAATGGCTGCGCGTAAACTGCATGCGTGATTACATGAAGACACCTACAGCTAGCCAAATGAAGCTAAATTCTGCTTACTCATTCAGCCATTGAGAGTAATATACTGTAAACATAGGCATCCAGATGGTCAATGGCTCGGGCCCCTATATTGGTTTTCACAATAAAGGCGCAGGCAACTGTTCTTGCTCAAGCAAGGGTTCAAGGACCTCTCTCAGCTATTCAGCGTGTGGGCACGGCGGTGTTTCTCACCCGGTGTGTCGCAACACTTACTTCAAATTTACCTCTTTTACCCTGTTTTTAATATAAAGTAACGTCAATGAAACGCAGAGTTAGCTCCACGCATTCGTAATGTTGGACCTGGGTGAAGTGCGTTATCAGCTTAAGGCGCCGAGCGCTTTCCCCACGGGGTAAAGATCGCCGGTGTTCACCGCACAGGAGGCTATGTGGGTCCCAGAGCAGGTCTGAACGTGGTGACGAACAGAAAAAATCTTGTCCGTGACTGGAACTGAACTCAGGTGTCAAGAAGCCCTCAGCCCAGTCACTGCAAGGACTGCGCCATCCTGACTCCAAAAAGTAAAGTCGCCCCTAGCCTTCAGTTCGCTCCGTGAAGCTGCAGCCTTGTATTTAATCAAACGCACTGCAATACGACATCGGGGAGCAGACAGTACCAAGCGCTTGATGGCACTTGGTGTAGGTCTGCAGACAGTTTCATTCACCGACCACTTTACCACCGGCGACAGAAAGCACGGTACCCACCGTATGTGTGCGCTCGGAAGAGAATATTTTCGCTCGGGTTTGCCGGTGTTCCTTGAGAAATGGGCAATCCCTTCTTCGGGGAAACTGGAAGAGGGCCCATTTACCAGGGTCGCTGAGATATGGATGAAGGGGGCTCTAGAAGTACAGTCTCTCTCTCTGAGGGAGCTCTGAGAGAGGAACCTGGAGGGGGGGCCCCTTTACTGGGGACCCTGGAAGATGCGTAAAGGAAGGCTCTGGAGACGGGAATCTCTCTCCATAGGGGCCCCGCTGGGGAACCTGTAAGGGTGCTCGTACACCGGGTACGTTGGAAGATGAAGGAGGGCTCTAGGAATGGGGCACCTCTTTCCGAGGGAGCTCTGAACGGAACCTGGAGGGAGGGCTCCTCTACTGGTGACCCTGAAATATATGCTAAGTAGGGCTCTGGCAATGGACGTGTTTCCACAGGGACCCCGCTTTTGGGGAACATGGAGGGACGTTCCTTTCCTAGGGCGTTTGAGAGAAGGGATCAATTTCTTTATTTAGGGGAATTTTTATAATGAATTTGATATGTAAAAAAGGCCTTGTAAACGGGAAGCTCTCTCCCTCCATATGAGCCCTGTTGGGGAACCTGGCGGGGATCGTTTACTGGGACTTTTGAGAGAAAAAGGAATAATAAGTAACTGGGGGGTTTTTTTTGATCCAGAGGACATTAAAAGTTGTCTGGGGGCCATCTGGAACTTTTGTAAGGAAAAGGGCTTTACTCAGCTGGTAACATTATGGGGCACAAAGGGCCCGTCTATAAGGCCTACGTGCATCGGAACCGTTAGGCCTCGAACCCAAACGCTAATCATCATAATCAATCCCTTCTTCACCTTTTGTTCTAACAACGCCATGGGGACAAATCTTGCCATTGTACGGTATAAAGCTTTCGTACCGAGTCTCGATAACGCTTACGGTATTGCGATGCGAGTCTGGCATTTCACAACTTTTCACCAGCTGACAGATCATGAACGATGGTGCAACCACCACGCCTCTTGATCTGGCGTGTACAGAGATTATTGTGACTGGCGTGCCATGTGACCAACTTCAAAACACATACGGTTCACACATGTCTCATGTCTCTCGATGTAAATTTGCATACACTCAGTTTATTTCTCCTGTTTATAAAACACGACATATGCAGGACACAAAACTGCAACGGGACAGAATACATTAACATCGTTTCAACCTCTGGCCTACATCTAATTAAAGCATACTGCGGCTACAATAAAAATGTACACACACAACACCCAGGACCTACTTCAAATACGCATAGTTGCAACCTTAAATGTGTTACAGCGGACCAGTTTTCGCACACCACCACCCTTAAACCCACTTCTCATGCATACTTTCTTTCATTAAACACTCTATTATCCAAGTAATGCACTAATACATAATTCGTAGATACAATTAAAATTATAAAATATTTAAGAGTGCTCCAACATGTTTCGGATCACAGAGGCTCCCTGATGATGGATCCTCTGTGATCCGAAACATGTTGGAGCACTCTTAAATATTTTATAATTTTAATTGTATCTACGAATAATATATTGGGGGACCGCGGTGGCACAGTGGTTAAGGTTAAGGTGCTGTGCTACAAATCGGAAGGTCGCTGGTTCGATCCCAGCTCGTGTCATTGGAATTTTTCATTGAAATAAAATCCTTCCCATCGCACTATGGTCCTGGGGTCGACTCAGCCTCTAACATAAATGAGTACCACCAGGAGCATTTCCTGGGGATAAAGACGGCCGGTGCGTAAGGCTGACAACCCTACCACCATCCTGTGCCGTTGTCATGAAATCTGGGAACCTTAACTTCCTGGAAACCTCTGGGCCACTCCAGGCTTGTAATGGGACTGCTTTTACGAAATTACATATTAGTGCATTAGTTGGATAATAAAGTGTCTGTCACTGATGCACGGTGCAAACATGAAGATTACTTTCTGTTTATGTTTATCAATAACAAACACTGTGTGTGATAACGGACCTTTGGAAATAATTCAGTTTCCTTATGGCAATTCCCGACGAAGTTACAACAAAATGGCGGCCGAGCGAACGTGTCTCATTTAGATACCCATCGCCCCAGTGGGGCCAAGCATGTGTTGAGATGCTCACATACACAGTGGTTACAACAGGCACACTGCACATTTGTTAGCAAGTATACGGTCATGTGGTAACTACAGCGAATATGACGACGGTACGGAAGTCTGAGATTCTCTCGAGCAATGAACGTGGTCAGAATGTGTTACAGTGAAAACTGCGTACAACACAAGGGAGTCATAATGCCGATACATTATAAAAGCGGATCACACACAGAGCGCGGTCTTCCAGCAAAGGGAACGTGGGGTCGAATCCCACACAAAACATTATGTTACGCTGTGTAGGTTACGTCTTGCGCACACTGGGGTCGCCTCGTACAAGAGTGCTGACACACCACCATAATAAACCCACAAACGACGAGTCCGTACAGCGCCAACAGATGCACAAAGCACTGTAATTGTTACTTGCATACTTCTTGCTAACCTTACAGTACAGATGTAAGACAAAATAGGTGCTATCATTTCTTACCGTTACCTTGGTACGTTTTGGTTCTGTTAAGCAACCGAGTCAATCACCTTCGCCTGTAACCCACTTCATGATAACCTGGTGTCTTGTCCTACGATAGTACAGGTGCGTTGCTTGCACCCTCGGTGTTCTTTGATGCCTCATTTTGTGGTTTACTGACTTTTCAGTTCTCTCACTGTGTGCTGCCTTCTGTCATTGTTTTTAAGCGGAATACGAGGAACTGTTATCAGACGCTCTGCTATCAACGTGGCATATTGATACCCACTCTAAATCGTTCATCAAAGCCGTTTATCATAATTACCTTTAAGCCTACATGCCCGTCGGCCTTGCATGTGCTCTCTGGGTTCAACCATTCGAATCCCACTGTGGTATATTCCTGCGCTGTCCTGTAACCAAGGGTGGGCTCCCTACTGAAACAGTCCTACCTCGTACCCAAAAAATGTGAAATAAAAATTTTTCTGCCATTTTCAGTACTGCGTACCCTGAACTCATATCTTGTGGTCGAAGCCTGTTCAGTAAATTTTACACGCTGAGAGTGAAGTTAAGAATCGTAGTCGGTTAATAGTTACAGGAGTTCCTCTTACGCAAAAATAAACTATCGCCATACGATTCTATTTGAAAATCAAAGTTCTTTCTTCTTTTACACCTACGGATCTTGTCATATTACGGGATTTTATGCACAGACTAGCAGCAGTAGGCACCTTCCGGTCACGCTATACCTAGTTCTACAACGTTTCCACTACACGACGCTGCGTCAGACCGACGAAAGCGCTGAATTCCCTTGCCGAAACATGTTCACGCCGTCATGATTTGAAAACTGTGAACGATGAACTGGTACGAAAATAAAAAATTCAGAGGAGCTGATAATAAAATGCAGGCCTTAAAAGAAAATCGACTACCGGTAAAAGTGAAACCGGACGCAACAACAAATCACACATCTTCGCACTACAGACGATGTACGCTTAACGTAAAGGTCCCTAACCTGCAGAGCGCGACACGCCGTATTTCTCGCAACTTCACTGCGCAATTAAAACACATGGTTATTCGAAATGATTGTCGGGGTTTTAACACCTTGTCATACATAATACACTTGAGATAAGAGTATATGTATTTTTTTTATTTAATAGAACAACACTCCAAGTTTTTGTTACATACCTTACAGGTGCTCTATATGTGCACTCTTTGTGATTCTACAAACATCAACACCATAATCAAGTTCGT
>Ga0123352_10018659_pt1 | contig 11057 bp, 8 predicted proteins | sample TergutLab28metaG_FD_89700 | JGI IMG/M metagenome (GOLD analysis project Ga0123352, IMG submission 89700) | Labiotermes labralis P1 segment gut microbial communities from Petit-Saut dam, French Guiana - Lab288 P1 | ecosystem: Host-associated > Arthropoda: Insects > Digestive system > Gut ... | reverse complement strand
TCGGCAAGCATTTGGAGGTGTGTGGATTTGACGATCAGTTCGGCAAGCATTTGGAGGTGTGTGGATTTGACGATCAGTTCGGCAAGCATTTGGAGGTGTGTGGATTTGACGATCAGTTCGGCAGGCATTTGGAGGTGTGTGGATTTGACGATCAGTTCGGCAAGCATTCGGAGGTGTGTGGATTCAACAACCAGTTCGGCGAGCATTTGCTCTCGGTCTCGCTTGGTCAAATCTCGGTTTTTCCTCCTGCGCAGGAATGCCTTACACACGCGATGCTCCTTGATCCTTGAGGTCTTGAGGCTCTGAACCACTGATTGCCGGTGGATTGCAGCCCATGTCTATACGCTTCAGCCGATGTCCTTTCGTACCGATCAGAGATTCCTTAAAGGAAATTAAAGTATGGGTGCTTTTACTCTCTTTGTCACCTTCCACAACACAGACACATCTCAAGTGCAGCTAGGCACAAAGCAACAGCCTGCCTGCCGGAACGGCTGAACACAAACTGCGTGCCAAATTTTGTGGATGTGGACACATGCAGCCCGAGTGGGAGGGAAGGGGGTCCCGAATGGGTGACAACTAAGGAAACTGTGGAAGTTTCTTCTCATATTTCTGAGTCTTTCACTCAAAATAAGACATTGAAAAATTGCCTGCAATTTGTAAGATTTTTCCTGGGACATTCTGTGTATTTATTATTATTATTATTATTATTATTACTTACTTACTTACTTACTTACTTACTGCAATTGAGTTGTCACTCGGTGGCAGCAGTCCTTACACTGTTATAGACGAAACAAATGAGAATAAATATACATAAACGAAACAATAAAAAAGTACAAACAATGCAAAACACAGTAAATGCAAGTACATGTATTACCAGAACACCTACAAAATTGTCAAAACACCTCACACATTACAAAACACACACATACACACACCCGTACATTACAAAACAAGTTAAAACAACCACAGTACAAGATACACACTACATGAAATAGTCACAATATATTCAGGTACTCTCAGTATGAAGTCACACTAATATACACGTTACTTTTGTGTGCTTTGAAAAGTTAATACTAAATCTGAAGAGGAATTGAAAATCCTGCACTAACATACCCCAATTTAGAGAAAAAGTGCAGTGCATGTCATGTCCTGCTTTAGGAGACTCGTGGAGCATATTGATTCCTAAGGCATATGTTTGTCAGAACCCAACGAAGTGTACTGCGAACTGTATTTTGTGAACTTACTGAATGGATTGTACCTTAGAAAGAACGGACGTACGTATGGCAGGCAGGGATTAGCAAGCACAACCGGTCTGCGACCCACCTCGGGCGAAAAACGTTTCAATGGGTTTTGGTCCGAAGTTGCAAGCTACGAAGATAAAGGGTGCGAGGGAGAGCAGACGGCTGCGGGAAGAGTCCTGAAGGACTAGCCCTTTGGCAATCCAGGCCAAGCAGCGGATCCTGCTGCAGAATAAAAAAATAGAAGAATGAAATCAAGTGGGGGAGGGGGCGAAAGGATAAGGGGATCGTTCGTAAAGCAAAGAAAGACATAAAGAACAAAAGAAACGTATGGCGGATGTACAAGGGAAGGTTCCTGATGTAACGACTTCGCTGTAGAGCAAGAATGATATAGGTCATCGTGTGGCTTTCGGTCAGGCACTTTCCTGATCAATGACTTGAGGAAGGTGATCCTGAACTGCACGTGTTCTGGGTGTAACTTGGCGCCTGAATTTGTGGGACTAAATGGCACTTGCATTTAGCAGAACAATGTGCATCATTTTGTTCGACAAAGTGGTATTGGGCAAATTGAAATTGTAGCAATATAATAATAATAATAATAATAATAATAATGAAATATGTGCTATGTGGGAGCAAAAGACAGCACAAGTGATCCCGATAGTAACATCTACGTGAGTAATTCCAAAGTCACTACCACAAAGTCTATCAAGACTTAACCTGCACCCAAATACATATATATAGAATCGCAAAAATCTGTAATTCTTGGCACATGTTCAATTGTAAGAAACTTTTTAAAATACAAATAAGACCACCGAGCCTAATCCTTTTGATTACTACATCCCAGGATAGGTGAATATTTTCCAGCCAAAGCTGAGAAGTGAGAAATTCGATAATAATAATAATAATGTAAGTGACCAGATAACAACAGTAAGGACACAAAAAAGTACATAAAGGTTTAACAGCAACAAGTCTGTAATCTAAGAGCGAAAGCACGCTTCTTACGTCATTAACGATACAGTAAAGTTATCGTTTAATTGAACTTGAGAAAGAGCAGTATAAATGGAAGTTGGTGTCAGTAAAACAAAGTACAATTCTGAAATAGCTCCATCGAACTCTCTAAACGTGATGGTGTTTCAAATCAAAAAAAAAAGTTGAAATGAACTTCCGCTAGTTGAAGAATAAGAGACCAACTTGATGTCACTAGTTATTAAGTTTTATTTAACTTCTTCTATGCTCAACATGTTTCGGACATGAATACATCCATCATCAGGAGTATGCGACTTTTCTATTGTATCACCACATTGGTCGTGTGTTCTTGTTTCGATGTGTTTTGGAGTTTCGGTGTGTCTGATTGGGGTGGTATCCGTGTAGCAGGCTGAAGCCTGTAACACGGATACCACCCCAACCCAACCACACCGAAACTCCAGCACACATCGAAACAACAACACACGACCAATGAGGTAATTCAATAGAATAGTCGCAAGCTCCTGATGATGGATATATTAATATCCGAAACATGTTGAGCATATAAGAAGTGACATAAAATAGCAAGTGACATCAAGTTGGTCTCAACTATCACAATGATGCACGGTCCAATAAACATAAGAGAAAAAAACTTCCGCTATTTGACAACAAAGTATTGTCCTTCTTAATACTGAGGGCAATTGAAGCCCCTAACCTACTGCCTGCCCAACACAACATCTCCCTACGTGGAAGCAGTAACCCCTCCACCGACAAGACGGCTGTGAAGCCGTTTTTCTTAGCTGCCGAAAAGCGTGCCCGTAACAGAAGCTTTGTTTGAATTTTGACTTTATAGAGCCAAATGTCTGGCAGCAGAGGTTTATCATGTGAGTTTAATTGCTTTCTTGTTAACTGCAGGAGCAGACTTGTGTTTGCGATACAACTGTAACTGATATCACACCATCAGATTTGTGCAGTCGTGGTGTGACACACATTATATGCATAGACGGTGCACGGTCTTGTGAAATGTATCCGTTATGGATTGTATTGCTCAACTGTAGTGCTGTTTCTTTACATGTTCATCTTCTAAATCCAACAGTCTTGTCATTACGAAGGACAGCAACCACATTTCGATCGGATAACAAATACTTTTACTTGCTCATCATAATTTGTTGCATTATTTGGTAATAGACCTTGAGATTCACACTTGATACAGGCACAGTAGATGTACATAGTTGTACGGACTTTGGGAAGAGGCTAAGGTGTTGAATGTGGGTTAAAGTGTTCGGTGATTTTGGCTCAGTCTAATTGTCCCAACTGAGACGCTGTTCATTTTCCCACATGATGATGGAAACAAATCCATTTGCCGAAATTGTATGTTCAATTTCGGGATATTAAGATATCGGACCAAGTCCAGAGTAATAGTAACGGTCTTTAAATTGCTAGTGCTGTTCCGAACAACATATTTATACAGAGATCCACATTTAGTATTTCCGAAAACCCCTTCCGGAAGTGAAGCAAGACGGGCGCAAAAGAATAACGACCTGATTCCAGTCTCTGTAGAGTTAACAAGTTTCATTCATGAGTTTCCACAGAGGTACAAATTTAATATTGGTCAAGACCTTTTCTTGCTCATCATGTCGACAACTTTTCCGTCTTGCCTGACCCTTCCTTCCTCCTCCACCACTAACAAAGCTACTCTGTCTCTTTCTCTTCTCTTGTTCCATCGTTTCCCCCCTCCTTCTCCAAGCAGGCCGTCTTGATTGTAGCTCCAAGCAAAATTCCAATTAGTACCTTACCGTCTGTTCTGTGCGCCCCGGTTGAAATACTCGTACTTTGAAGATGCAACAGTGCCACATATCTCTCTCGGGCTGCAACTGCGGCTCGCGGTCTCTTGGTGCTCGAACGTGGACCGTGTGGATGATACTTAGCAGGCAGTGAGAAGGGAGGAAGTCCATAAAGCGGTAAACCTGTGGCAAGAAGTGACTGTAGCAGAGTGAGTTCCCGCCAATGCTATGGGTCAACAGCAAAACCACGATAATTGTTTGGATATTCTGCATTCTGTCACAAATTTATTTGCTTCTCTTTGTTATTTTCTAATTACTCGATGTATGTTTTATAATATTCTTTTTATGTTTGTTTTTTTGTTTTGTGTTTGTATTTTTTGTTTTGTGTATTCTTTGTTTTTGTATCGTTTTGTGTATTTTTTCTCCTTTTATGCTGTCTCTTTCCTGTTGCTATACAAGTCTGCCGATCACTACCACCGGATGGAAACCAAATTGCAGTAAACAAATATCATATAATGATTGACCCCCCCCCCCCAATATGACTTTGAGACCGGAATCCTTGACTTGATCTTCTCGATGCACAAGTTCTTAGCTGCCCCTTTTAACGGGATTCTTCTTCTTTTTGTTACTCCTTCTGTAAAAGCTGCAAATTCTCATAGTTTACTTGATCCTTTTAACTTGACAGAATCCAATTTGGTGCACTGTCTTTACCCTCAGTATTTATAATAACGTTATTGATGTATTTTCTTTGTTTTCTTTTATTAACATTTTTATTCTCTGATTAATTTTTGTAGGAGTGCTTAAAGCATTTTGCACTGGCGCTATAGCTGTCGACGCTGACGCGCCTTCAATCCCCGCCCACCCTTAAGTCAGCTGCCTCATATAACACCCTTGATATGAGCACACCCTGGTTGCATGCCAGCAATTCTTACGGGGGTGTGTATTTTTGGAGGGGCTAATGCGCTGCTGCCTACCGGTTGCCATGGCATTCATTTTTACCGAATTGTGTGATGAGGTACGCACTGAAGCCGAAGAAACTTTTGAACAACAAGAAGTATTACATTATGTGTGAGGTAGGTGCTCTGGGGCCAAAGAAATAGTTGAGCATCGAGCATGTAATACACCGTAGCAAAACCTGATGGCAGCACTTCGATGGATGAAATTAACACCTGATTTAAGACGACGGGCCGTCACGTGATGGACACTTGGATATTGCTACATTGTCATAATTACTTTGCATTAGTGAGATCGTCTGAGTTCCCAATTGTACAAACGTACCTATCTCTCATGGCGACTTATGATTGTGGATGTACAATGACCAGTTGTGTAACATTAGTCGCCGTTAGACAACATAATGATTATTTCTGTATTGGAAGTAAAAGAGAAACGAGTGGAGGACATAGATCGCTTTTGCCCTATGAGCCGATAATGATACCCTCGAAACCATGCCACAGATGGAGAGAAATGAGTACAGCTCTGTGAGATGATTTGTAACCCCTTCTTTTTTGGCTAATATAGAATAAAGCAGTTTCAACGTCCGTAGCCCACGTGCACAGTGTGGCATATGTAAAGTGCAGGCATACACGTATCTATCATCTGCTCCTATCTGCGTACCAAATTTCATAACCTTTCTCTAATGGCCGAGTAGCCACCTTTAAAAGGGCAACCAAGTAACACTTACCGCTCAGCTATGTTCCTGTGTTAAATAAAAGGATTGCCTTGTCGCTTCCTCTCGGCTTTTCGCGTATCCGCCATGTTGTCATCACTGTTGTAGAAAATTGAGTGTATGACCCTGGGGTGTTGTCCAGTGGCATGACATTTGTGTGAAGGTTTGGGAGATGCTGTTAATTATTTATGCAGTTCTTATAGAAGAACGGTGATATTATTCAGTGCGCGCTCTTCGCTTAAGGTATGGAACGGGGCTATAATTGGGAATATAGAAAGAATAATTTGTATATAGTCGGAGTAAGTGTTACAGGACACGAAAGACGGATCGTTTATCCCGGCGAGGGTCTGGTTATGAGTGGCGTTGATTGAAACAGCAACAAAAATTCAACGGGGTGGATAAATATAACGTATCTGTTGATATCGCAGAGACACCGGTATTCACAGGAACTATGCTTTCTGTGGAATTTGTCCATCTGTTATACAGGATGGCTTAAGTAACTCTTGAGACTCGATCTGCAAAATATTGCCTCTAGTGCCAAGTGATTTTTGCCACACCCAATATAATTAAAACACTGTCTTTCGGAGGCCGACTGTGCTTCCATTCTCAGGTGGAAACATAATCTGACAGATTCTTTACGTAGAACTAGTCAGTCACTGATCTAATTTTTGTGACTTTAGAGTTTCTTGAATGTTGAGCATTGTTTTTTGCATCTCAGGGTTTGCTCTGAGTTCTTGAAAATGCCATAATAAAACCACGGCAGCTCTTATGCCATTCGAAATTTGAATCCTGAACCTGCGTTACGGAAAGAACGACGGTCAATTGCGGCAGATTTCTACAGCGCTGAGAGCTAAATTCTTCCCCGAGAGCCGGTCTGTAAATTTACTGTGTTTCTACTGGTGATTGTACTTCAGAGAAATTGCCTCGAAGCTACAAATCAAAGGGTTGGGGATACGAAGTAGCCCTATTTTTGTATTTTTTTTTAAAAAAAAGTGCGATATGTTCGTTGAAAATGGTACCGTGAGAAATTTTGACATGTGCCGTCCCTGTAAAGGATTTTATTTATTTTCTTTTCTCTTTCCTTTTTTTCTTTTTTGTCGTCCAGAAATGTTTGATCTCAATTTCAAAACTACTGAGGTTAGCCCCCCAGTGAATTTCATTATGAATAACGAGGGATATGCCGGTGCTACATGATTTATCCTCAAGTTATTGAGAATAAATATTTGTTCGCAATTTTTAATACGCTAGATGTAGATGAATTCTACACAGAGAATAACCTAGTTGTGTTTATAAAAACGCAAAATAAATGTACGCACTCTGTTTCGCCATATTTGTCTCACGGCACTTTAAATCAGGTACGGCTGCGTGTTCCACGACGAAATTTAGACGTGGCGACAAATTTTAGTATAATAGTCTAGGATCAGATATCATGACAGTAAGTTCGCCTGGCGTTGCTGCATGCAGAAAGTTAAACAGGCAGTTTTGACAAAGTAAATGGATACTTTTTTTTTGTTTTGTTAACCTTCATTCCTGTATAATCTTGTAAACAAAGCCAACTTGGTGCAGAATTTATTCCTAGTATATTTATCAATCCCTACATGTTTCGGGCGATTATGTGCCCATCATCAGGAGAAACAACTGTGTTTGTGCGACACTTGGCACTTGTTATTATGTGTGGATGACTGTCTGGTATGCAGGAGCATTCTAAGTTTATTTATTCCTAGTATATTTATCAATCCCTACATGTTTCGGGCGATTATGTGCCCATCATCAGGAGAAACAACTGTGTTTATGCGACACTTGGCACTTGTTATTATATGTGGATGACTGTCTGGTATGCAGGAGCATATGCTCCTGCATACCAGACAGTCATCCACACAGAATAACAAGTGCCAAGTATCGCACAAACACAGTTGTTTCTCCTGATGATGGGCACATAATCGCCCGAAACATGTAGGGATTGATAAATATACTAGGAATAAATATACTTAGAATAATTTGTGCACGAAGTTGGCTTCATTTACAAGATAAATGTGGATATTCTTGCGTATTTTGATTGCTAACAGCACCAAAAAAACAAGATGGTCCTTAATTTGTATTATGTGAAATGCCATGAGCCAGAAATGTATTCATACGGAACGGATAATCATGAAGACGGTATGAAGTCGTACGTAAAGAGACGAACAGTTATGGGAGTCCGAAATTTAATGCATTAAATTCGTTCATCACCACCAATCATTTTAGTATACCGGAATCGGATTGCTTGATTGTATTTGAAATTTAGGGCAAAATTGTTGTACAACTGGGGATGTGTTGGCGCTACGTTTGGCTCATGTTGATCCGATGGATGCCCGGTAGGTGTTTACTGCGTTTGACAGCGCTGATCTCTCCATAGAGCTACCCTGGGAGCAGTGTCACTTGTTTGATGAAACGGACGGGCAGACAGTAACGAAGTTGTTCTGCTGACTGCGATCACTATGTTTCTTATATTCCAGACTTAACAATTTGAATTATGACTTTTATCCAAACGATACGTTAGAATTTTAGTCTCTGTCGCTCACAGACAAGCTGTGTCCAGTCAAACAACATTGTTTTAACGGCATTTAGGGAAACAATCGCTGTAAAACAGCGATATGTGTTTTCACATTACGGTCTTCCGGAATGCGAAATTGTATGGTGGAAACCGACGTTTCCGAATAACATTCTTCTACCATCTTTAAAGTTGAACTGACTTTCCGTCGTCCCTGTTTGTTCTTTTCCTTCCATAGGCCTGAATGATCCCTTAGCTTCACTACATTTCTGCATAAATTTATCGAACATTCACCTTACCGTCTTTGTCCCAGTAAATGACAGCAACAAAGATCTGATTTTATCAGTAAAACTAACGACACGGAAGTTTACACAAGAAGTGCAATTTTAAAGCCCCCCCCCCTACCCGCCAGGCAGGGGCAACACTCAAAACACTTCTACCCTGAAGATGGGTGTAGAATTTCCCTCTGAGAGGACTACATCCACCTACGTCAAACTACACGGTGTCACAAAGTAGAAGACCATACACTGAACTTGTAAGTACTGTGAAGTTGTGCAGAAGGGCAGATATGCTTATTGTTTACATTAAAGAGCAAAAAGTGTATTGGCAATACAAACTGTATGCAAGCTTATATATTTGTTGCTTACACCGAACGTTTCCCTTCAGCTTATGCTTTCTGTTATGAAATGAGAAAAATGTGCTGCTGGCGCCCTGCACGTGTTACGTCGCACAAAAGTGAGCTAAAGCACTTGCATTTTTTTTTGTTGAAAAGTCGTGAATTGTCTGCATCGATGGCGAGGCGAGACTGAAACAAAAATTGCTCAATCAAAGTTTGGTTGAATAAGGCAGCAGCAGTTATGCTGTAATAGACTTGACGTTGCCACTGTAGTGATTACTAATACAGATCTTGTGGGACATAGCGGCTCGTAATTACCATCGATCTGAGACAAATATTACTCGTTTGCTCTATCGTGAAGATGGAAACAACAAGTTTTTCCGAAGTATTGGCTGTTGTACTGTTTGTGTTGTAAAGTATTTTAGCTAACTGACTGACCGACCGGAGTTCTTCTTGAGAGGACTATGGTAGAACTTCCTCAGGTACGCCAGAACTTTCCCATATTTTATGCAAGCCGAAGCTTCGTCACGTGTTCACGGGGCTCGAAACTTGTCCCTGTCCTGGGACACATTAGCCACACGAGTCCAGTCCATGCCTTCCCTTTCTACTTGCTTGAGGTCCATTTCAATATTATCATTCTACTGTAGCTATATTCTAAATACAAGCTTTTTAATTGCTGCAAGTATCAACAAAAGATTTACTTTGCTAACAATGCTCCCTCCCTTTTTGTGACTTTTCTGTACGGTATCCACTACATAATAAATATGTAAATTGAGTTTGGAATATCATCAAACGTTCATTTCTACCCTGCGGGTTAAATCATCCCGTCTCTTGCTTTATTCCACCCGCAGCCACCCCCACACAACCCCCTCTCCATACTACCGACCACCCTTCTGTTTCCGCTCCTATTTTTCTTCCCTTCTCAATGTTCCCAGTGTTTCAATAGAATCAACTCACGAACCCTCAAACTCAGCGACCTCAACCCTCCTGCACTCCACCTTGCTATATCCTTCTATTTTATATCTTCTCGTAAAGTAGAGCCAACCCATTCCGTGGTCTGTGCTGCATCCACTGTACAGCTAAGGAAAATGCTTATAAAATTAATTATGTCCAAAATATACTTTCCTTGCAAAATGCACATTTCTTGTACTGAAGAAGTGACCTATGGCAATGCACGTACTTTAGCCCCATGGTGCTATAGGAAACCCTTCTTAAGTGTGCGCCGTATTATGCAGTCCTCAAGACAAGGTGCATGTAATCTCTGTTAGCTTATCTTAATTCGTAATGAGAACTTTATATAAATCTTGCACCACTGAACGAATTGCCTTCCAGGCTGTTACGAAGACGGAATGTGTGTGGATCGCATTCCGATGTTTGTGTTTCATTTACGCACTGTCAATGGTGTTAATATGCCAAATGGTAGCGCTTTCTGACGTGTCGGTAAATATGTTGGCAAATCCGATTTGGTAGTAGTTGCGAAGTGGAGCAGAATATTGTAGCAATAGACGACAGTGCGATATTTTGTTAAGCACTGCCGTAAAAACTGCTACAGAAAAATAATCATATAGTATCGCTGTACAAGGACAGTGCACAGCGTTCCATGCCAAGTTTATCGTCGTATCTCAGTACATGACTCTAGACAGGCCGCAATGTGATACCTTAGCTTGTACATTCAGTGCCGTCTAAACATCAGAGTGTGTCTCAAGGTGAGTCACAGAGACACAAGTATCGCAATACCGGTCGGTAGGCCTAGCCAACTACCAAATCACGCGCCTAACATGTCAGAAGACCGAAGGATTCAAACACATCGTCGCCAAAGCTTGTATGAATGTTACGTCACCCATCCTATGGGTTTTCAGGTTCTTTCAGTCTAGAGCAACAGCATGGCGGACGCGCGAAATTTTGGGGCGGGAGAGATACCGAAGTCGCTTACGTGTTGTGTTCTGAATTGGTATTTGGGGCAATACAACTGGACAAATTTACAGGTGTAGCTAAGGTAGAGTTGTGTGAAATAACAACATGACGGGCACGGGAAATATTTTTGTAGCTTTCGACTTTGCGGTGATAATTGATAAACTATTTGAGTTATGGTTGCGAAATTCGATGAGGAATTACATCACGGATATAATAATAATAATATATTTATTTATTTACTGCAATTGGGTTGTTACCCGGTGGCAGTGGTTATTTTACATGTAAACAAAACATGAAATTGGTTACTACTAGATTTAAGTCTGGAGGGCTACATGAGAAGCATGTA
>Ga0123352_10018657_pt1 | contig 11058 bp, 5 predicted proteins | sample TergutLab28metaG_FD_89700 | JGI IMG/M metagenome (GOLD analysis project Ga0123352, IMG submission 89700) | Labiotermes labralis P1 segment gut microbial communities from Petit-Saut dam, French Guiana - Lab288 P1 | ecosystem: Host-associated > Arthropoda: Insects > Digestive system > Gut ... | reverse complement strand
GACGTAAAAACAAATAAATTTAATAATTTCATTGAACAGAATTTCAGCTGAAGAATTCATATTCCAATTGAACAATTTCAATAACATCACTTCACATCACATCACATCACAAACATTCAAACAAACAACACCAACAGCCACGTTTACATTCTCTTCTGAAACTGTCCTCTGCACAGATACGTTTCTTTTCTTCAATTTTATACAAACAGGTGGGGGAATTCGGAAGCTATAACAAAAACTCAAATTCAACTTCGTCGTGTTATGAGTATTCTACTTTTGTGTGTAATTTAATACGTTTACAAAGGATGTATGCCCCTTACGTAATACTTGTTGACAGTCGCAGTTCCGCATACCCTTAGGCGCAGCTGCTTGTCCTACACTCCGTATTAACTATTGCTGTAATTAATAATCCGGTTACAGGCCACCTTAAGGCACGCTACACATGCACGCGCCCCTGCAAATATAGCGTCAATGTCTTCGTAACATGATATAGCATCCTCGGAACTAACTTCGAAGCCGGCGTCGATCTAGGATCTTAATTATACACGATTTAGGCTTCTACACTCTATTCTGGAACACATGCCAGAAAGCAGCCCTAGAATTCAAATCCTTTGTAAAAGCGTCGTCGGCCGATGTTCTTCCTCTTCAGTTTTTCTGTTCTGCATGAGACTCCCCTCCATCGTATATTCTTTAAATATTCGTTTTCTTTTGAACATTTAACTGATGTAGGTTTACGACACGGTGGGTTAAGATTTTAACTTAGGTCATGTTAGATTAGGTTGTTAAAAAGGGTTAAGTCAGCGCAACTTACATGTTGTTGACACTAGTATACTTAGAACTAATTTGCTTTCTGGCTTTGTTCATAATTTAGTATTCTACAAAGATCGTCGTCGTCGTCGAATCATCATCATCATCATCGTAACCATCATCATCATCATCACTATTATTCTGATCATCATCTAGCTGCACGGTTTCAGGCCTCCTGACTTGTTCCGGTCCCATTTACAGACGCGAAGTCTTTTGAGGGGCCATCTTTGGCTTCGTTTGATATTTCACAGTTAAGTGTGTCAGTCCGTATCTTTCCATTCGCCGAACATGTTGTACCCATTTATTTCTGTAATTTTGGATTTTCTTTATTAATGGGTTCATTTTAAGTTCTGATAAAATATCTTCATTTGTTTTGTAATCATGCGACGTGTATTCTGCCGTTATAGAAAGATGAAAATCTTAGAATGCGTTACGTTGGATTAGTCTGTTAAGTTATTTCGATTCTATAGGACTCTTAACGATGGTATTCGACTGTTTTACTATGCCCCTTGTTTGCTATTTCACTAAGAAAATGGCGCAGAAAAAGTTAACACAGTCTGGAAATTGCATTTGTCTCTGTCCTCATTTAAAAAGAAGGGGAAGGCATCTACTCAGTTGGGTCGTTTGACCAATCCCAGCGATTAAAAACAGCTTCGTCAAACTGGCCCAGATGAGAAGTTTCCTTCTCACCTTTTTACCTGAGGACGGAAACATGTTGTTTGGGAAGACGACTTTTCCTTATTCGCACTTAACTTCGGAACACTAGAAAATGGACAGTCCCAAACGCGAACTACTGCCATGGGTATCCTTCAACTGCTTTACAATCTTTTGGTTTATACACGGAACATGTTATTCTGTTAGCATACTGCCATCAAATAAACTCTTCCTGCAGCAGTTTAGTGACCGCCGTGTGTTTTAGCGTCTAGTTTCGGTTTGTCCATTCTATAATACAAAAATTCCGTCAAAACACAAATTCCGAGACATATGTATCGATAACGGAGCCGCTATAGTAATGTTCACTGTGTGAATCCTGCAGCACTCGCATGAGGGTATTATAACAGAATCTTAAAATGCACTTCCTTCTTACTGTAAAGGCAAAGGTAAAGCAGTCCCATTACAGGCCTGGAGTGGCCCGGAGCCTTACGCACCGGCCGTCTTTACCTCCAGGAAATGCTCCTGGTACTCATTTCTGTTAGAGGCTGAGTCTACCCCAGGGCCATAGTACAATCGGAAGGATTTTATGTCATTGAAAAATTCCAATGACACCAGCTGGGATCGAACCAGTAACCTTCCGATTTGTAGCACAGCACCTTAACCACACTGCCACCGCAGCCCCCTCCTTTTTACTATAATATAAATTAATCTTATTTGCACTGACATCGATCGCAGACCTTTCACAAAACCTATCACACAATTTCTACTAGCGCAGCATCAAAAAATGATTGGACGGTTCCTGAAGATTGCAGAAAGCTGTAAGAAGATAACGCACGGTACGCACTATTGGACTACGCGCAACTGATTCTGGTACATAATTTCGCGACGGCCAGGTGTGGCTCGTCAGATGGACAGCCACTACCCGCGGAAACAAACAGATCATGACCAACGCCCTGCTGCAGTAAGGGATGGACTGTTCCTCTCCTCACATAACAATACATGATTTTTACACACACACTGCTGCCAAAATCACTGTACAAGAACGCAACAACGTTAAAATTCACTGTAAAACTGGACTGAAATTCATAATGAATTATCAACGCATTGGCTCCCTTGGAGAGTAAAGAAGTATTCAAATTAAACAGGCTATCCCTGTGCTTTTTATTCAAGCGCTTAATCACGAAGTCTATGACAAAAAAGAGGCACAACTCCATGCATTCCTAATCTCGACACTCGACGGATGAATGGTTAGCGTCTCACCCAAACCTCTTCAATCTGGGGGTAAAAACCTCCACTTCCTCTACCACAGAGTAGGAGGCTGGGCGATCCCCCAGGCTCATACTGAACGAAGTGGAGCACATCCTACTTGCAGGGGATCGAAACACAGTCGTCCAGCCCGTAGCCAATTAGTCGTATTGACGGAGTTCTCTCGGCTCACATAGGAGTGTAGGGAATATACAGATATTACAACACAACTTCAATATATTCACCCTGCGTATTCTTATCAACAAGACAGGCAAACATTAATTGTAGCTACTCATACAATACCATTGTGTACTCAAACACCTGTCTGAATCAGATTCTTCATGTGTCAAAAATAATTTCTTCTTTACCTATCATGAAATAGGCCCTGTGGCCTCCTGCTAATCGGCTGCTAATTCCGGAACAATTTAATTTACTTTTAACGTATAAATTCCCACGAACTAACCAAGTCAATTGGCGTTGCGTTTAATTTAGTATCGCCGTTACGTAGGACGCTCAGTGTATGTGGATATGTATAGAATGTAAGGGCAAGATTAGTCGAATTTTGATCTTTGCCACCTTCACCTAAGTTGATGATTAAAGGAATTAACTGCATATACACAAAACAAGTTTTGAAACCGCCTTTATATACAGTCTCAATCATCATCACGCGATAAGAGAAAATTTAGTGTGTAAGATGGAGTCATACATGCATAGAACCGCCGACTTCAAAGCAGCGTGGAGATTAAATCACGTGGAAAATGTGAAAACAAGCGTGTTCACCTGAAAGTTTGCATCAAACGATGTCAATATCCATAACAATCTGAGGTTCGAAAAATGAATCCCAGAAATTGGACAATAAATTGAAAATACAGAATGTGTTTGCTTGGTAAACATAATTGTGCTATTGCTAACTATTTTTTATGTGATGTTTATGATTCTCCTTTGTTATATTCGCAGAAAACACAGGGGCAGAAAGGCAGCCGTAATTTACAATGCCAAGGGAGCGTAAATATCAAAGGTCATACCATCAAATTCGCACTGATCCAGGGACCTCTCTGTGCGAGCTCTGCGTATCGACAAGGAACTTAAATATTATTAGTGGGTAGTTTTAGCAGTCCCAGCGTAAACAGCCATGTCCCTACAATATTCCTTCCTTATATAGACTGGCAAAGGTGTGTCGGATTACGATTTTATCCCTCCAGTACATGTCCGTGGCGAGAGTCAACTCAAAGGCTACGGCGATAAAGCAACTCAGCGCAAACCAATGCTATAACTGTCCACGTGGTACTTTGCAATCCGTACTCTTCCTTAAATACACGTACTATCACACCGATCAAATCGGCAATGATATGCTCGAATTTGTGGAAAGTATGCGGGAAATGATAAATACACGCAAGATACTAGTGGGACATTATTAAGGGAAGAACCCATTTATCGCTCATCAACACAGTAATGTGCTCGAGGGATCCAAAAACGGCCGGAAATTTCCTGATCAGCTAAGCAACTACCAACTGCTCAAGCAGCTATCTGCTCCACTGAATTAGTTCGCGTTTGCGTGACAACTGAGCAAAAGACTTAACAAAAATCTTACTTGAATCTGAAAGATACCTGGCTTCGAATCCCTTACGAGGAACCGTAAATAATGAATAAGACATTAGCGTGTTTTTCTCGGGCCTTCCGGGTGAATAACTCTCCAGTTCTTCATAAACAGTGATCCGCAATATTCATTCAATCCTCAATGAAACCTAATTTTGTAGCAATAAACACAATACACAACCAAAGGAAGTTCAAGTCAGCGTGTACGGGCCACCCAAATTCTAAGTCTGAATTCCAACGCCTCCACATTTCAACTGTGGAGTCCTGTTCGGATCGAGAAGCTACAGCGACCACCTCTTATCAACCGGCACTCAGTATTACTGATACCACTAACTTACTAAGAGGCAAGTCTACTTTATTGTGGATAAAGGCTGTCATCCCTTGTCTAATAAATCACCACTCCATCAAGATGCATGAAAGAGTGGAGGTGCCTGATCAAGCGGTTACGTTCCTCATTCGTATTCGACTCGGATGCAGACTGTCTTCACTGAGGTTCTTCGTTAACATGCCGCAGTCCTTCCAGGCAAACGTCGGGACAGCACTCTAAATTAGGCTACAACCGCTGCCTTCTATATCCTTCCCTACTCATCAATCGCTATCATTCTACCATTCGACGCCATATAGTCTGAGCTACTAACAGTTTGTTAAATGAACTACAAATAAACAAATAACCTGCACACACAGTTAATCTCAGTTCACCACTAGACGGGGGGAGTCGTCAGCTTCACGCTTCGTCAACTTCGCTTCCGGGGAGAGAGTCGCACTACCCATCTGGATAGGGTAGTGCCATTATCTTGAATTGAGGCATACAAAAAAAATCCTGTCTCTGCCAAGAAAAGAACCCCGGTCGTACTCGACTTAACTTATCGTACTATCTCAAATGAATAGTAATACGAAACGGTATCTGACCAATTCTATGAATCCAGAGGTCCAGCACTGCAACTCTTTCCATCTGAAATATTTAGGAAGACGGGAAACATTCTGCCCAACACGACTAACCATATGGCTTGGTGACAAACGGATCGACATTCGTGGCATTTTCACAATTTGTAAATCGATTTAATGATGCGCAGTTTTAATGGCCGCCTCTGAACTCTGAAAATGCAATCGTGGATAAGCTACCTATGAACACTGTCTACAGATAACATACCGTGAGCTGCACCGCGGCAGAAGAACTCATTCTGCACCACAAAATTCAGTATCCTGGCACCAGACACAGTAACTGATCCTCACTCACATCCGCACAAACATGAGGGCAGCCGTTCCTCTACCCCGAAACCCTACCATTGCTGAGGACAAGGAATATCCCCTCTCTACCACGCCACGCAAGCGTCGTGACGCTGTAACCTGAAATGTTTTCCATGGCAGTGGGCCCACAGTACGACAGGGAAGCTCTCGAGGGAGGAACACACTCTAGAAAGGCCTGCGAATGGCACGTGCAGTATGTATTATTGGAGTACGCGCATCTGGGTCTTCTTTTGTTTATATCGGTCATGGGTTCAGTAAAAAGTTCGAGATTCGGGTGTGGTCTGTTGTTTTGTGTAGCATTACAGAAGGAAAAATACATACAAGACGCAAATGACGCCCTGTTTTCTTTCGCCAGTAAAGTCTCCTCGTAGGAGTGAAGTCTCCATACAGGGACAGTCGCCGTATACCAATAAATTCCCCACGCAGGAATAAGTCTCCATTCAGATGCACAACCGCACGTAATACAAAAGATACAGCTGCTACATCAAAACAATGTTACAGTTAAATTATAAGCTCGAACTGAGTCGAGGACATCTCCTGTGTAAAGACAACATAAACAATCTATAAAGAATATTTTAGGAAGTACAGCTCAGAAATTAGACCACATTCTAAAGGTTCGCCACTCTGAACACATCAAATCTCACGCAGGTCTATAAGCCTACTATTGTTTAATTTCGTCGACGACAAAATTTTATCTACCATAAACTGACATTAACATCAATGCCGGATGTAACGTTTTAAGATGGATACGTCACTTCAAGCATGTTAAGTGTCGCTGGTGTTGCACTTGCTTCACAGGATGGAGCATCCGTCATGTTATTACCGACTACAGGATACTGGAAATCAGGAGTTTTTGAGTGACCTCCAATATCACTATCTTCGCAAAACGTTTCGTAAGGCCGATCTTTTCAAGGACACTCATGCACATACAGACATCATGATGAACTCCTCAACTTATACCTTTGCATAACTCGACTACAAATTTAAACTCTAACCTACAGTACACTCTTACTGATATTTGCCTACATTATAGGTTTAGCGTTTAGTTTTCACAGATCCATCCCCTTTAACACAGTGCAAGATTCTACAGTACGAGGCATCGTTATTGCTTCTGAAGAGCTCGCAAGCCAGTCGCTGAGGCATCTTTAACGAAAGTTACCTAACATAATTCCCCCATAACTTCGGATGGTATGACATTCCGATATTATACACCGATCATGTACATCAAAAGGTGTTAATGGGCAACAGTTATTCCTTTCCAAGTACGCCAAACTAGAAATTATCGGGTGACATCGTCCCGTTGTATCGGATAGTAAAAATAACACTTAATAAACAAACTAGAATTTCTCATAAAGAAATGTTTTGTCATGCTGAAAGCGTCACACTTGGTTTCTTAAAACAGCTATTCGTTAGTGACGGTTATTGGCTTATTTTTTTAAATTTAAGTTGGGTGTGAAGGCTGAATATTGCTTCAACGTTTCATTCATCCTAAAATCAGCATCAGACTCATCTAAGTGGTCAGCTTCATGCTGCGGCGACTTCACTCTTTGGACGAAAAAATCTCACACAGCATATTAAATGCGTAAAGTTTTGGGCCCTTAGAGTGTTTTGAGGGTGTTCGAAAATAACAACACCTGCGACCGTACAGAATATTGCTATATTAAACAAAGACGATTGACATTTAATTGGCATTAGTTTGCTAATTACTGACCCACTACCGACCCCGGCGTATATCCGACAATATCAAGTATTCCGGTACGGACCAAGTCAGTTCCCACACTACGTTTCCAAAGCCCAAATTTATTTAGTATAATTTCGGGGTCGGAGGTTCCCAGTCTTTAGCTACTGCAGCGACCGCAAACCGGCGGCCAGCAGTAGCTCCTCAACCCCACAGGGTCGGACTTCCAGGCCGTTTCAAACACTGAACAAAAAACGAAACTTTCTGAAGTCCTGAAAATGAAAACCATATACTCGGAAACACCACGTTTCTGCAAGCAAAATTCACGTAGAATGACAGGAAATATACAGAAAACTAAAAGTGAATTACGTTAAGTTGGTACAATGATATGATTCCGAAGGACAACACCTCAAATGTTCAGGAACAAATAAAAATATTTAGTAGATGAACACAAACACTGATAGTAAAAAAACTGCTAGGTCCGATCGTCAGCCAGTTTTATCCACTTTTCATGCTCATAACATGTGTGTCTAAGAATCTTCTTAATGATATTCTGCTTGTCTCCACTTCCCTAGCCACATAATCATCCTATCAGAGCCTCCTACATTTCACTACCTTAACAGTTCTTGGTGACCTGTACATATCACGAAGTTCCGCATTATATAATATCCTAAACTGCTCATTTCCTTCATACTCATTAGTTGAACACATCTGCCTAAGCGCTAGACCTACTGGTATAACACGCAATGTATTCGGTCACAGCGAACACGCTACAATAATTCCAGAAATATGTTGTTTTCCTCTTCACAACACACATCCCAATACAAGTTACAAAATTTCAGATGATCTACTCCTGGTGTGTAATTCAGAGACCAATGTTTCAGCTGCGAACATTATGAGTGCCCCTCATCTCCCTATCTGAGACGTCCCGGAAACCAGACATATTCACTCAGAAACTTCGTAGTATTCCTCAAGAACCTGGAGGCATTTGGTGAGGTACACTCCCGTACTTCCTCGTCCTAGTCAGTTTTCCAAACATCAACAACTGTCCTTACAATCTATGCAGCTGAATAATTTACACAGCCGAAAGGTCAAACAAGTAAAACAAATCTTCCACGTCCCATAAATTGCAAAAACGAGATAAATCAGCAACCATAAAATTCAATATTTGTGCGTCATGGTGTAGCCGATCACTTTCAGTACATTTATTTGTTTCTTAAGATTGATGGCGCCAGTTACGGACGGTTCATTGCCAAGCGTTGTAGGTTAATCTGTCAACGTATATTCAGGACCGATGGTGATAGGAGCGGAGAGATTTAAACGTCGAAACAGTTAGGAGCTGATAACGGACGCTAGCAGTCCAGTAAGGAAGTCAGTCGCGTACGAGTGTGGTGTAGGTAGGAGTGCAGAGAAGTGGCTGTGTCAGTTTCCTAGAAATGATCTAGTTGTTTTACTGGATATAGCGCTCCATTTGTTATATCAAGAATAAAATGAATAAATAAAACATAAGGAAAAAGAAATAATTAAAACTATATGTGATTCGGTGAACCACACCCGTTTCCCGAAAGAGGATCACCTACCAGACTGAGCGCGTCGGGACAACCAAGTTACGAAGAGTGATCGTGTAGAACGGCTTATTTGATTACTAGTGCCAACAGCTTTATTATTCTTAGTCTAATACAGTATCATGTCGCATATTCATTAGAAACCCCGTTCATCCTCGCCCTAAGTTCCAGCAACTTATTTTAACATCACCTGGAATAAGTTTGCATAAAAGCCTATTGAAGTTCTTTTGGAACTAAATACACAAAATTTTCGACCTACGATTTAATTACGTAACAATATGGAAAGTGCTTTTGTAGCCACTAAACATTTTATTCATCAACAACTGATGAGCTACATAACAGGTACTACTATGCAGTTTAGAAAGTGCATATAAATCACTACTCAACAGGCCACCAACATGGGAAGATGTATACGTCGTACAATAAATATCTAAAAAAAAAAAAAGTCAATCGATCATTCACACTGCAGATTGAAAAGTCGCAGAATTTAATAAGAAGCCTAGTCCGAAATCTAAAAATTTATAATTCTTCTAAGTTTCTTATCCTACGTTATACCAAAAGCTTCACGAAACGTTCCTTGCACAAGTGCATAACGCGAAATCACGACCCACATTCAAGTACGCTACAGCTTACGTCTACGTCGAAATCTGCCAGTTTAATTTCTGTCCACTTCGTCGATTAGAGAGTGTCAGTTCCCACCGTGTATGACACACAGTGTCAGACTTTCCAGAATGTCAAATATAGGGTGCAGTTGTCGCTGTGCCGAATTGCGCATCACACCGTTAAGATGGCCTATACTGGGAAAAGACTAACTGAGAAGCTTCCCCTTATGCAATCTTCTGCACCCTTTTCCTTGCTCCTGGTACCAAACATTATTCTTCTACTTCAATTTCAAACCCTCAATCTCTGTTCTTTCCACAGATTAGGACACGAAATTGGAGATGCAGGTAACAACGGGTGAGCTTAGAGTTTTACACATTTTCAGTTTCATACTGTAAAGACAAAACCTAAAGTTGTTCCCGAACGTAATTAATTAATCAGCAGGCCATAAACATGCATGGTGGAGTAAAGAGACATAGCTCCAAGTAATCTTAACCTCGACACTACATGAAGGTGAGTTAACATCTTCACGCTCCGGCCGCTTTACTCCCACGGGAAGGGCCCCCGGCTAAGCATCAGACAGAACGCCGGTGTGGGCCCCAGAGCAGATCCGAACGCTGTAGAAAAGAGAATATCTCTTGCTCCTGCCGGGAGTCGAACCAACATTCCTCTGTTGTTCACCCCGTAGTATTGTCACTACACCGACTGAGCTACCCTGTCTCTTATTACAACAGCATAAAAAGGGGAATGTTACAATTATTGAGAACCCAGTGGTAATTAAACGTACAAGACAGCGTCACTCTCATTATGCCAAATTAGTATTATATCATGGCCACAGACAAATTAAAGCGCATTAACATGTAATACACACCGAGCAATCAAATATGGTGGCGCCTGTGTGGGACGGCCGGGAGAGACAGAACGAAAGAGTGACGACGACTCCATCCGTCGTCAATCCCTCTTTACAGCATCCTCTAAGCCTGTCGCTTATGACAGCAGAGGTTGCCGAACATTTTGTGCGCATGGCATGACGCTGCATGTGAGCAGTGTCATCTGTGACACAACATTTTGTAATGACAACAGTGAAGGTAATAATCCACACATTCTTAATCTTGATACTAGCCAGAGGTGAGTCGCCAGCTTCACGCCCCGGCCGCTTTATCCATTACTCAATGGATATAAGGTTGGGTGATGACCGGAAAGAGTCAGCAATCGAGTGTGGCTGTTCAGCCCGAAGCCGGTCCCTTTCTAGCACATTAAACTTTCAGTAATATTAAGAAGACCAAAATATTTCGTTCGACCGTCATACTTCCTAAACAGAACTTACATCCCTGGAGTTGTTTTACTTTCCAATACACATTACCACCCACCTCTTCAAGATCCTACAATGAGTGGCTCTTGCGATGTTGTCAAAACCATTACGTCAACTCTGCCTATATGAGGGAATAATAACACAAAGATTTGCTTATAGGTCAGAAAACACAAAGAACCTCAACCAAGGCAGACTTCTAGTCTAACTTTTTAAAGATAAAGATCTCCTCGTAACATGCCATGCAAGCACTGGGGGGGGGGGGGGCCCGGAATTTTAGCTAACAAATTTTTTAAAATGGGTGCTGGATGGAAGGGGGGGGGTCCCCTCCTGAAAAATCGTTTTTTCCCTAAATT
>Ga0123352_10018656_pt1 | contig 11058 bp, 5 predicted proteins | sample TergutLab28metaG_FD_89700 | JGI IMG/M metagenome (GOLD analysis project Ga0123352, IMG submission 89700) | Labiotermes labralis P1 segment gut microbial communities from Petit-Saut dam, French Guiana - Lab288 P1 | ecosystem: Host-associated > Arthropoda: Insects > Digestive system > Gut ... | reverse complement strand
TAGGCGGCCCCCGGCCGCAGGCATGGAGTCTGGCCCCGCCAAAGCGTGAAGGATTAAGAGGGGGGGATGTTTCCCCCCCCCCCCCCACCAACCCCACAACAATATATTTCACAATCGCGTATTACTCACCCATCACCGCAGGGCTTGGCTGCTCGTAAATTCGGAGAAAAGGTGCGTTTCAAAAATTATGATTCGTTCCATTTTGTGTTGCAGGGGACGATTACAGGCATGCGTGTGACATGCGTGCGTAGGAAATTAATGTGAGCTATGGGAAAATAAAATTGTGTTAATAATTTCAGACCACAAATTATAATGTAATTGTAACAGGATGGCGCAAAAATCATTTGACACTTGATGTTTAACGCGTTGTCTCTAGTGTAAAGTGACTTCTGTGCCACCCTCCATGCAAGTTATAGTTATGGCATTTGAGGTTTGCATATGGAAGAAGATCTATGTGTGGTCACCTAAGATAATTTAAATTTAATATTATGCATCCCGCTGTGTTACAAAAGGCGACAAATAAGCACTTGTTTACTTTCAACACTATATTTTTATTAATGGTAATTAATCATGTTGATAAGGCCTTATTTACACGACTAATTAACATTAATATCAATAAGGCTTTAAAAAGCAAATCTCCTTAAAACATTGCGCTAATTCTGCAACTTGCAATAATGTTCTTTATGTTAATAAAGTCTAACCTTTGGTACAGTTTTAAATAATACCTTACAACAAGCACTTGTTTACTGCAAACACAACTTTATTGTTTTTTTTTCAATGGCACAACAGCCCCGAGTGGGCCAGGGCCTCCTCATTATCGATCCATTATTAGACACCACATTCGGTAGGACTCCTCTGGACGAGTGATCAGCCTGACACAGAGACCTCGACCTGACAACACGCAACACTCACAAGAGACAGACATCCATGCCTTCGGCGGTATTCCAAAGAACAATCCCAGCAAGCAAGCGGCCGCAGACCTACACCTTAGACCACACGGCCACTGGTATCGACATTAATGTCAGTTAGTCATAGTAATAACTTTAGAATCAGTAAAGTTTTGTTGGCGGTAATCAAGTGCGTAGGGCATCTGTTTGAAACGCTGCAGTAGAGTATAATTCAGTGACATAAAACCCATTCTTGCGAGTTTTAGAATTAGCTACATACTTTTAATTGTTTTTTTTTCAGTTTTCGCTATTTTGTTTTTGTACATGTGCTGGAGCTCCTAGTAACTGTAAAACTCCACAGGTACAACAAATGTACATCCCCCCCCCCCGGCCACTCCTCTTTTTCAAAGCTTGAAACACCCGGCACCATTCCCACATCTCAAAGTCTGCCCACGCCGGCTGCACCAGTTTCTCTGCCCACACGCAACTAACTCCCGACTGTTACTGTTACCTCACTTCGTTAAGGCCAAATGGTTGACACAGATTAAAAATTGTTGACAGTGCAACAGCAGGCAGATGGGAACTATATCATGTCCTCCATTCAAAAGTCTCTTGTTCAAATTGCCGCATAAGAATACTTACTATTTATTTTATATTGATGTCCTCTGGGTCATGACGTAGCCTAGACTGTCACGTGGTTAACAACGTTTCAGGAAAAATTTCTGTCTCCTTCTTCAGGCTAACTTTAAGATGAACTGTACGGTATTATGACCTTGAAGACAATAATCTAAGTCTTCGCTGCCTTGAAAATTTAAATCACACATTTTTTAAATTGGTTTCATAGTTTGTTTTCTCCATTGTGTAGGTGACGTAATGCAAAATGGGAGAGGGTGATGGTGATTGTAAGTGATAAATTGGAAGGAAAATGGGAACAAACGACCTGTTTAAGTCATTATCCCAACATATGTCTGGAGAGACTCGAAAAGTAATAAAAATATCAATATAACTGATCGTCAGCAAAGTTTGATGGCGTGCTTCATCGGCTAAAATTTAGCAAGCATTTTGCTTATTTGTATTTATTTGTGAAATATTTAACGGCGTCGTCAGTAGCTCAGACTACAAAATTTCGAGTGTTAAGGTGATTAATGAATAATGAACTGCCAAGGGAGAGATAGTGTTTTAATATTTACAGCCTACTCCTCCTAGTATTTACCTGTTGTGGTAGCCAAATATCGTGGTATTTGCTTGTTGTGATAGCCTACTGTCATGATATTTGCCTGTGGTTGTAGCCTGCTGTCATGATATTTGCCTGTTGTGGTAGCCTACTCCCATGATATTTGCCTGTTGTGACAACTTAACTGCCCTGGAATTTGCATGTTATGATAGCTTACTCTTGTGATATTTGCCTGTTGTGCTAGTCTCCTCTCATAATATTTGTCTGTTATGATAGCCTACTCTCCTGGTACTTACTTGCCTGTTCTAATAGCCTACTCTTCTTCTATTTGCCTGCTGTGATAGCCTACTCCCTTGGGTTTTGCCTGGAGTGATAGCCTAATCTCCTGGTGTTTGACTGTTGTGATTGCCCACTCTCCTGATATTTACCAGTTTTGATAGCCTATTCTCACGGTATTTGCATGATGTTTCTGAGGTAGCCGGTAAAAATACTTAAGTTAGTCGATCGGATTTCGAAACGGGAACCTCCCGAACGTAAGTAAAAAAACTTTGCCACTTGGATTAACTTGTTCAATTCCCACGCAACTCGTTTAACAACTCTGGCAATTAAAACACATTCTAGAGCAAAGTTTGTGTGTATTTCTCTTGTGTTCGTAACAAATTTACTGATTATGATTAAATTTGGAATGATAGGGGCTTACATTTCAAGCTTACGTTTGTATTATGAAAGCCACAAGGTACTGATGTGGGAGCAACAGCAGATTCTTCCAATGGCTTTACCTGGCACTTTGTATCATCAAGAATATTTGAAAATTATTAAGCATCCAAAAGTAACACAAAAATAAACGAAATAAATGGCGATTTCCTGACAGCAATCAGCACGGTGTGTTCCTTTAACCTATAATCTGTGAGTGGTTAAATACAGAAGGATGCGATGGGCGTGATACATAGAAAGCATGGATTTTAGCGGAGATTTTTACGTCATGTTCGGAGAACCCTAAAGAGAAGAGAGAAATTGGGGACCTAAGCGTAGATTATGATTAACACCATGACTAGCTAAATCTGTGGAGCAAAATCATTTTTGAGGCGCTGATAGTCCTTCAGATAATCACGAATTTCCCTGCGTATTTTAATGGAACCAGAAGTTTTGTTACTTCCTTACAAAACCCCATTAATTTTTCCTATACTCAACCAGATTAATCCGGGTCACGTCACCCAATCCACTGCTTTAGCAACCACCTTAATGTTATCTTGCCATCTAATCGTAAATATTCGAAGTGGTATTCTTCCTTAAGGTTTCCCAACCAAACCCCACTACAAATTTTTCTTCCCCCTTTACGTGTCGCATCATCCGTCCATCCTTGGTTATCCGAATCATTTTTCCTGAAACTTATCGTGCAGCTCTTTGTTGTGTAATATTTGTCCAGTCTTATTTCACTTTTTCTTCCTTTCAGCCAGATGTTTTCCTCAGCACTACAATTCTCAAATATCCTCAGCTTATGATCTTCCCTTAATGCCACATAACAAGTTTCACACCCTCATATAAGAACGGGCAAAATTATGGTTATGCACTTTTTTTAACTTGATATTTTTAGATAACAAAAGCGAAGGAAAGATATTCTGGACTTAACAGAAGCGGGCATTGCCCGAATTTAATGTAATTTCTCCATGAATGCAGTTTTGATTTGTTAGTATTCTTCTCAAATAGGCATATTTGAGCTTTTCCACATTTTCACGGTATTTATCACTTATCTTTTCTATCTGGATCTTCCCAAAATTCTGTGCACTACATATAAACCTATACTTTGTTCTTGAATATGTACTTGCTGTCGACTAATAAAGTTTCTGTGTTTCTCTTTATAGTATTTATATTTGCGCCCACTAAAATGACATAATCAGCTTAAAACGGAAACATGTGTGGCGCATTTAATTTATATTTATTCTGTTTCTAGACATTTCTAGTGGAAAGTTGACAAGCAATTGCGATAAAATCTCTCCTTGTTTCGAACCATTTTGAGTAGGAAATATATCAGAAAATATCTGTCTTTCCATACATCACTCTAGGTTTCATTTCAAAACATTGTAATTAATCCATCTAGGTTCATGAGGATACCAAACTCACGTTATTCTACAAACGTCTTCTCCCAACTGAGACAAAAGATTTCTTTTTTAAATTTTTTCTATGTGTGGTATTTGTAATGGCGCGGGAAAATAAGACTTTGCCTTTTATACAGAGTGACATTTCTTCACAATATTAGTGAATGTCCAATTGCATAGAAAGGCAATTCACCAGGGAAACGTTTGGGTGAATTAATGTTTATTATTATACCGACACATGCACAAAAAAGTATTGTAAAATTAATATTAATATATTTACACTACTTATTTGTGCATTTTCGTATAATAATAAACATTAAATTATCAATATGCACGGTATGAACATAAAAATAATTTGGGTGAATATTTAAGTTACGTGCTTATTAGTTACTTCATAAACACATCTAACTGTGCTTACAGGACTTAATTACAGCCAGACGTTTCAGACATGTCTACATTGTTTATTATTACGAAACCCATGACGGAATTTATGAAACCCCGTTATGAAGTAAGATTAAAATTTTAGACTACTTCCACTGATTGCTGTACGTCAGAAGCTCTGATTTGTGGCGACTAATATAAAGATAATTATAGACCCGTGTATTGACAGTCGTACCTGATGGCCAGTCTGTAAGGGCGTACAGAACGGGATAGAATAAAGTTTCACGTATCCTGAAACTCAGCACCAGAAAGGAATAGAAGGGCAGCTGCAGGTTTCGGCGGATTTTATCTCAGCATACTGATTCAACGGTATTCCTCGGATATCAAACCTCATAGACTACAGGGACTTTATTTGCAGGAATCAAGCAAAGTTGTCTAAACGATTGTATTAACCCCTAAAAGTGTTTATACCTTACGTCATGTCGTTCCTAAAATCGACTGGAGGAGATTACAGTATCTCCCATGGGTTCTCAAAACAGTTAACTGATGTCTTTCGAATATATTCTAAACTTCGGTAGGCATGCAGTGCACGTCATGAAAAACTTGTGAAATATGACGGTTCCAATTCAGGTCAGGTATATAATGTCTGAATTGTGTCCTAAACACTTCTAGAGGACATTCGTGTATGTTTGCTACAGAGACTGCCCATCCCTGCCAATACAAAAGTTGCTTATAATGTGCCCAATCATCAGGTCTGTGATTATTCCCAGGTTTTTGCTCAACTGTGGGACGCTTGAGGTGCGCGCTGCTTATTCGGGGTTGTGCTCGTACCGCGACTTGAGTTCGCCGTGAATGTGGACAGTTTGACGAGCCCGGGCCCGATCCCAAGCAAGGCCATGGACTGGAGTTGAGTGGCTCAACACAAAGTCAGGTCTTCAAGGAGAGCTTCAGCAACGGGCACAGCAGTTTGCATATTTCAAAGCAGTGAACTAGCAGACCGCCGCAGCGAGCTAAAATTGTGCCGAGTACCACTAGCATGATCACTAGAACGGGGACAAGCGATAGTGGTCTGATTGCACCATTCCGCCAGAGGCTCGTAACTGACGAGATTTATGTACATTACTGCATGTCTACTTTTGAAGACTGGCATTTTCTGGGATTTCACGCCATGCAGTATGTTAAATCTACCCTGATGATGGAAGTAACGGTATCCTTCGAAGCATCTGTACAGTTTGCCAGAATGCACAACGTCGCATATCAGACGACCACTAACTTCATCGTCATTGCATTGAGAAGCTCAAATGTCACGTATCCTTTAGTTAATATGTTCAGTATGACCGTTCGGTCGGTGTCCGAAACTCGTTCACCCTAACGTCCATTTCTTCTCAAACCCCTTTTCATTTCCATACTCGCCCTTCCGAAAGTTTAGTAACTAACTCCATGAAGCAGAGACGTCCTTCAGAATCTAATAGTGGCTCAGTTGGACACAAAAACATCCATGCCGTTTTAGAATGAAACATTTCGTTCCATTTATCGACACACTGTGGTTTTGTAGTTAAGCATCAGCATTTGCGAAGAGCCTAATTCTTCTATGCTGCATTTGCAGTCAGTACTTCCGTCTGAAACTCTGGCGCCTGTTTACCACAATTCATGACGTCACGAGACATAAGATCATCTTGAATGTCCTCGCCGTGCTAACCTGAAACTTTAAACTTGTCCCTATGCTTAAATGGTCACTGTCAGAAACCAGGAAGGCTTCAGAGGATGTGGAGGTGCTATGATTTAAATTTTCAATGTCGGTGGTAAAGGGAGGTGATCGGCCAGCTTCACGTCCGGGCAATTCCCTCCTCCACATCTCTCCTTCGGGATAAGGAGCCCATACCACGCATTTCGGAAGTTCGATAAGCCCCAGAGCCGATCTGTACGTTTCGGAGAAGAGATAAATCCCTTAATTCTGGCTCTTGTAGACCCGTGGCTTAGTATGCAGGAAACGGTATGTAATTTGTCGGAAGTCGTGATTTATATTCATCTAAGTATAAGGCATACTTGGATGATCAAGTGAAAGGGCTAGATGAGCGGAGCTTGTAGCACGCATGGTACATTAAAGAAATTCACACACAAAGCCTTCGTCGGAAAATCTGAAAGAAAGAAAGCAATTGGAAGAAATAGGATTGTAGGGTGTGGGAAGTGTTTATCTGGCTTAGATATGAAGCAGGTGCGAGCTTTGAACGCGGTAACGAAATTTAGAAGCAAGAGAGTGCAGAGTTTCTTTGCTAGCTGATTATCTACTATTAGCTTTTGAAGGAAGATTCGGCTCCTTTTTTGTTAATCTGTAGAAGTCATGTTAGCTGAGTTATAAGTTTAGGAAAACTAGTCAGTTTTTGTGTGTGTGTGTGTGTGTTATCCGTCTATTCGTAGTCTTGGTGCTGTTGGGAACGAGATCAATTCTTAGCGTTATCGAGGGTAGGTGGGGGTCAATAGACCTACTGGATCCCCTCAGTCCGGCAGCCAACCTCTTCCTTCACCCTCCCGTCAGTAGGGGATGAAACCACCCCCGCACCGCGAGCTGCCTAGCCAGAACTTCCGAACTGACTCATCCAACTGTCACACTTACTACTTTTCAAGTCGCTGGAAGCTAGAAATGCAGGGAAGAAAAGCCTAGAAACACTTGTGTATTTTTCGTAGGAAATATCTTTATCCAAAGCAGTTTGCAGGTTTTATATAATCATCGATACTTCTGTGTCAATTGTTAGTTCCTTCTTCAATAGAAGATACCCTTGTTGAGCCAGTTCCTTGAAACACGTCCGACGATACTATTGATGTAATTGTTTCCTTTGTACAGATTTCTATACTGGATTTTTAGCTCTTGCTGCTGTGCAAATGTTCCTGATGACGTCATGTGGATTATATATGCTCAATTTTTGTTTTTGTTTTCGGGCATTGTCTGAAAGAGACCTAATTAATTACATAGTTCTCTAGCGTTTGTTTTACGCTTATGTATTACAATTTTTAATTTTTAAGTGAGGCCTCCACGTTGTGTTGTATATGATCAGTACATGTGGTATAAAACTATGAAATTATTCAGTCATACACAATTGTCTACTCGTATTTATTATAAGTATTTTATTTCTAGCTACATATTTTGGCTCTTTTGACATTCAGAGGACCGTGCATCATGATGTATTCTTATAATAAAACCAAAGAGATGCACTAGTTTCTCAAATTTATTTTTGGAATAGAAATCTACATATTTCGGACAGGTTTTCTGTCCATCATCAGGGGTCTAGTACCGTACACACAGCAATAGGTATATGTCATACAGTACTAGACTCCTGATGATGGACAGAAAACCTGTCCGAAATATGTAGATTTCTATTCCAAAAATAAATTTGGGAAATTAGTGCATCTCGTTGGTTTTATTATAAGAATGTTTCGGCTCGTATACAGAGCCATCTTCAGGATAGTCTTCAGAGCGGTACTATGTATGTTCAAGTGCTGGTGCTTTTAAAGCACCAACAATTGTACATACACACATGTAGCTAGAAATAAACTAAGACTTCCAATAAATTGAGAGTTGTGTATGACTGTATAATTTTATACTTCATACCACATATATTGAGCTAACTTGAAATGTCAAATTGATGCAACAAGGTAATTTTATTAATGTGTTCTTAGCTCGACATGTTTCGGGTACATACGGCCATCATCAGGAGCATTAGATTTTGAGTTGCAGCATATGGTTTTCTGCACCGAGTTTTTGTCTGGGTGTTGGTCTTGAGAGCTGCTGCGTAGGTCGTGTGTACGGTGCGGATGGTGCACGGCACAATCCGCACCGTACACACGACACATGAGGAAGGTGCACGGTCAAACAACCTTCAATATATTGAGCTAGTGTGTTACACCGAGGACTGCACATCGTATGGTCGTTTTCAACCACAATATTTTCCGAAACCCACAAAAATGACACGGCGTTTTAGATCTTGTCTCTGGAGACTAAACACGTCTCGTTCTGCCGGCAGGTGCCTTTGTAACTTCACGTCCGAGGGCGGAGACAAATCGACCGGCTGCTGAGAAAAAAGGAGCCGTATCTGAGGTCGAGTTTTTTTTTTTGGGGGGGGGAGGGGGGATATTTTACAAAGCAGTATCATCTTGATATCTTGCTGAACATAATCATGAATTGATATTTGTCTAAAAGTGTTTACACAATTTTACGAACATTTCACTGTGTTACGATAATGATACCGCCAATGAATTTGAAGGACTGCAGTAGCTGGCGTTCGTAGCCTGAGTTCATTAATATGCCAGCAGTTTCCTGGAGATACTGAGAGAACTTGCAAACCTGAGTCAAAATAGCTGTGTCCTGGCTGAGATTTGAACTGGGGCTCTTTAAGATGTAAGTTTGCGTGCTACCGTGTCGAACTGGACACGCCATGACAGTCTTTAATCTTAATCTCTTTTATAATAGCCTCATAAATTTGGAGCCTCTTACGTATGACCCTTTTGATTAAAGACGTTCTTATATTATACGATGTAGTGAATCGGCCGCCGACTGAACAATTTGAGGTTCGATTTCCGGAAGGTATACAAATTTTGCTGTTGTTCGAGACATGCAGACCTGTCATAGGACCCACCCTATCCTCTGTTCAGTGCCTCACAGGGTGTGTGTTCGTTGTTTAAGACTGTATATTGTAATTTTCCATTCGAATAATTCGCGACGAGGATGAATCACCTTAAGCGTATACATAACTACTGCGACCAATAGGGCCCTCACATTTTGGTGTATAACTTGATGTATTTCCTGTAAAGTCAACTTCTGTTCCTCGCCATACCCGGCACTTAATTGGGTGGAGCATTTTAATGCATACTAATTTCGTTTTGTGGAACGGTTGTTTACGGTTGTTACAATCTTTCAGTGTTTGAAATTATTTACTATTTCTGCTTTAATTTATCACGTACTGTTACGAGTTTCTCAGACATGCAACATGAATAATTTGCACTAAATTTCGTATGAAATTTCTTTCTTTTCTTTTTTTTTACTCGGCTCTCATATTAAAGTAGCCAACGGGAGCTTTGTTTTGCACCCCCCCCCCCCCCAATTTTCTTCACAAAATAATCCCACATTTCAGAGGTACTTAACTTACACAGTCCAAAATATATCGTCCTATAACGTTAGAGTCGTTACTACGAATGTGTCTTCGATTTCTCCATTTGCGCGTATGTTACGATTGAATACGTTCAGGACTGACATTGCCTGTTCATTTCTTGTTATTGTGAGTGATGAATGCACCTACAGCAGACGAGATGTGTTGAGGATAAACATGTATACCTGCCAATGACAATATGTTGGATCACGTTTTCCTTTTCTTATTGGCCGTTTCGCTCGTAAAAAAAGGTTTTTGCCATTCAAAGCATGAAGGTTGGTTGGGGTTGTGCCTAGCGTCTAGTCTGGGGTTGAGGACGCGTGCCAGAGTTGTTGCTAGGATACCTGTGTATTTCTTCATGTGACAGCGAACTCCGGGGATGATATAAAAGAACCACACTTGACGCGTCCTGTTACCTACAGCCAATAACACAGAAGCAGTATTGATACCTGTTAGAGCAAGTCCCGTGCCTTTTGGGTATAGAGATTAGTGGCAAAAACCTGTCAGCTTGGGTCATGGTGCCGTGCCAATTGGTAAATAAAGATTTTGCTGAAGAAGTTGCTTTCTTTATATTTAGGATTCAAGAATTCAAGGATTATTGGAATTCTTTGTTGCTGTCTTGGACTGCGCGGACCCTGAAGATGGCGGTAGCAAGCTCTCTCAAAAGGCCATAGAACTGTACTTATCTAAACGACGTCATATCCAGAAAGGCTTGAATTTTCATCAACACCGCTGTAAGAACTACGACACTCGGACTCAAAACCTTACATCTCTAAACCTTATAGTGACTTTGATATGGAATTGACGACACAGGAACCGTGGTTCGATTCCCGGAAGGTTAAAAGAAATTTTTGTTTTCTCTGAAACGTCCAGACCGGCTGTAGGGCCCAGGCAGTTCCCTATTAAATGGGTACGGGGGGACTTTCGCAAGACGGCCGAAGCGTGAAAGAGACATTTCGCCCCTATCTATTGCACGGGATTAGAGTGCGTGGAGCAATACCTCTACTCCCCCGCATGCCTTAAAGGTTTGGTTATTATTCAACACATGAACAGCTTTAACCTTGAAGGAAGAAAATGGTTGATTCAAGTGAACAAATTCAACAGAACTGCAGTTTCGTAAAGACATTTGAAGTAAAATCTTTAAGAATACCCGACATGTCACTAAATGTAGTTTCCTGGTGGTAATTTGAATGAGTTTGTTTATATCGTAAGCATAATCACAAAAAGTGGCTTAAAATATTGAAGATTCCCTTTGGTATTTCATACGTTATCCGTGCCCTCCTCCCCCCCCCCCCTTAAAGTGGATTTTACTAGAACCTTCATAATTTTTTTTTTTGACATACAAATAAAATTTTCCCTTTTCTTAAATAATCGCCACG
>Ga0123352_10018652_pt1 | contig 11059 bp, 5 predicted proteins | sample TergutLab28metaG_FD_89700 | JGI IMG/M metagenome (GOLD analysis project Ga0123352, IMG submission 89700) | Labiotermes labralis P1 segment gut microbial communities from Petit-Saut dam, French Guiana - Lab288 P1 | ecosystem: Host-associated > Arthropoda: Insects > Digestive system > Gut ... | reverse complement strand
TTATGTGTCGTCTGGGGGTAGATGTTGTTTGTGTTGTGGGTAGGCTTGGTATAGGATCTGCCTTGTAAGATGCACCGCGTGTGGAGGGCCATATGCCGGAGGAGGGGGGGGGGGCGGGGGGGGGGGGGGGGGGGGGGGGGGGGGGGGGGGGGGGGGGGGGGGGGGGGGGAGGCGGTCGATGCGTAGGGATGACAACCTTGCCACCTTCATGTGCCGATTTTCTAGAAATTCTAATAGCCTCAGCCTCCTGGAGACCTAAGGTTCTGGCCAGGTCTCTAATGGGATTAAATAAAATAAAATAAAAAATAATGGTATAAAATTTGAAAAATAAAAAAGACAAGAAAAGAAAGAAAAAGAATAGAGACTTTTCTGAACCGCTGATATGAATGTTGCGGTTTGTAAGAACCTACATGTCACCCTACCGACATGTGTTTACATTAACTCTGCAGTCAGCACGAACAAAGCATGTTACAGTTTACCGAGTTGCAAGAAATAACGCTCAGAATACTATTTGTGAACAGGCGAGTTGCAGCTTTCTCAGTTTTAAACTTCCTTACCTCTTGGCTGTATACTTTAGTTTTCTCGTACCCAGCGCTGTGTATTTCTTAATTTAATTTTTCCTCCTCAACACCGATCCATAATTGGCACAGCTTCCTTCCGGCCAGAGATAACACGAGCCAAGTTTTCGTACACCAACATGCTATTCTGCATCCTGTTATTCCATCTAGGCTACCTCCCAAACACAGTCCAACCATCACTGAACTTAAATCTCTGCGAACTACAGCAGTGTAAGTTACATAAAAAATGAAAGCATCAGATCCGTGAAAGGGTGATCTCCTTTCTATCATTCACGATTGGTCAAAAACTGAAATTTAGTGGATGAATTTTTAGAAATCGTATATGAATAAATGTAAAGTCAGTCACTTACAATTAAACTGTCTCCATAAAAATATTCATCAGTAGCTTTAAAATTTTTCGCAGTAATCTGTCCAGCGTCATTATTACCGATCCGTCTCCAGTTACAAGTTTCGTCGGTTTTGGATGGTTTATTTAACGACACTTTTAAGTAACACATCATATAACGTCAAACTGTTAGATTATTAGTAAAAAACGTGTAGGGAAAAGGCGTTGAAAGAATAGTTTTATGTCGAATTTTGGATAGTTGCTGGGATTTTTCCGGAAGGGGTGAATAAAACCACGCTAACTTCAAAATAGTCGATGCCCTAACTAGATTTGGAGTGGGTACCTCCTGAATAAAAGTCAGAAACATTACCGCTTGAGCCACATTGTTCGTTTAAGTTTGTCCAGTCCTTAATCGTCAGTGGGAAAGTTTATGTACCTTATACATGGATGTTGTGGGTATATAATTTCCGTTCACTGCTACAAATCAGATTCTGTGACCTCTTTGTTCTCGGAAATAATGCCGTAGTGGGTGAATCCTTTAACATTTCATACGACCTTTTCTTTTTGAATTCGGTCTATCTTCTACCGGCAGAATCTAAAGAATATAGTAAGTTGGGTAGTTTCCATCACGTTGTGTGTACGTAAACATTGTATTAATTAAACCGTTTCAAAAAATAACCAACACGATGACACTTGTGGACTATCCTTTATTTTCAGGGGTAGTCGTCATTCATTCTCTACATGTTTCGAGCTTTAGGGAAGCTCATCATCAGGAAAGCTCGAAACATGTAGAAAATGAATGACGACTACCCCTGAAAATAAAGGATAGTCCACAAGTGTCATCGTGTTGGTTATTTTTTGAAACAATTATAATGATGCGCGGAACAATGAATGTAAAAATTAATTAAACCGTCTTTTAATATCAGATTTTATTGTATTATAATGTTTTAAAACAGTACCTGCAATTCGAGAAAGGTGATAATATTGTAAATCATGGGATCCCATAGGTAAAACCACTGAATGTACAGTACCTTGACTAACACCACTGTTTGTAAGCCTGATGATGGCCGAGTAAGGCCGAAACATGTTGCTTAGTTGAATAGTTGTAATAATAATCTGCAACTGTTGTTATAATTTTGTGTAAAGACGGTTTAATTAATACATCGAATATACTAAGGCCTAATTTTAATATTGTAATACAACGTATTATCTGACGAAACCTTATTTTAAAAGTCGTAGTGTCCTTTTGAGTTACATGTTATATTAATACACTGTGTTACATTACTGAAGTTACATGACCTTACGTCAAATAATGCGGTGGTGCACACATTCTGGCCGGTGGTGTCTACTATCTGTGGGCCCTCGGTAAGGAAATTGGTTTGTGTCACCCTTCTGGTTCTTGAACTCTTGAAGTGGCTCCTAGATTTGTAGAAAATTTTTGCATTCCTGACATAATGCTCTACAAATAGCTTATTTAATTACATTTTTAGTCGGGACGAACTGTTTATTAAACATCGATTGCTGTAACGTCCGGCAGCACGTTTTTAGCCTTTACTGGACAGTAGCGACACCAAGTTTTCAGTTCGAGAAGACAACGCGTAGCTGGCCGGGTCGAATGTTCAGAGAGTGGCAGCACGTATTTTATACCCCTACATTTAAATATGTGCAGGTGAGATGCGTGGCATTTGATGTAGCTGTCATTTGTCGTTTGAAGGGAAGAATTTGATCTTCAAATCACACTGTCTATTTAAGCAAAATTGTTGGGAGAACTTGGCGGTATTTTTAAATCAAAACGAATCTGATATGTTGCTTTTTGCCCTCTAAAAACATGACTACAATTCAGGGTCAAGTCCAGCAGGTAAAGTTACGAATGTCCCTCCAGAGTTTGTCTTCAAGTTTGCTTTGATACCAAATAATTTATGATAGATAAAAAGAGGGGAATCACTGAAGAACAAAAAAACCAATTACATGTCACTTATTATTTTATTGTAATTCTTATAGGCTCAACATGTTTCGGGCATTTCTATGCCCATCATCAGGAGCTTTCGACTATGATGTTGATTACCACACTGGTCGTTTCGTTCTTGGTTTGCTGTATGTTGGAGGTTAGGTGCGGTTGGGCTGGAGTAGCGTCCGGGCTGCAGGCTATAGCCTGCAGACAGAACACTACTACAGCCTAACAGCACCTAACCTCCAACATACAGCAAACCAAGAACGAAACAACCAATGTGGTAATCAACATCACAGTTGAAACTCCTGATTATGGGCATAGTAATGCCCGAAACATGTTGAGCCTATAAGAAGTACAATAAAATAATAAGTGACAACTAGTTGGTTTTTTTATTCTTCAGTTATCACAATGATGCACGGTCCAATAAACATCAGAGGGGAATCAGTTACGAGAATTTTTTATGCATTCGTTGTCTATTACGTTGCTCGAAAGAGTCATTGATATCAGGGAGAGACGTTTTGTTTTTAAGAATCTTTAACACTGAAAATATGAATATGAATAATTTTAGTCAGTGAATGAGTGAAAATAATATGTAGCAAATTAAGTGTAATTACGAAATATTTGATGGGGATTTCTCGTAAAACTAGCCAAAATTAACGTATGTTAGTTCCGCTAAGCCATTTATGGATTACTGAACTGTTTGGCAACTCTCTTGTCAACCGTAGTGCCTAAGCCCTTTGCGTGATGATGAAGGAGATGAATGGTGAGTAGGTAGGAGGTACAAGGGAGGTTGCAGTGGCCTGTTTGAAGGTTACGTATTATTTGAAATGTATGAGATAAATTGAAGAGGCACTTCCGTCGGGATAGTTAGCATTATGGACAAGATTCAAACACAGTAGGCCATATTACGAATATGCTTAATCCGTTAAATATACACCGACCTGCCGGGTTACTGAAATAAATTGATTCTGAGTATTTTTAATATTTTTTTTCATCTGATTGGAAGCCATCTCAGCTCACAAGTACAATTCAGTGAAAGTTCCGTGAAGAGTGGAAGGCTCATTTTATTCGTACTACCATGCCGCTTAAAATTTCTAATGTCCTCCGATGAAACAAAATTCTGCATTCTCTTTAAGTTACCACATTTTTACGTTTGCATTAACATGGACAGTAGATTTAGCAGTAGTGGAGGGAAGGGAAATTAGTACAAAATAAGAGTTGAATTAAGAAAGGAAGAAATAAAGAGAGAAAGAGAGAAAGAAAGAAAGAAGGAAGGAAAGAAAGAATGAAGTAAATAAATAAATAAAGAAAGAAAAGGACTACTTGGGAGACCTAGGTGTAGATGGCAGGTTATTGTCAGATTGAAATCGAAAGACGCAAGCTGTGAGAGAGCGGACTAGTTATAGCTAAATCAGTATCATTTCCGGTGGCGGGTTCCTGTGGTTAAGACAGTGAGCCTTCCCATTTCATAAAAATGGAGAAATATATTAATCAGCTGCTAAAAAAATTATGCTCCATGGATTTGGTTCGTTAGATAATTGGCGTCAGTATTTCTTCATTAGCAAGTTGATCAGAGCGGTAACTATAACTTTTATTGAGAAGATGCTTTATTGAACTTTTTGTCGCGCCACTGGCTGTCATGAATATCTTCGTATTTTTCCTTAATCTCTCCAGGCAATGCGTTGTTATTACATTAAATTAGTCTACAGGTTTTTGTCCCATCGTTTGAAGGTATGTAATCAGAGCTACTGTCAGGGACACAAATGAAAAATTGTACCTCGGTGTCCGCTACCACTTCAAATGACTGTAGGGTATTAATTTACAGGATACGACAAACAGTCAGATAGGTGGCTGAGTCTGGTGTTTGTAGTGTACCATAATCTGGGAGGCTCCAAGAAACAACATATGGGCTCGGGAGAGAAGTTAGCTCTGAGGATGAATCCATAGATTGGGAATGTGCTGCCTTTATCCTTGCTACGTTGTACTGTGGACGACAGGAAGGAAGAATAAAGATGCAAATTAACTTACTGGTAAGGGAGGGTGGTTTGCTCTTCAGCTTCAGTGCTGTACAGAATGTTAAGAAAATTATTGAGGAATAAATTGCATCAGAGTGGTTATAATGCGGAGCTTGATTATCCAGAAATCGATTACTGTGGGTGGGGGAGATAAGAGATATTACGCTTCATCGACTGGTGTAGTTTAGCGTTAGCATTTGTAATGCAGCATGCAGCTGGCCAGCAAGGCGCTTTGAAACTCCGTGGTTTCCTTCTCTGACGTGTTTAACATACATGAATAGCCGCTAGGATATATAGTCAGAATTTAAAAATGTTCGGGCAGAATCCGACATTGGACAGTAGTGCATGCATAATTTTGTCTCCAATTAGCGTATCGTAAAATTGATTGATTAATTCACAAGTGCGTGTTTAACTACCTGATATTTTTGTTATATCGCACGAAGACGATGGCATTCCTTTAAAAAAGGTGATGGTAAATCTCACCCTAGAACAGATCATGAGGTCCCAGAGGGGTAGTACAGGTATAGCTGTACTCTTTGCTTAATCTCCGTGCTAGATGGGGGCCAGATGGTGAAGACCACGCCCCGGCCGCTTAACCCCAGGGAAAGGGACCCGATTCCTAAAATACGGGAGGCTGACTGAGTCTCCAGGGCCGGTCTGGACGGGTGCGAAAAATGTTGTCCCCACCGGGATTCGATCCCCGGACCGTCCAGCCCTTAGCGATTCGATATACCGACCACACCATCCCAGCCCACGCCTAATATTCCATAAAAATATAAAAATTTATAATGGGACTGGAAAAATAGTTTATGAATGTGACCGTATATTATTTCTTAATGAAACCACGTTTCAGTTTTTTGACATTCCGTTTAGATCAAGTTAAATTAACTGCTTTAGAATTAAACAGCTAGGGATGACAACAATTAAGTCTTGATATAACACGTCACTGAAGCACGTGTCAGTGTTGCAATTATGTCAGATTTATTATGTTGTCAACCAGAAACGACTAAGGATTAAGGCTTAACATATAATAAGCTTCTGAAGCTTGTGCCAGGATTTTGATGACATCAGGTTCACTGAATTATTAAACGGTCATAAATGACAAAGAATTACAACCTATTAAAGAACAGGCACAACTCCTGATGTTGCTATTACATTAATTTAACTTACATTGCGAGGCATTTTTTTAATAAGAGATCTGTTTATTTCTTCTTTAATTTAAAGATTCTGTTGTGAATTGAGAAAAGACAGTTGGCTTGCACAGACCGGCTCCATAGTGTTTGTTTGTTTTTTGTTTTTTTGGCTCGACAGCCCCCCCCACCCCCCACAGCAGGCCAGGGCCTCCCATTTACGAAGTTACTAGATCACACACAACGACGCACCACAGTCGGTAGGACTCCTCTGGACGAGTGATCAGCTTGTCGCAGAGACCTCTACCTGACAACACACAACACTCACAACAGGTAGACATCCATGCCCCCGGTGGGATTCGAACCCATAATCTGAGCAGGCGATCGGCTGCAGACCTACGCCGTAGACCGCGCGGCCACTGGGACCGGCCCGGTTCCCTAATAATAAGCGAAAATTTGTCATGACATCTTCATTAAGTCTTCCGGTCGAGGGATAAAGCGAACGTAATTTAATTCCAAGAAACAGAACTGCAGAATATACAGCTTTTTTTCCGACACGTTCTGTTTCCAGGACGTCGATTATAAAATACCCAAATTTTCATTTATTATACAGCAAACACAACACACATCCTGTCTTTGTAATGCCTAAAATGCTTAAAATGTTATTATTTATCAATGCAAGTCAGAACCGTTAAAGTACAACACTGTTTATATAAAGCAGTGATTTGTTATCGGAACCCCAAAATGGCGAAAACCGATCGTCGTCAGTATCTCTCTCTTCCAAACACACGTAGCTACGAAAGTTTACTTTCGTATTTACAGTTTCTAGGAAGGGTTACTGCACTGGTTGACATACGGACGTTGATTATTCTAAATTACCTGCCGAAGATTATGACCATCAACCTGGGGTATATTCAAACAATCTTTTTTTGGTGAAAAGTCATAAAAATTCTTTATCACTTACTTTTTCCATTATGATTTTCCATAAATATCTCTCTTGTATTATCGTGCCGTAATTTGACACTTTGAAATTTGCTGGTTAGGCCCTACTGTACGGACTGCTGTCTTCAACAGTAAATGTTTCTTTATTCTGTATAAACAATGTGTTTGTTCTGCATGATCCTTACATTAAGAAACTATATTCCCTACACAGCATTTGGTCTTCCTAATGGAGACACTCTGTTCTCTGTGAGGTAGGAACTTAATTTTTGTGTAGTAGATTGATGAATTTTCAGGGCTTACAATTGCTGGACAGAGCATGTCCCTACTGTAATTGTAAAGTTCACCACTTCATGAGAGACGGGGAAGGGTAGGGGGTGCGGTTGCTCGACCAAACTGGCTTAAAAGTTTAACTTCAACAGTGTTAGCGCGCCTAGGACTTTTTGCATACTTCTAGGGTCCTGGATTTGAGTCTTGGCTCTGCGGCTTGCTGTCATTAACGACGATTCTTTTGCTTCTTATGAGTCGCATCAAGGAAATACCGGGTCAAGAATGCTTCCCCTACCCATTGAAATCTACAATTTGTATAATCCATCCTTTTTAATCACTGTCATGCAGTTGAAAACCCTTCAGATGATAGACTAAAAAATAAATACAAAGTCCAAGAATGTATTAAGTTTTATTAAAACGGAGCCAAATCCTGCGGAATTCTGGAATGTACTGCACCAACGGCTTTTATATGTGTACGTGGCGACAACTTGGTCTAACGGCGGAGTATTTGAAGATTTTAAATGGAGGGTTTGCGTAGGGGAAGTACGGCATTTAAAATTAAATATCCATTGAATGCAGTGAGATATAATAAGAAAGCAAACAGTTACTCTTTAATAAATGCTTGCTTTTTCTTTATTGTAGATTTTTTTCGATACGAGCTCATTGTGTGGCTCAGTAAATATCCAGCCTATAATTCACCTGCTGTCAGGAGCACTCGAACTTATCGGCTGTTGATTTTAGCTAGCTTCAGCTGCCCGACATTCTGCCATTCGTCGCTACAACTGCATTAATTGTGAGCAGTGTACTTACACAAACCAGTCCTGAACAAAAGAGACAGAAAGAGGGTAAGCAAAGAAAGAGAACGGCTTTAGGTAGCTGAGCTAGGTACATAGATACAAATCGGTTCCCCTTTACCCATCCATTTTATTTTAAAAATTGGGAATTATCTGATATTTCCGTGTTAACGAAGCGTGAGAATTCACCGTCTTGATGGGAAACGTAATTTTCTAAGATGTCCAAATAACCATCACATTTCATTGTTACGTTTTTTTCTCAAGAGCTGTAATTCGAAGCACACAACTGGATTACGTGTTAGATGTGATATGTACCGAGCAACAGGCGTATCTAATATCCAAATAATAAACTAAATATAAATCAGTTACTTTGGCTAATTGGAAATTTGTTCTGTTGAAAGCATACCTTCTCTGCTTGAATTTGAAATGCCGGATTGTTTTTAAAGGAAACGCTGTCGTGTAAGGCAGCAGGCCTTCTGATAGTATTCGTATCATTCGCTGTGTTTATCAGGCCACGCCCGTTACATCAATCTTGTTCCACGGTAGCCTACGTTCCACGAAATCCACTGCGGTATCAAAGGTTACATCTGAAGTGTGAGGTAGACGGAGCCGATACCCGAAGGCGGGTGATCCGAAGGTATTGTGGTATGGCATGTAGGTTTAAATTGCCTTCGGTCTAACTTGCATGACATTAACTACAAAACCGATCTCTTTAGAGACAGAAACTTCACAACAGGTTAGATCTGAGGCCAACCCAATTGTGGCAAGGTGGATGTTGGTGTCTCCAATTGAGTTAATCCAATCTGTGTACCCTTCTGGTGGCCTGTGTTTTGATACCGGCGGAGTGGAAATGTGTTTGCGATAATGATGGGCCTATGAGAAGTTAGCAACAACACGTATTACCCTTGTGTCACGGAAATCGCTTATGCAAATTACTTCGATTTTCCCCTGTCAGTGTCATTCCACCAGTGTTCCATGCTCGTGTTTCGTCATCAAACTTTACACAATCTTAAAAACTGACAGTATCGGTAAATAAAACGGTGTTTCTTTTCTCACTTTTTTTTCTGTCTGCATACACACAATTATGGCGAAAAGCCAAAGTTCAAATTTAGACCGAGTGTCGAAGCTTTTCATTCAGTGACTGCGCTGTAGAAGTAAATAAAATGCAGCTAAGAACTACGTTATTGATACTACGCCCGTATCTTCGGCAGTTTGTTGTAGCAGTAATGCTATAGAATTATATTCGGAAGGTACGCGTTGCGCATTGCAGCCCATTCCTCGACCATTTTTAATGGGGTGCTCGTTTACATTTTCTGTCCCTCATAATGGAATTGAATCGTCATGCATTCTGTGCTCGGAAGTACGTGAACGAGACAGTAAGCTGAAAGCCAGTTTAAACTCGGAGAGAGATTCCAGTCCATATGCGAAGCTAGTCTAGATGAGTCTCACAGTCTGACTAGGTGCGGTGACAAGCAGCAGAAACCTGCATCTGTCTGGTGTCGTTCTCTGGTCTGTCATCACTCAGTCAGTCCTTGAGCTAGTGAGATGCTCCTGATCATATGTACTAATACCTGTATTTACGTACATTTTTTGCTGCCACGCGGTAGAAAGTGGATTGGCATCATTGTTTTAAGTATATTTAGCAGATCCTACGTACGACTATACATATTTCACATGTATACTGTGCACAGAAAGTTACACGTGTTGTAACCTACATAACTTTCTACGTTTAGATACCACAAACTTGATATTTACGGTAAAAGGGATATCAGAAACGTCCTAGTATGTGTGAAGATATTTATATTTAACTTGAAGCACGTTCATTTGAACAAAATGTGGCTTTCAAAATTCTAATTTGTGAGTTCAAATAAAATATTAGACACGTCCCAAAGAGTGGTTTGAATTTTATGAGCTTTATTTGGGATAAAATTTCGTCACCGTGCGTGAATTTTAAATTTAATTTCAATTCGTATCTTTCTCTCTTAAACGCAGGCAGTGTAATCTTAAAAAAGCGACGCAGTTTGCTATACTTTCTGAGTTCAAATGCTGTTTTACCGCGTGTTTTAGATCCGTGAATAAAACAAAACTACAGGAATTTGGACCCTGGCTTTTCGTATCAAATGTTTTATTCTAAAGAACATATCCAAATGTTTCTCAAAACCGACTCTTCACACGTTGTATGCAACGTTACCAAGAAATGGAGTTGTTTTTGAGAAGCTCATATAGTCGCTGAACTGGTGGAGATATTCCCTAATTCTTGTAAAATTTGATATTTAATTGTGGTATCCACAAGAGCCCACCACTGGATCTCTTTTCCCCTATTTATGTAACAGCTAGTTTAATATTATTTTTCCGTCTACAGCTAGATCTACTGCATCGCTTCAACATGTAACCGACTCCTCAGAATTTTCAACTAAAAATGTATGGGCTGTTCATATTTTCGTAATATGTGCTCTACATGTAAGCTCTATCTGTTATCTCATCCTTCCTCATTTGATCACTCTATATATTGTTTATTCGAAGCAAAGTTGTTATCATGATTGAAGCGATATTTTCTTTTCAAACTCCCTTTTAATGTAAGTTATGAATGCAGCGTTTTGTAAATTGAGATCTCTCCACTTAGTAGGTTAAGGATGGACAAAGTTTAGTTTGCCATCATGCGGCTCACTATTTCTTTGTTACGTAAAGTGTGTCATGTTAGCGATTCGCATAACCTTAGCGAATAAGAGGTCAGAATATATGAAACAGCCTTCCGTATGCAAACATGCATAATGCAGATTCTGAAGGTGTTTCAAAAGAAGAACAGTTCTTGGCACATCCTACATCGTGTCGGTGAAAATGAGTCCCTGAAACAGAGTCATTGAGATATTTACAGACCGTTAGGTAGTGAAGGACCGCCTCTGTGGTCTAGTGGTCAGAGTTTCTGGCTACAGTTACAGAGGTCCCGGGTTCGATCCCCGGCGCTACCAGATTTTTTGAGTAGTAGTGGGTCTGGAACGGGGTCCACTCAGCCTCGTGAGGTCAATTGAGGAGCTACTTGAATGAAAAAAGTAGCGG
>Ga0123352_10018651_pt1 | contig 11059 bp, 9 predicted proteins | sample TergutLab28metaG_FD_89700 | JGI IMG/M metagenome (GOLD analysis project Ga0123352, IMG submission 89700) | Labiotermes labralis P1 segment gut microbial communities from Petit-Saut dam, French Guiana - Lab288 P1 | ecosystem: Host-associated > Arthropoda: Insects > Digestive system > Gut ... | reverse complement strand
TAATATGTGGTATGATTAATATGTAGATGGGAATGGTGTAGAGAGTAGGAAGGGGGGTGTGGGGGTGGTGGGGATGGGGCGACAAGAAATTCATTTTATATATTTCGGTAACAAGGAGATTTATTACATTTTTAAGCCATGATGCACAATCTCTGTTGTATTTTCCACAAAATGCCTTGCATCTCATAAGTTCATTTTTACTGTTCAAATAAAATTTTCCAAACAATGCACAAAACTTAAATGCTAAACCAACGGTCTGGAGGTTAACCTTCATCCTAACAGCACGGGTATTTGAATTTTCATTCATGGTTTATGAAGATATATTATTTGAACACCGAAAGATAAAATAATTAACTAAGTGGAATTTTGCGGAAAATACAGCAGTTTGCAGCATACCTTAAATATGCAGTAAATTTCAATTTTCCATAAATATATACAATAAATTTCTAGGTGCATTTTCAAAATGTTAAAGATTAACAGATTTCCTCATGCCAAAAACTTTTTTTTGGTACAGTAATAACTGTTTTCAAGAGATCACTTTCTAGGCATACATTGTGTAATTACTATCATCCACCTTCTGTATCATCATCATTCTGCACTAATATCACAACCACACACAGTACAATACATATGGCATGTAACAATTTCTTTTGTATCTTTAAATTAATAAACCAGACGTGTACAATAAGGGCACTGGTGGTAAACCATTAAAAACAAAATACAGCTTCCACATTGCTAATCAGAATCATGAAACTGTTACAGCAGAACTATGACCAGGTCTCTCTATTGCAACAATACATAACACGGCAAAAGTATACTGCTAAGGCACCAAACAGAAAACCAGTAACACATCTTCCATTCATAGGCATATTTTGTCTCTCCAGAAACAACTGGCTCCTGTTATCCACACTGACATTTTTCAAATAGCTCACAAACCTAACTTCTTGAACTCTGGTTAGACCTCCTCCCCCATCACAACCAAAACCAACTAACCCATTGTTACCGGCTGTTTCGGACATATGAATCAACTTTCCCCTTGCTGACAAAGTTTTATATATGTCCAGCTATTGAACCTCGCACACCAACATAGCCTAATCCATTATCAAAGCATCGTAGCTACAACACGAACTTTCATCAAACTATTTCACATAAATAGTTAACTGTACTATTTCTCTGTTTCAAAAGTCACACCTCAAACATAAAAAACAAAAAACAGAGTCCAACAATTAAAAAGTTTATGCTGCATTATAAAATATACGTCATCCAGAAGTGCTATACCAAGTTCACGAATTCAAAATACCATTTTAAATTCTGCTACTTTATTTTCAGTGTATCTAAACGTTAAATGGGAAAATGCCTGATACAAATTTCAGCTTGTCTCCACCAATCCAGTGTTGTTAATTTTTTAGTTCCTCCAAACAAGTGCTGGATAGCACCTTTTAGCCAGGTTAGGATCATTTCCTTTCACACCCTTTACAATATATTATTCAAAACCCTACCACACTACACTAGATGCCTAGGCTTCAGTAAGCCAAACATATTCACCAATTGAGTTATATTGCCTTAACAGACATTAAATAATGGCAAACATTATTACAGTGATATTTCACGGGGACTAAACAAGCATGTTCCTTCACAAGCAGCAGTAACGATAGCGAAGCTGATATCTCAAACCAGCACACTTAATAGACGTTATCATGAAAAATGGTTCAATTCCTAGCAATGCAAGACATTATTCTCTACTCCAAAGTATCCATAGCAGCTGTTAAACCAACCCATCCTCCCATTCAATGGGTACTTCATGTTCTTTCCCTGGAGTTACAGAGGCTGGGACATGAATTTTGCCACTCATCCCTCTATGTCTTCACTGTGTTCACAGAATCACCTACCTTCACAGGCAATATTTACTGTCTGAAATAATATCATATTTGCCTGGTCGTGCACAATGAGATAAGATTCCATGACATGGAACTCCATTTAAATACATTTTCAAAAATAACTTATTCTTATACAAGGATGTGGTCTTTACCTCACAAAAACAGTCACCCACCATGAAACATGTACACTTTGTAATGTAAATAACACATGCTTTCTGCCATAAAATGCACTCACAGTTCACAAAATACAAATACATGATATTTTAAAATAAACTGTCCAACAAGATGTACACAGTTCAATCTTCAGCAGAAGCACTAAGAATTTATCCCAAGTCAAGAATGGCTATATGGTAGATTTCCCCCACACCCACGTATTAGGAATGGGAATGCAGGCGAGACTGACTTTCTAACGTCATGTTACAGGGACTATACATATCTTGACACCATGGTACTAATGCACTATTAAAAACAAAACCAAGTTTGTTTCCACTTGAACAAAACTTTCCACTTTAGTCTATGCTGACCTTGTTTAAATAAAATTAATACAGCTGGAGAATGAAGCACCCTTAAATCAAACTCTAAAACATAACCTAATATGTTCACTCAGAATAGCAGCAATTCTGTAACACAAACGCCAGGTGTTGACACACAAAATCACTCCCACTCACAGCACGTTGAACACACACAGATGTACCAAATTCACTGAAAAATGTTCAATGCTTCATGCAATTACTTTACTTCGGAAGTCTCATCTTCTCTAAGACACTACTGAGACTTGAACCACTGCCAGGCTGTGTAATCCTGACCACATTTAATATGCCAAGCCTCAACAGAAAACATACGATGCTCTTCATACACCGCAGAGATTAATACCGCGAAGGTTACGATTATAACTGAACACTTGACGACTTCAAGTTGACGTAAACAAACGATCAGAGTTCACCTTGAAAACAAAGCCTAACGTTGTCCTCACGATACCAATATTTCCTCTATGTAGGTGCTGTGTTATAGGTCAGAATTATAAAATTCTGTCAACAGGTAGCAGAAACGAAGAACACGGTAAAATGAACTCAGTGCTTTAGGCCTATCGCATACATGTAAGGTTAGAGTTCTGACGATAGTACCTTCAAGAAGCTGACGACGCAGCACAGCTCCATAAGGGCTGTAACCTACCACTTCTCGAACACAATCCCAAAACTGCAAATGGAGTACTGTTCACAATTAAATATCGAAGTGTGTTTTGCTCACAAGAATCTCTCATACCTCTCCAAGCCACGACACTTGCTCCCCTATAGAAACCCGCTCTGCATTGCAAACTACAAGCAGAAGGGGAAGAGAAACGGCGAGCTACTAATCCCTATTCCAGGGCCACTCGAGCGTCATCGCCAACAAGGAGATCGCAATCCCGAATCAGACACAATGGGCATTATTTTACCTCAAAACGTCCGTATCTTTTCCTACAACCGTGAAGCCTCCACTGACCGCAGGCCATCGACATAATACGTTAATATACACCACCGTAGTCTTTAAATATGCTCCCAAAAGCCGACTTCATCAATTGTTATGTGCATTGTGCAACAGCTAATGGCAAGGGATTTCTTACTTGTTCTCAAATCACTCCAAAATACGCGTAAATACTGCGAAGTAACACCGACAACGAATGGATTCGTTATGACAGAGTAACATACGGTTAACACATACCCTAATTTCCATAGGGCTACGTATTTATATATACCACAATGGGCTGCATATGTGAATTTTTCTTCTGCTCATTCAGTGCCGCAATCTGCATCTGGGCTATAGTGGCGCATGGTAGATAATAAAGGGCTACAGAGTATGCATGGTGGATAACATGAATATGGAACACTCGTAATTATAACCGATGCGGGGGGAGAGCAGAAGTACTCTGAGAAAACCTGTAACAGTGACACCTGTCCACCACGAATCTCTCAGATCTGCCAAAGGATCTAATCTGGGCCCCCGCAGTGATAAGCCGGCGAATAACGGCCGAAAGAAACAGCATTTATTAACAAACCAATCAGTTTTTCATATAGAAAATGGTACAAATGCCGTGTTTCCTATACGGACGGCACAACCATAAATTCCGCCGCCACCTCCTCACACGAAATGCTCTGATATAACACCGTCATTGTTCTCAAATGTATCTTACGTTTTCACGTACCCTATAGCAACGAAGTACAACATGATATAATTCGGATAAGTGTTAACGACCATGATAGCCGTCGTGCCGGTATTGAATAGGTATTTTAATTACTGCTCCGAAACGGATCACACAATACAGAGCTCATTTTCTCCAATAATGCCATGATTTGTGTTATTGGATCGCCTACATAGTGTTTAACAGAGCAGATAATATGAAACTAAACAACCAAAGAAAGTGTTCATTGCGTACAACAAAATGCCACTTCGCTAAACACGTCCGTTATGAAGGTAAATCGCATTTACATACAAGACCACCATGCACGTTGTCGGTACTATGCAGTCGGGCCATTTCGTTCCCGGCAAAATACACAATTACTGTAGTTGGCACAGTACACGCACAGCGAAGTCTACCACTGGATTTACACGCGAACGCGCTCAGCAAAAGTAACCCGAATATAAATCATCGTTGAAAGTGAGCAGGACCGAAAACAATCGTGCCACACCTCCGTCGCCATCGACTGCCTCTTGCCGCTTCAGCAGTACAACCACCATGCGGCCCCGGAAAGCGCATATTCGCTTGGCTGGACAAAACTTCGCCCGGGCAAATAGTAGGAGAGGGCCGCCGCAGAGTGTTTTGGGTGGGGGTAGGCTGTCGCTCCGCATCGCAGTATCACTGCGTGATGGCCTTATCCCATGATGCAGCTGGCTGCGGGCAAACTGCCAGCTGGCGGGCTGAAATGCTCATGCGCGTTCGACCGAGAGAAAACGGGATGCAAGACAGCAGAAACTGTTTAACGTCAAGCCAATTAACAGAACATCGTGCTTGGGAAGACCCACCACACGGAAAACTCACGAACACGGGTGTAATATGACGCTAAAGCACAATTTACAGGAACGGGTGTAACGAGACGCCAAGTCGTGCAAAGTGTATTGCACAATACGCCTTTACTGGAAACTTCCGCTCTTGATGAAAGGAATTTAATCTGCCCCGTGATGCCCAAGAATTCCATACACCCCACTGTCGTAATTTTCTTGCAAACGACCCATGCAAGTTTCGGCGTACCTTGCTCAGTTTCGAAGAAATATCGAATCTTCACGTTGGAAACTTGGTAAACCAATTAGGCGTCACGTGAATCTTCCAAAACAAAACTTGCAGTTCCTGCTCTCCTGCCATGCTGACTCTGCCCCACAAACGCCTGGTTCCTGCACGGGAGCACGTAAAAGTTACATTATACCACATGTTTCGAGATGAAAGCGACCCAGACCGCGCAAGACGTAACTAGCTGCAGGCGGAAGAAGTGCGGCAACCTAGCACCATCATTCCAGTTGCCCGGACAGCATTGTTGCCACGCATACCGTGTTTGCACTACAAACTTCACATATGAAACATACAGTTCTGCAGTGAACATTCAAGTGGCCATGGTACACACCCAAATTTCACTTACAATCGAGATGCGTCAATCGCACAAACCACCTATTTATGACTTGCGCCACAGAACTAGAACACATCTGGCAATACCGCTCCCCACACCTTTCCCCTTGCGACCACACTCGTTTGACGGTAGGATGAATCGATACGGAGGACGAAGGCAAATCTGAACCTTTCGTACAGACGGACGTAAAGGCGAGTTTCGTAGCACGATGTGTACAAAAATAGCCAGAACGTACGCTCACCTTATAGGTGCACTTCGATTTCGTTGTTCGAAATATTTCTTCCAGACCGCCAGTGAGTAAACAAACAAAAATGTTATACCGCAACTCAGTCCTACATGTACAAATAATGCTACATATTGTAATCCTCCCATGCCATTACATCCGACGATGCTGACGCTGACATATCAAGATGACCTGGGGTATCTGAGTTTCGCCAGACCGGTTTTCACATTACAGGGCTTCCTACCCTTACTTCCTCCCTTCCTTTGCATCTCGCCCCGCCTTCGTTTTCCGTGTTCCTAGTACCATAATTTCTGTCACCAACAATGGTGTTCGTGATTACACCGTTCGTTTGGTAACCACGCTTGGCAACACTGTAGCAACAAAAAGCAACAACAATCCACAGGAGTGAGCCTTAATTTGTAAACTTAACCCCACGTCAAACGAAGAATTGTTGTCATCCACAATCACAGGGAAGTAATCACTACCGACACCATTAGAAACGCAAACCAGATTTCATAAAAAGTGATACGCTTTGGTGGAAAATCCAGCATGTAAAACTAAACAGGAATCTAAACATATGTCACACAAGGGTAATTAGTATTAGAAAATTAGCAGACGACAACTTCAGCCACGAAAGAAAATGTCGAAATCCAATCCTTACCTCTTGTATACAGCGTTCCACACTACACACTATTTCACTCTCAGTCGGATATTAAAGTCTAATACGAAGAAATAATAACAAAACACTTCTTTCTAGCAAACACTGCTTATTCATCTTCCCTCCCGACGTTTGAGCAGGTGACCGAATGAGGATCATGGCCGAAGTACACATTCAGCGCACGAAGCAACAACGCCAGGTCGGGGCCAAGTGTTTGGACTCGTCCAGTCGGGATCCCATTCCTCATTACGAGCTACTGCGCGACGAGAAGTATAGGATTGCATTGACTTAAATAAACGCTATTCATTTCTAAAAATGTTTCAAATAGAAATAATTACACATTCTTTTACTAATTTTAATTATAGTACAGATTACAACTTGCATCGTTCAGATGTTACGTCATACACCGTAACAAAACCTGAACCAAAACATTGCTCGATACCATACACCCCTCAGCTTGGTCAAAGTGAACTATTCCATACCGACGGAGAATTCCCCTACGGAAGGTTCGCCCACTTTAAAGAAACCGACCGAGTTGAGAGAGGATCGCAGCTGGAGGGTAACTGGCTTTATCAATATATCCACAGACTTATGCATAAAGCTAACGATAAGTGTGAAAGACGATTATACTAAAATAATCACGTCACTATGCAAAAAAAAAAAAGCTGTCAAATTTACAATTGTATGAAGATGGATTCACTTACATTCATGTTACCTCCTTACAAAGGCAAATTGCAATAAATTGCCACCACATTATTCCCCTACAGAAGCAAACACTTCTATGATACGCTGTAACTATTAAAACCCTCTGCAAAATAACTGGGACGTGACCAAAAAGAACAGCTGGTAACCATGTTTCATCGGACATCTTTGCCAACTACAGAACGTTTTGCGTAAGCGCATTTAATTATGTTTACCTTGAAACTTTCACTGATGATTATTTGGTTTACCGATATGTAACACGCACACTCACTGCTTCCGTCCGCCATCCGAAGATTTGCCACTAAAATTTAGATCTCGATGACGTCAGATTGTTTGGGTCATCCCACCAATCGGAAACGAATTTGCTGTTAGGATTTTAAAGACTCCGTCGATATTTCCCACTAAAATAAATCATACGTAATAAACAATAACATGCAACTGGTAAATATCAAATCTCTGAATGTAAATGCTCAACTACCTATACATATGTCACAGATTCTTGAATAACAGTAGCACAGACAAACGCCTTTTCATAACCTTCAAAATCACCATATTGGAAGTTTAATCATTGTTACCAACAACAACAGTTCCAATACCAAGCTAACTACAAGAGAAATTTAATTTCAAGTAATTACACATGTTTCAACAAGTGTGCGTTATCAATCGGTTGTGCACTTCGGCCAGGTTTAGTATCTGAACGTGTACACGTTTAGGTATACGTGTATTAAAACCGATAACCTGATAACTATCACTGCAGTGTCAGCACATAGAAGTAGACGTCTGTATGGTCTTCGTGAATGATTATGGAGATTTTCAAGGTTCGTTTATATTTTTTCAGATATAACAGATTCTTCTTTGTGCCATGATATAATGACAGAATTTTTTTTTTTGCAGGTCGAGATGAATTTGCTCTATATAATACTGCTTGTAGTATTCCCCCATAACGTGTTAGCCAACATAGATCCCAAAAACGTACGATGTCTGGGTAAGATAATGGCGGTTTTTTTTTAAATGTATAGTGTCATATTCCAGTACAATTCAACTCTGAAATCAAATCGTGTTCCAGTCTGCCGGACTGTTGTAGAAGAAATTGACAATGCAATTCAGCAAGTTGATCCAAGAAGAACTGTGGAAGTTGGAAGTTACAGACTAGATTCAATGGGAAACCAACAGCAGAAGACGGTGAGTAACTGTGTCCAGCTGACCGTTTCTCACGACATTTTCATGTGCATACTGTCTCATAGATTATTTTAAAAATATTCCTATTCCTTGCGAACTTTCCTGCATTGATGAGTGTAGCCATGTATCTTTTTGGTCCCTACATTGAATGTATTGTATGTGCATTTATTTTAGTTTTTTTACTCTATTTTCTCTGTATGCTCACATATTAAAAGCAATTGTGACCTTTTTTTTTTAAATAACATGCATTTATATAGATGGAGTGCTCTCATTCCTTGGATCCAAAACACTTTGTAGAAAAGGCAAAGAGAAAATAAAAGTTGGGGTTTGAAATTTAAGCAGGGTGACCCTATTTGTTGGAGCAAAAAATAAAGCCTGTTGCAATTACTCTTTCCTTGGAAATACCACTGACATGCATAATTGTTACATATTGTTAAAACATTTATGCCCAAACATATTTTCAATTAAACCTATTTTCTTTAAACTGTAGGAATGCCAGGTACGGGTACATTAATCAGAAACTGTTTGCGTGACACATTCTTAAAGTTATACTGCACTGATGCAGCAGACAGTCTGTTCCTCGCCTTTGATGGCAAGGAACTTTGCTTGAGATTCCCTTTATTATGTGCTGGAATGGCAAAACAGAAAAATACTAAGTTCAGTAATTCAGGACGTTGTCAACACTACTGTCTGTACTAAAATATGCTGCCCATATTTCTTGGTAAAACAGAGCAAAACTCTGAGTCTTCCTTATTTTCTTTTATATATGTTCGAAGGCAATATAAGCAGTATTAACATTTTCAATTTAGACTCAAAACCTGTCCTCTTTATATGAAGATGAACAAATAAGGGTGTCTTCTTTCAGATCTTATCAGTGTAATATTTTGCAAAAAGTTGCAATAAGGTGACATATCCATTACTATTTATTAAACTGCCAAGCAAAGTTTTTTTTGACCCAAGTGAATTTATGCCTTCTCCCACTGCTAAGTATTCTGTACCAATTCCCAGTCATAAAACTTCTCATTGTTCACTGCTCTTAACAGTAATATCACTGTTCAAATGCCTGAATGACTTTTCAAATATGATGAGTAATTGAAGGAATATTATTGGAGAACACTTGCAAACCTGCACCTTGGATTGGATTTTTTCTTGTGAATTTAAATCATTTTCTCTGTTTACACGAAACCTGGGGGGAAAAATGGTTGTAATAAATTTCAGTTTTTTTTTTCCTGTTTGGCAACATTGATGAACAAAAACAGTTTTTTTCCTTTATGAAAGATCCACCCAGATGTAAATTTTTTATGTTTCAACAACAGGACATGTCCAGGAATAGAAGGACATATGGTAACATTAAACATACATATACATCAAGGTATGTAACAACATTAATGAACTCCAGTAGCTTAAGTTTAAACACCATAAACAACATTATTTTTGAAAAGGATGTTACAGAGTAGCTTGAATACAAAGTCAGATGTACACACAGTACACAAAATACTGTTCACAAAATCCATTTTATAAGAATTTTAACTTAAATTGAGAATAATATTCAGTTGAAAAATCTTTTGTTACACTCTCTTTAAAAATCTGAACTTTGCTGTATAAAACCCTAATTCTGGCCGTTGTTTTACGTGGATTTTAGGATGTTTGGAAGAAACTACTGATGAAAGTGTCCTTACCATTGTTTCATGGCAACACCCAATGAATCATTGGAGTTGGGCAGGTGAAACTTAATGTATAGATAGATCATAAACATACCCACACATAACAAACTATTATTTACAAGTCAAAAATTACCATGTCGTAACAGTGCCAAACATTTGAAGGTATGTCTTACAAATGTTTGTACACAAGTTGCATAAGTATGTAGTAAGTTATTGCAAAAAGTCCTAGCAGCAGCCAGAGTTTGTAAGTATTCACAGTTGCTAGCAGTTTGACAGCTCAAATTCGATCATATGACCATGTATGTATGAATCCAGTTTACTTATTTATGGGCTAAATTGAATGTTGTAGTTGTAATTTAAATTTATATATTCTATGTACAGCATTAGCGGCACAGTATTTGTGGGATTAAAATGCAATGAATAGAAGCAGGTTTAGGCGTTCATGACCAAATTCTGTGTTATTCTTGAACAAGTTAGTGAAACTTACCCAAGGTTCTACAGAAGTGTTGATGTGTCTAGTAATAGCAATGTTGAATGGGTGATTTGTTGCAGGTGCCTTACGCTCGATCAGAGATGTATCTTACGGAAGTTTTTGATACTGTCTGCAGCAAGATGGATGATTATGTAAGAGCTACCTACAAAACTTCAGGAGAGCTAACACTGTTGCGTCTCATTGGTACAAATGGACAGATGAACCCAGACTTAAACCATGTGGACATTGTCCAAGATTCAGATCTCAACAAGAGCTTAAAATTTTATGTAAGTTGGAGTGATGGTGCTAGGTCAGGAATGAAGGTATTAATTCTGTATTCCTTGGATTAGAAATTGATGACCACCTGAAATGGAAGAAGCATATTGACTAGATGATTACTAAATTATGTGGCATGTGTTTTGCACTTCAGGTCTGTGTTTTATGTCAGCACCACAGATACTCTCAAAATAATTATATTTTACATTTTTTACTCTGGAATGAAATATGGAACAATTTTTGGGCATAATTTACCTTTACATTGAAAATATTTATTCTACAAAAGAAAATGGTTAGAATTATGGTTGATGCGAAACCTAGAAATTCATATAAGAGTCTCTCTCTGAAATTACACATTTTACCTCTCCCATGTGCATACATATTTTCATTAATGTACTTTATTGTCAGTAAC
>Ga0123352_10018648_pt1 | contig 11060 bp, 5 predicted proteins | sample TergutLab28metaG_FD_89700 | JGI IMG/M metagenome (GOLD analysis project Ga0123352, IMG submission 89700) | Labiotermes labralis P1 segment gut microbial communities from Petit-Saut dam, French Guiana - Lab288 P1 | ecosystem: Host-associated > Arthropoda: Insects > Digestive system > Gut ... | reverse complement strand
GATTATTATTTTTTTTAATTTTTGTTGGGTGACATGATTTGAAGATTAAGGTATAAAATTATAAAAAACACATATCAATAGACTCTACAAACAGTAACTTGTGTTTGAAGCCTTCTAGGAAGTGATGCTGTGTGGTCTTGTAAAAGTGTACATACATTTCACAGAAATATGTTGCCAATACAAGCAACATACAATGGGGCATCATCTTCATCTGAAATTCTGTAAACTTCCACCCCACTACATAATGGAGCATCCTAGAAGACAACAATCCATGTCACTGCTGTCAGAACCTCCAAAATGGCCTTATTTTTAGAGTAATTATTGCATATGTATCTTCATGTAAATGAACAGCTGAATTAAATCAAATAAACCAAAACAGCATAAGTCATTTATGGGCAGTGGCTTGATATACAAAATGTCCCATAAGTCTGGAACCACAGGATATGGAACAGAATGGCTGCACTGGCAATTCCCTGGTCATTTGACATGAAGTCATGGGCCCATGGAATGGCTGGTGCATCATTCTCATCCTGTTCGATTTTTATATCTTGGGTTCCTTGCGGGCGTTGTTCTGCACAGAGGAAACTCAGAGTGTAGCACATTTTTTGAAGTGCATCATCAACACATGTAACAATGTCACCTCTGACACCATTTACCATGTGACTGCTGACTGGATACCTCATATGCATTTGCAAATCAATCACAATGGTGGCCACACAGAACACATTCTATGAATATGAGCCAATTCCAACTTTTTTGCCTATAGTTCCAGATTTATGGCACAACTGTTAAACAAACAATGACACACAAAAACGCAATGTAAAGAGAAACAGATATAAGTACAGTTGTGCATACAGATAAGAAGCTGTGAACACTGCTTTGCAAGACACAGAACTTTATAATAAAACACAAACTAGCTTTGCCACTATGATAGAGAACAATAAGATATGGTAGAATTTCTCTTCTCTTTACCATTTCATCTCCTTCTCACTGCTCTTTTATTACTACATTTCATGGCCATCAAGCATGGTAACAACTTCACATACTGATTCCATCTTTTCAAGGTCTGAAATTATGAATGTTCTTTGAATTTTTTTAGTGGAGAGTTACCAAATTATCCACACAACCACTAAACTGATTTGTTCTAGTCTAGTGTCTACCTCTCAGTAAGTCTGGCAAGGAAGATGCTGCCAGTAGCTCTCCTAATGCTACTGGGATTTAAGAAGAACATAAATTGTGTTATTCATCAAAGTTATCAAAAAAATGGAAAATTCATTGAACAAATGAGTATGATATGGGGACATGATGTATTAACAAACATATAAGAGTAGTTTTGGTTAACAAGGCAAATTCTAGGAATACATATTCCATTATGTAATTGTATGACATAAATCATACCTGATGGTGGAAGTGATCTGGAAGTTCTGTGACAGATGCTGTATCACCACAGCCATAGTTGCTGTCCAAGTCTGCATGGTGGTGCCCAGCTGCAGATTCAGCTGAAGACCAGAATGGTGAACTACTGCCTCGATGAACCCTGTTTTTAAAATGCTATTAAAGTAATTTACCAACAGATGGAAACATTTAGTTAATTAAAATCTTGTATACTTTTTCAATTTCAGCTTCATCCATAAAAACATAATACATTAGAACACAATGGATTGAACAATCAGACTGACTCAATTACCATTTTATTGTGATGGTGTATACATACATCACAGTGGCTCCATGCAGCCACTAAATGGGTTCAATAATGCAGCATTTATTCAGATTTCCAGGTAACAATTCTGTTGCATTATTGAATGAAAAGCAATCAATCATGTGTTGCTCTACAGGATAAAAAAATGAAGTTTCACATTAGCTCCACCTTGGAGTTTGTTTGTTTAGGTATTTTTATATTAGAAAGGCTGGGTTTAATTAAGTATGCATGCATGCTTATACACACACACACACACAAACACACACACCTTCTTATACAGTAGTCCTGGAACAATAATTCATGATGGAATCATTTGCGCATATTTAACTGTAATGTCCTAAACTTGCAATTGGGAAGCACCTGGTTCAAACAGGGGTTGGATTACTGGCTGTTCTAAAACTTTTTGTCCTTTCCTGAACCCCTGTAATTAATTGCAGTAGAGTACAAGGCTATGCTTTGTTGAACATCATACCATGAAGGCAAGTAAGGAAAGTAGACACACAGCCCTTCCTTCTTAAACTCACACTTGTTGGAGGTAAGGCATCAGTGTCACACTCTGGGGAAAAAGATCCTAATATCCATTAAACAGGAGTTTGGTTAGTCTCCAGAGACAGTCTGGAAGATTTGAAGAAGAAAATAATCTCCTTTGCCTGCCTGGAAGAACTGAAACCTGTTTCCTTGTTTATCCAGCATACTGAATGAGATAGCTTAATAACCATATGCAACACACACCTAGAGAATTGGTTGAATTTTAAACTTTCTCATTATAAACAGTGTATGCTGGCTGTACTGTGGACACAGCTTCACCCATTCCTGACCTGGGCACTGCACTGGGGTGAGTGGTCAGCTTCACATCCCAGTCGCTTGGAAACTAAATTTTTAAATATTTTGCTTCATGCAATCACAGTAATGAACAGCATACAACAGTGCATTCCCTCACATACAAAAATGTGCTACTCATAAACTATGTCTTTCATTTTGCTCTGCAACTTTCATTATTTAGATTTTTCGCCTTGAAAATGTTTTGCGAGTTACAAGATCGATGACAGCTGAAATGCTGATAAGTCACTTCACGTGGGTCAAATGTAGGTAATTTTTGTCCGATTTTAACCGAAAATGGAATGGACCAAACACTTTTAAACTTAAAAATCTCATGAAAATTTGTCCATCACTTCTCAAGTTCTTATCGCGTTTAATGACAGATGGGCGTAGGAAAATAATCTTTAATAGGACCTCGGATGGGGCAGAGAACACGCTTATTACAGTCCAGCTACAACTTTAAAACTTCAGAAACACCTAACTTCTGCTGCACTCAACGCAAACTCACCTACAAGGACACAAAAGATCTTCGGCGCTGGCGTGTCGCGACGCTTCGTGGGCGCTCTCAGTGGCAGAGCATGCGCAGCACGTCTCAGTCTCACAGAACAGACTGCGATTCATGTCGGCAGAGGGTAGGACCTGCTGCTGGAAGGACTCTGTGCAACTGAGATCGGAGTGTCTAGTGTCGGGTCTGGAGTGTATCTGCTTACGAGGACTGTCCATGGCAGACATTTTCCTGGACACAGGTCTCCGTCGAGTAGCCAGTTTTCCCTGCGCTGCCAGTTGGAAGGTCTGGGTGATTTCCTCCCCCTGGTCTGTCACACAAACATGGAGGCCTTCGCCCCTACCGCAGCGTGAACCGCCCTCGAAACAGAATCGCCCTTCAACCACTCCGTAGCGCCTTGAAAAGGTGACAATGCGAATGTGAGGAAGACAGCTTTGCCAGTAGAGAATTAAAACAATTTTTTGGCAGTAGTGAACCCAAGATTTCATTTCGTTTCTTCATTGCCTGGCCGGCATTCATTGGTTACCTTCTGCTTCCACCTCAGAGGTTCATTTTGCACTCACGTTCGTAATCTTTACAACAAAAAGTTAAGGAATTCTGAAGAGGGGTGGCACGAAACTCATAAAAGCCCCCCCCCCAAAAAAAAAAACAGCATCTAAACTCACTGTAATGTTTTGAAGAATGTAATATGTGACAATGAAAATGGTTTAATTTCCGAATAAAATATATTTGTATCTAAAAAGAACAACTCTAAGACGCTCTCCAGATATCCGGTATTTAAAAGTTTTTATACCAAAATAAGTTCAGAGACCACAGACGAAGGATGCACCATAATTACGTACCCAAACGGTTCACATTTTCATTCCATTTCTGAAGCTTCAAGAAACATGTATTGTCCAGTGGATTCCAGAGCTCCACAAGGACCACTTATACCAGTGGCAGATACTCACCTAAGCTGCCCAATCTCCCAGAAGCCGATCAATCGGGGCGGCACTCCGGTAGTGATGCAGAAACGCTGATCCTGTACGTGAAGGCGGGCGGGACCGCTGGCTATCTTTGCCTTGGGGGGTGCTGATGTTATCTGTATCAGAAACTGCTGATCTGTTGGAAAGATCATCCGTGATCAGTTCCCTCTGCATCCAGAGTCGTAAGTTATTATAGCGACACAATTCATATAGCTGCTGGGACTCACAAACGGACGCTTTTGTAAATTTTACATTATGATGGAGGAAAATATGTTCTTCCGAAACGTCCACATATTTATACCACACTACGCGACATCGCGTGCCAGAAAACGGTACATTGAATAACGTCACTTACCTTCTCCTAGGTTGCTGGAAATCTTGACCTGCCATTGGATAAGTCTCTCCCTGGTATCGAATGCAAGAATTACAGTAACATCCTGGCAGATAATGGCGATTGTATTGGATTCCTTGTCTAGAGTAAAGCCTGCAAGCAGGGGAATGCTATTTAAAGAATTCTTCCATTGTAAGATGTAAACCTAACATCTATTGTTTAAAAACTGGAATAGCTGACTTTAACTTTATGTTTTGTTGACCGTGCATCTCGTTATAATCTTTGTAAATAACCAACTTGACGCACAAACATGCAGAGAATAGAAATAGACATACACGGAAAAGATTTGTGCGTCAAGTTGGTTATTTACAAAGACTGACTTTAACTGCTGAACGAAGGCGGGCCACGTTTGTCTGGCTGAATATCCCAAACTCCAAGAAGTATAGTTCGTTCAATGGTTTAAAGTAATGTAACTGTGTAAATACTAAGACTGTTGGTGAATTATTACAAATAAGTGTAGTTCGTCTAATCGAGATGTGTTGTGCGTAGATCGGAAAGGGTTGTACAAGTTTTTTCTTTAGTTTTTTTTTTATAACTGTAATATGTGCTCTATTCGTTAAACATTCACTGTCGATTATATTAAACAATTAGTCATTATATTTTTCCTACTCTTAGCTACTGTCCTCCACAGCCACCCAACTCACCGGACTCCACTCCCAGGAAATGCTGAAGAGAGAGGGACGCTTTGGTCTGTCCCTGTTTGTAGCGGTCTTTGCTGTCCCTGTACAGCTGCAGATGCAGGCAATCTGAAACAAAAACACGCTGTTAAACCTAACCAACGATACGTCTAGCACCGCGATATCAGAAATCATATCTCTGGATTACGTAAACATACTTTCAGCATAAAATACAGAGGTGGTAGGCTTAGCGGTGACGGGTCAACTTCCATTTGGGAGGTTACTTGATTCACGTCTCTGCCTCGGTGCCGGATATTACTGACTTAATTTGTGGCTTTGCTCTGCAGTTTCAAAGAAATGCTAGGAAAGTATCTCGAAACAGGTCACGACGGCCTTCCTCTTTACGGTGGCCAATGTATCCTACGCTATACACGCCATTTCATTCGGCGACAATTCACCTCTTCAGCGGTTAGCATGTCGTTCCGTAATCTATAAGGAACTGGCTTTATTTGGGAATGAATTCTGTTGCTGGAAAACACATTTCAGTTTAATTATAAGCATACAGTTAGGATGAAACGCATAAGCAATCTGTTTTAGTTTATCTTGGAAATAATATGGCTGGTGGACAACATGTTTCGGTTTTATTATAAACATTCAATTTCGATAAACGTGCAAGAATTTTATTTTTTTATATTTAACCCTTTAAAGACGAAGCGCAGACTGTTTTATTTAAAGACCCAGTCCGCACCGCGCAGTAAACACTTTTCATCTCGGTTATAAAAACCAATCAGTTTAAGCTGTAAGTGGCACAAGTCGCTGTTTGTTCTCGGGTAAATGCAAAACACATAAACACAGTGTGGGCAGAGCGTAAGATTGTTGAATGTTAAACCTGTTGGTGCATCACGTGACCGGTAGGCTTTAAAAGGTTAAGATTCCACGATGACGAATATTAAGATTATGGGGTTTAGGAGTGTGCGGCCCCAGTGGTGTGGTAGGTGGGTACTAACATTTCGAAAGAAAATGTTGCGTCATTCTTTACAGTGAAAGTAACTTTAACAGTATTCCGAAGGTGGGATGTGGGGGTGGGGTGGGAGGGGGGGCGCTGGTTCACACCTTACCAGTTTAGACGGTCACAATTTAAAAGAATGCAACACGCAGCAAATTCAATTTGAAAATAGCAAAAGTCACAGACAAGCACAAAGACATGCCCGAGGTAAGATATACTACAGACGTTAGCGACAGAACTTAGTAACCCTGATGATGAAAATACATAATCATTAAAATTAGAACTTTCTTAGCCTGTTAAATAAGTGGGCTGCATAATCGCCGAAGGCTTAGATTATATGAGTGTTTTGGGCACCCCTACGTAAAGAGGCCTGTTCGCATATAAAAGCAGACAGTTTATAATTTACAACTGAAATAAAAACGTTTCTACAATAGCGCCATTTCTTAACTACAGAGCTGTGGAAGGGGGATGTTTACAGACGCTTAAAAATTCTTTTCTTCTCAATAAATAACACTACGACTCCCCCGGCTCTCCGCGACCCACATCCGCCAAAAACAAAACTTACTAAGAAATTAGCAGTTCCGAGGACTGGTTAACGAGTGCTACCTTCTAATTATTCATCAAAACATGCACAATTAAGCCAATATTCCATGGCGACGCAATTTTCATTATGAAATTTCCAGATGGATGAAAACGGGGATAGTCGTAAGAGAGGGAAGGAAGCCATGTCGGGTGCTACAAAAGGAATTCATCTTCAGAAGCGTGGAAGCGAGAATTTACGTATAAAATAGCCCAAGAATATTGGAGCAGTTGAAGAACGCGATGCGATTAGCATAAAGCTGCTCTTCTCAGTTTTGCAGTCTGCTGTCTATAATTTGAAAAACTCAGCGCAATGTCAACATTCAAAGTCTATAAAGGTCACTGAGCATCAACAAATAACGACATTTAAAAAGAGGTCTGAAGAAAGGCACATTTATTTAACGGTATCAGTTAACAGGGCCTAGTAACGTCTCAAAGAAGAACATCACTGGTAAGAGAGGTAGAGCGAAAATGACATTGGGGGGGGATTACAGTCGATTGAGTTGTAATGTCATGAGTCAATACAGGAAAAGACTGACGTTGATGTAGAGTATATAATCAGGAGGACAAGGCCTGATATCGGGCTGATTCGCCATAGAAGGAGGAAGAGGAGGGGGAGGAGGAGGAGAAGGAAGAGGAAGAAGACGAGGAGGATGAAGAAGAAGAGGAAGGAGGAGAAGAAGAAAAGAGGAGGAAGAGGAGATGAAGAAGAGGAAGAAGAAGGAGGAGGAGTAGAAGAAGAGAAGGAAGAGGAAGAAGAGGAGGAAGAAGGGGAAGGAGGAGGAGGATGAGACAATATTTATTTATTCACTTCCTACCTCACACAACAAATGCGGTCTCCATTACAGAGACCAATCACTTAATGTTGCAGCCACATGGAAATAGTGCAGGGCGTTCTTTCTTTTCGTGCTTGGCCGATAAGCGCCGGCCCAACGCTCTGCCCGACACTGCCAGCGTTCCGTCCTACGTCAAGCCTCGGGGAATTTTAACAGTCGATGACGGGAGCAAGACAAACGATCGCAGTGATAATAACATTTAGAAAGTCTAGTAAAAAACTCACTAGAGCGTCGGGCAGGCCCTTATCGGTCAAGTAGGAAAATAAACACCCTATAGTTGGTATGCAACACACAAAGACAGTGGCAAAATACAGAGTTTTTAAGTATTAAAACTTATGGTATACATACGAACCACAGGCTTTTAAAGGGTTAAACTCCGAACATCACTGTAGAGTGGAATAGAATTCCTAATTCCGATTTGGGAGATCCTGGCTTCATACCTCAGCATGGAGATTGGCTAGCCTGAGGATTATTGTGGTGTTTCTTAAGACCTCCCGAGAACATATTAGAAAAACCGCCTTCTTCCACAGTCTTTCCAGTTCATTACACACTCATCACCCTACAGATACGACGAAGTATCTTTATAAATAAGGCGCAAAAGTACGCCAAAACTTAAGAACCAGAGTTAAAGAAACTGTTCCTAAACCTGGTAACAAAATTTTCTCCACCTAAGATTTAATGATTATACCGCTATAACTCGGTCAATTGTGAAAGTGATTCTAAGACTGAGACAAAGGGATGATTTACACTGCGCATCTAGTCACTACAACACAATAACATTAAAGTCATTCTTCTTATTTCAAGATATAAAAGTTCTCTCAGAATGGGGTCAAAAACATTACTAAGATGTCATCATCAGAAGCGTCTTCATCTCCACACTCTCAGATGTTGCCTCACCTACTTTAATAATATCTTCAAACGCTGGCCTATATCTCCAAGTGGTCTCAGTACCGCGGTCAATCGTCAGTTTTACACAACTGAACGAATACGGCCCGGTTCTACTGAACACGCGGCGGATTATCTGTTGCACCGATCTTAATTGAAGTAGCCATGAAGGCGAAAGTTTTAGCAGTCAATATACCGGATGCCGACGACAAATTAGTGGATGCGAGCATTGTTGTTTCATGCGTCTACAAGCTGGGTGATCATGCTAGGTAACCATGTGACAAGGCCTTCTTAAAAAACTATCACTCAGTCTCCTGTATTCTTCCTTCATTGAAGACCTCTTTGTTCTTTTCATTAAACACCTTTTTCTTCCTCTTCTTCGTGCCATTTCTTCTTGATTCTTCAAATTCGATCTAAAAGATTTCTTTTACCTCTGAAACTGGTCTTGGTCTTTTCTCCACTACGTTTTTTTTCTGATTTTCATAAGCATTCTTATCCCCCGTCTATCACACCTTCTCCTTCTGTGATACGTTTTGCTATCTTCTATCTAGCGCTACTTCTTTTTCCTGTATTACAATATTTAAGAAAATTTTATTTATCAAACAGGTATGTAGCAAGAGTTGAACGCCATTTTCCAATGGCCGCAGAACAGCAGCCTACATGATCACAGTTTTTACACGTTACATCTTGCAAAATGACTCCGTCGTACGAGAGGTTAATGGTGGAGCACGATGAGCAGTAACCATGACGTGACGTATACTTGGAACATTCGTGCATCAGCATGATAGTCGCCTTCGCGTACCGCTAGAATGCTCTAGTTGTATCAAGGGTGTGTTCTGAAACGCTAAAAGCTATTTGCATATGTACTGCTTTCCAAACAATAGGGCTTAATATGAATTGCCGAGCGTCCATTGCTAATATAAAGTACATAATCGAAAAGAGTTCCGTTTGTAATGTGATCTGACATCAGCAGAGATAAATGCTACGTAATTTTGTAATTTCACCTTATTTTAAAAGCAATTAATTTCTATGTAATAACGAAACAATGGCCCATCGTTCAGCCACGGCCCACCGCTCGACCAAGGTCATGTTGGGCTGTTCTTATTCAACTGGTACCGCTATACTGCACGCAAGAGCAGGTAATCTTCACAACTCCCATTTCATCTTGCAGCTGCCTTATACGCACTTAGAAGAGAGGGTGCAACGTTGCAAAGCCGCAGTATTTAACAAGCAGCCTTACCAACACTCAGCCGAGAGTTAACTAATCAGCTGGACTCTACTCCGTTAATTCACAAATAAATAAGGACAAACATCAGATCCTCTCCAAGTTAACACTTAATCACTGCGACAAGAAATTCCTGTCTATATGGAATGCGAATATTCATTACCGTGTCAACAACAGCTCAACATCTGTTCGTGTTCTGATTACAATAAATACTCTCACCTGATTTCTCTCAGATCAATTTTCATATTATCCTCCCATATACGTGCGCTTCTTCCCGTGTTGTCTCTTCCTTTCTGGTATTTTTTTGTTCTGAATTCAACTTTGTAAGAGTGCCTTTCCCATCCCATGAATCTCGCATGCTCCATCTCATCCTACTTCATTCTATCATCCAATAGTGGGCCTATTCTGCGATAAGTACTACGAAGTTTCTCATTACTCAGTTTTCCTCCAGCCTCCTGTCACTACCTCCATTTTAGGTCCAAACACTCTCCTCAGCACTCTGTTCTTAAACACCCCGCCCGTGTTCTTCTACAATCCATTCTGTTTTTACCATTTAATGACAGTATACTGAATCCATGTTTCGTTTACTCATTCAAATATAGACTAAACTTTGTCTTCACTTATTTATCCCTGTACTATACTATTCCTTAACTCACTCCTTCAACCATTACCAATTCTAAACCCCTTCCAGTTATTATTATTATTATTATTATTATTATTATTATTATTACATCAGCTCAAGCACTGGGAGATATAAGCTCGTTCCAATTTTCGGAAATTTCAAAACTACTGTTGTCGTCTACAAGCTGGTCTTTCCATGTCCTACCTGCCCATGACGATTACATAAACACGCCAATTTTGGTCGCTGTGTCCAAAAAACATAATTCAGTCACATAAGGATTTACGAATCGCTTCATTTATTGGCTACATACACTTTACTTTCTCGAATTATCTGTTCCCTCAACAATTTATTCTAAGCGTGCTGTATTCACCAATTCACTCAGGCTCAGAACAGCTCCTATACAAATGCATATTTGTTTGACATCATTTCAAGTTTCATGGCGACAAAGTTCAATAAAATATTCTCGGGTGTATAAACCGCCGTTTCGAAGACCATTGCTGTTCTCATGAAGAAACTGAATATGCCGTTTCATGTGTATACTGTATATACAGCTCTATGATGACGAAAAGAGAGATTGTTCTAGAAAAGTTGGTTCACTCATTTTCAACCACATGACGCTGCTGCTAGCCCAATAAAGTTTGATGGTATACTTCATCATCATCATCATCATCATGTTCCTGAAGGGTTAGATGTGTTTCCTGTTCCTTGATCCTCAAGATGAAGTTGGTCCCTCCATCTCTTCCTCGGTCGTCCTATGTTCCTTCGTCCTTATGTTTTATATTGTAGTGCTTGTTTTGGTAGCCTGTTTGTGTCCATCCTCTGTACGTGTTGTAGCCACTTTTTCTGGTACTGTTTTATTTCCTTTACTATGTTCTGTACTCCCGTTTTTTGCCTAATACAATGATTCTTTT
>Ga0123352_10018646_pt1 | contig 11061 bp, 5 predicted proteins | sample TergutLab28metaG_FD_89700 | JGI IMG/M metagenome (GOLD analysis project Ga0123352, IMG submission 89700) | Labiotermes labralis P1 segment gut microbial communities from Petit-Saut dam, French Guiana - Lab288 P1 | ecosystem: Host-associated > Arthropoda: Insects > Digestive system > Gut ... | reverse complement strand
ACATGTAGAGAATGAATGACGACTACCCATGAAAATAAAGGATAGTCCACAAGTGACATCGTGTTGGTTATTTTTTAAACAATTACAATGATGCACGGAACAATGAATGTAAAAAAAAAATGATATTGTTTCCTTAACAGTAGTTGAAAATAATGTTTATAGGAATGCACACTCATTGTAAAAACAAATTTGTTAATGATGATTCGACTTTGATAAAAGTTGGCTTTAAATCCACGACATCTTTCATTAGGAGCAAATTTTACTCTTTGCATTTTCGTGCTTGTCAGCAAGGAAACTGGTCCGAACGCATGGATCCATTTTATTGCATTATTCAGTCATACTTTCGGATTTAGTCGACGGTTAATGCATTCTGTCACTTAATTATTGATCATGTTTTAATTTGATTTGTATCGTTTAAATATGTTATCTCCGACAATAAACATAAAACGGTCTGTGATGTGTCTATTTTTGTCAAAAACAAATTTACTTCCACGTAGTTTATATCGGGCCAGATACATTCATACTGACTATGTCTTGTACTTTTATGGTCGATTTAATGAAGCAGTTGTATTGAGTGCTAGCAGAAAATTGTTGATAGACTGTGTACTCCTCTCATGTGCCTATATCAGTGGTTGGTAACATTCGACCCGCAGTTGATTAATTTTAATCCACTATAAGAAAGGTAATAAAATTTCCACAAAACAACGATGACCCATAAAAGGGCCGGAGATTAGGATTTTACCAACAGTGAACAATGGTCGGAGACTGCAGTCCTGTACCATAAACCGAAGATTTTTTATTGAAGCATTGACGTCATGCCCGCTTCTCTCTTATAAGAGGACACAGCAGACATTTTTCTATTTTAGGGCAATATGATATTTTCGTCGACATAATCGTTCCTGTTTCTGATGCTGCTATTAATACATTCTCATCATGCGGTTCAATTCGTGGACGAAAAATAAAAGAATATATCCTATTCCCAGAAATACTTTTAGTGTACTTTAAACTTCATACATATACCGCTCTAAACAATGACTGTAGCAGACGGCTACATATTTAAAACTGTACCATACACCTATATGTTGTGTTCTGTGTCTGAGTATAGGAACCTGCATCAAACGCTCCAAGAATCGTACAGGAACTGAGAATGAAGATTTTAAAAGAGATTGGCTGCGAAAAGGGAAGAAACTCTTACGATTTTCTCGCGAAACATGTAGAGAGAGTGGCGTTCTTCTGGGATACGACGCCTTGCCGATAGGTAGTAGGATACCGACTTTTCGAGTCAAATAATGGCCTCTTATTCTAACTTATGTTCAAGAAGAAAAATTCTTCTCCAAAATTTCCACCCTCAAGGATAAAGCCGCTACACTTCCTCGAAAATTCGGGATACGATTAACTTTGACGCAGTCATATCCCAGAAGAACTTAGCTCACAGCTACACTGCTGCGAAAACCTAAACCTGCAGTGGCGGAAGGGGCATCATCATCATCGTCATCAAGTAGTCTGTCTTGTAGCAGGTCCATAGGCCCGTCCAAAGCCAGTTCTCCTTACTTTGCGATTCAGTGCTTCTTCGTTCAATTTATAGCATCTTCTATTTTCGTTGAAGTCATCCAGTAACTGTGTACTTCTTCTTCTTCTTCTTCTTCCCTTCCCTTCTAATTTCCTTTAGTAGCGTGTTTTAGATGTATATATAAAATGGATGGTAGGTCCAGCACGTTTTGTGAGCAATTTTGTGGAGATATTTTGTCTTTTAGGATATGACGCTACCAACCTTGTGTACTGGTGCCAACTTAGGTGGCGTTACGTAACAAGAAGTTTCAGTTTACCGAGTCACAGTGGTGAGGACTTAACACTCTTCTATATTTCACGTTCAGTGAGAAATTGCTGGTTAAATTTCTTCTTCACTTATTCGTTTAGACCTATAGTCTGTAATTCCGGGCCAGGTAATTACAGTACAACCTGTAAGGTTCCCTAAGTAATCCTGTAATCGTTAGGTTACTAGATCCTTCTGTGGCTCATTGCATCTAATGAACGTTGTATTGAGAGAGAATCAACAGGAATTAAGGCAGCGGAGGCTGGAAAAATTACATAATGGTGAGCTTAATGGTGTGGCATCCTCATTCGACATAGTTAAAAAGGTAAAGCAGTCCCGTTACAGGCCCGTTGGGCCCAGAGTGTTCCAGAAAGTTAAGGTTCACAGATTTCGTGACAACGGCGCAGGATGGTGGTAGACTCGACATAGTTAGGATTAAATCTAAGAGTACTGTGTAGCTGAGATGTGTGACATATATGGAAGAGATCAGAAATTATCCCTAGAAAGTTTTAATTTGAAGACCAAAAGAGAAGTGACTTTACGGATAAGATGGTAGGGTAATATTTTAATGGATCGTAAAGAGACAGGATCGGAGATCTTCGACTATTTTGTCTGGCTCAGTATAGGGTTCTTTTCCGGTTGTTTGGACACTATAATGAAGCTATGAGATCCAGAGCAGGTGGAGAATTTGCGGAGTAAATGGACGACTATTAGCTTTTCAAGAAGACTTCTGCCTGTCTGAGTTAGTTTCGAGAGAAACCACTTTGACAGCTGCAGATTTAGTACTGCAGTAATTACAAACCAGCCGATGCGACATAAATTCCTCATTATAGTAATTTAACTTGGAGTGGCCTATGTCAGTCCTACACAGACAAGCCTATTGATCTGTGCAATAAATCAATATATGTGCGTGTCTCTTTTTCACCTTCAAACTTCTATTTCTTAGAAAAAAATTTTAAGTTGAGAGAATACTATAATCAACAAACTTCAGTGTTCGGATCGTAATTTCATTAGTACTGGACAAGACACAAAGTTCAGAAACTTGAAAAGCAAAATAACAGGTTGCTTCTGAAACAAGTTTCTAATTACCGCTGTACTTATCTCCATTGCATCCATTGTTCTAGCATAAAGTCGCTCAGTGACATATATAGGCCCTTCACAATTCTAAATGGTTTATGATAGCAGTAGCATATTAATGTTTATATCTAGATGGTTTGAACTCATTCTGTTCACTGCTTTAATAGTTCTGCGTTTGAGCATTATGTGGCAAATGACACTGAAATATTTCTTCATGAATCAATGTTTTATTTTAAAAATTTAAGCATTACATTTTTATTATAATGTAAAACTAATATCTAGTTATTCAAACATTAGTAATAATAATAATAATAATAATAATAATAATAATAATAATATGCTTTTCTTGGGTCCAGTTCTTTAATGTCGTTCTAAAATGTGCTTCCTATGTATAGTAATAATAATAATAACAATAACAATAACAGCCATATTGGGCACTGCACACATACTTCGGAAAGTACTAATGTAAAAATACAATAGACTCAACACTGAAACTAACAATATAAGCACCATGAATAGTAACAACAAAATAGCTGCAACACTGTATTCCCTAGGGACACAGTTTGTCTCAGGAGTATAAGTATAAATATCCTACATAAAAGAGATGATGATGATAATAATTTAAAGAGAAATTTGATGCGTAATGTAGTCCAAGGGGATAGAAACATGTTAGAAAACACAGAAGCAGATGGCTGCTGACCTCTTATTTCTGTTGTTAATGAGGCAGTAGGAAGATGGTTTTATAAAGGTGGACACTACTGCCGCTTCCCACAGTCGTTGCGTTTAAACAAGGAAAATTTTAACTTTCAAAGTGCCACACATTACCCTAATATACCAACATCAACATACCGCAAAAAGTTTATGTTTGCAAGAAATGTCGGTGTTGGGAGCGAACTGAGTTTTCCCTTTAATTTCGTATGATAGAATTGAGAAGCGGTGGAATTTCCCCGCTCACATTGTGCTTGGGCATGAACCACTTTCAGTGCACTCTATCTTCAAGGTGGATATTTTCTTGCGTATTATGTGGACTCCACATCATATATCATGTAGTGAACTTGTCTGCAAATAAGCAACAGCAACTGGACCTCTCTGAAGATCTGTCATCCTACAGAGGAAGTTGATATCGGCGGGCGGGTTGCGGGTTTAATGGGAATTTTGCAATAAGAAATTTTTTATTTGTGTCAACTGGAAATAAAGATGCAAATCTAGCATTCCAGTTTTCAGTTTGTCCCCTACAAGTTCTTCTTCCAAGAGCAAGATACGTATCAAGTGCTTACCCGAGCCCCGAATTGAATGATCACTCTGCATTATTTTCTTTCCATTTCCTACGCAGGGGGCCGTTATGGTGTTTCCCTCGTGGAGAGGAATTCCTAACAAAGATTTCATGCAATTTGTTTGTCTGTGGGCCAACAAATTGTTGGGAGAGCACAATACTTTGCACCTCCTTTTAACTGATACGAGAAGCAAACATCGCCTCGTCATTAATCCACCAGTTATTTGACACCCTGCTGTAGGGCATTTTTACTGACTAAACTTGTCTTCACATAACGTGAGTCAGATCCTACGTGGTTTAGCGTTACACAGCTGTTACTCTGTTCGAGGACATGACTGCTACGTAACTTCAGTCAGTTTATGTAATCAACTTCCACTGTCAAACAAAACGCCCTTGTCTTTTACAGATGTTTGTCAGTACGCAATCCGGCAAGAAGTTCGAATATGAATTACAGCATTATATCACGTGTTAATGACAGAGTATATTATTGCATTTTCTGTTACGGTCTGTCGTATGTAATTTGTAGTTAAATTACCGATGCTGCCAGTAATTTAGACTAAATATCGAATGGTAGGTGCTGGAGTGACTGAGGAAGATCATTTATATTTCTGTTAAAATACCCGCTCACCTGACTGAAATTATATTAAAGACCCTCCTGAAAACAAAGCAGGATTATGACAAGTTCGAATGTCTCGTTCATTGTATGTGCCTTCAGTATATTCATAACAGTTTCTAAACGCGAACGAGTTATTTCGCTGAAAGTCAGTTCGGATTTGATATTTGCTGTATTTAGAGGTTAAACTGCGTAATTTCTAACGTCATTCCATGCAACATATTTAATTCGTGCTTGTTTCAGGTTTGTGCAGGAAAAGATTTCCAGCTGCAGATATGAACCATAACTGTTATTAAATATATGGACAGTCCCCACAAAACCCATAATTCCTATACTTAAAAATAAGATGAGGCAAAATTTATTTTATTCTGTAGTTTCTATTTGGGTCGTAAATCTTCTTGTGCCTTATTTGCACTAAGTGTTGAAAGGGAGGCAGTACGGTCATCTATTCGTCTGTCTGTCTGTCCGTCACCGTGTTTTGTAGCCAAATCTCTAACCGAAATTACAAGAAGTATTGTTGGGTCAATGCTGCAAAGTATAGGAATACATTAGGTTTCATTCCTACCTGCCAATTTTTACTCAACGGGTACATTACACGAAACTCAGTTCAAATTATAAGTGGCCAATCGTGCAAAATATTTGCACACAGCATACCTAGATCAGGTTGATATTTATACTTATTTGTGGCATTTTTCGATACAGTAAATTTTAAAAAAATTGGTCGGTGCAGTCTTGTCTCTATTTACCCCTCTGCAAGGTACGTACCTTAGATGTGTAGTTCAGTGACATACCTCGTCAGGACTATTGTCATACACTAGCTGCTAGTTTCGCGTACGGAATATTTGTGACTTTTGTATTACTACATTGGTTTTTTTTTGTCTGAAATTGAGAAGAATTAAGTTTTGCCGGAGTAAATGTCCCCCGCATTTAACCTGTTGTTAACCTGATAAAGAATATGGGCCTTAATTTTGTGTATTAATGTCATTCGTGTTTGCATTTTGTCACATTTTCGAATGATTGAAGCAATATTCTGTGGTTTTTAGTGGATAGCGAAATACCATCCCGCTGGAATGGATTGCACTGTTCTCACGTTATAATGGTATTGACAGTGACATATGGAGTCGATGTTAAAAGCAATGACCATTATTCCGTGTTTTGTTTGTGGTAGAGTTCGAGCTTCTATAAAAAGGCAAGTTTCCTGCTTCCTGCTGGTGTGCTGTTTCATACCACAGACGTCTCTGACAATCCCAAACGACAAGCTGGTTTTAAAATAGGCTAAGCCTCATAATTTTGAAGTCGCCTAATATAGCGGGTTGTGTTAAGAAGAGTGAAAGGTTCGCCATAGTTCTTAGATACGATTCGACTCCTCGCCTTCAGTTTGGACTAAGTCTGATTTCTTAATCAAAAAGTTATTTCTTTTTTAAGTTGCTGCCACTGACGCGGAAGAACTACATCATACTCGAACAAATGGTAATCAGGTAAGGGACATAAAGAATTTTAGGCGATTCTGTGCTAAAGACAAGCCACTTGAAGTAATACATATGGAGGGGGGTAGAATTAACAATTATTTTGTAATAAATAGTGATTAACTATACGATCTATAGGCCTTTAAATGTGGGCCCGGTAGCTCAGTCGGCATAGCGACTGACTAAGGAATGGACGGTCCGGGGTCGAATCCCGATGGGGACGAGATTTTCCGCCCGTCCAGACCGGCCCTGGGGCCCACCCAGCCTCCTGTACAATAGGTACCGGGTCTTTCCCGGGGTTAAAGTGCGGCCGGGGTCTGCTGCTGACCACTCACTCCCTTCTAGTGCCGCGGTCATGGAAGAGTAGAGCTATATCTCTACCCACCCTCTGGGCCACACCGGGCCTGTAACGGGTTCACTTTACCTTTACCTTTTTATAGGCCTTTAAATACTGTCATAATTATAAAGATCGGATTGTCTTGTAATTTATAAGCTAAGTAATTCAAGGGTCGTAAGTGTATTGCAATTGATAACACCGTTGACTATTTTCTTGTACTAATGCGATGATTTTAACCGTTCACAAACATCGTGTTAGATAATAATACTAAAAATGTTCGCCTTTAATGTAATATTTAAAAGTACGTGTTTCGTACGATTCTCATAATATGCACCGATCAGTGTAAACATCATTAACCAGCTGGTCTTTATGATGGTCAGAAATTTGTTCCCTGTAAGACATGAATTGAATTCTTATAGATAGTTTGGTTATACATCTGTCTTAAAAGGGGTTAAAGTATCAAAACTTCTGTGAGTCTACAAAAAAATACGAAGAGAGCAGTACCAAGAGGCACTAATGCTAATACGTAATTTTAGGTAAAATTTGAAGCAGAGAAGTAATTTTACGCTATTATAAGTCTGCTTTTATACAATGTTGAATTTAACATGATAAGTCAGGAGAGATGCTTTTGTAAGGAATCCGCCTTGAGCGCCAAAGCTTTCCCTTCAGAACCCCTACCAAAGGAAGTTATTGTAGACAAAACAGAACTGTTTACTGCAGTTTAAGAAAATCCGCTTTACAAAGGTAAATAGTGGTTTTCAACAATGCGTTTCCTTTTTATTAATCCTATTTTATTATAAAATACGCCAATAAGAGAATCAGAATTTTTATCGCTTCTAATACCAAGGTCCGCCATCGAAAACTTCTTCAGTCAGTTCCATTGACGTCCGATCATCAGAGTTTTTCTGAGTTGATTGGTAGCCTTATCCTATATTCTCTTTCGTATTAAAAATGGATTTTTTAGAAGCAATTTCTCCCCAAATTGTGAATTGTTGTTCCCCATTCCAGGCTGCTTGATCAGCCCATCGTAGCTTTCTGGAATTGAATATCCTTACAGCAAGAAGTGTCCTGTGTGGACTTGGATAAATCAAAGGACTGGCTTAGCGCTGGAATGCCGGATTAAGGTTTTCGGCACAGACAAAGATTTCACTGTCATACGTTGAGACAGGCTCTGAGTTCGACCAAATCCTCTTAGGTAATTAGAACCTGGAATCGTGTATTCTGAGACAAATCAATTGTAGCGTGAGGCTGACCGTTCATCTTCGTATAATGTCGACATCATGAATACTTCGATCGTTGTCCGCACTCCCATAAGAATTAATGGCGTACGCCTTTTAGTCTTTTGTTGTTACAGCAATTTCAAAGAACTTTTCACTTGGCTGTTTCCTCAACTGCCCACGTCAAGTTCAACGGGCCTGAACAAGAACTCCCACGACCGTTGCCGTAGGAGGTTAGATCTCCCGCAACGCAGTCTTTTACTGCTGTACGTAGACTGCAAATATTTTTCTCTGAAATATCAGGTGTGTGTATATTATTTTATTTCACTTCTATCACTCGTGCCTAGATTAATTATCATCCTCTGTTATAGTAAAAGTGAATTTAAGATTCGCAAGGATAGCATCATACCACGTAGTTTTTATGGTGCTGATTTGATAAGGCTTATCATCATCGAAAATTTTATGAAATTGTTCTGTTTTTGTGTATTGTAAAATTGTTTCATTTAACGAGCTACTCGAGTTTCAGAAACGAAAAGGCTGAAATTTTCTTTTATAACAGGAGTGTTCCTAGGGGAAGCATCGCGCAGCATACAAACAGAGATGAAAATTCCACTGGGGAGACCTAGGCGTAGATGGGTGGATAATATTAGGTTGGGTCTCCAGGAGGTGTGATGTGGGTATATGGACTGGATTGGCCTGGCCCAGGATAGGGGCAGGTGACGGACGCTTTTGAGTGCGGTAATGAACTTTCGGGTTCCGTGAAATGCGGGAAATTTCTTGACTAGCTGTAAACCATTTAGCTTCTCAAGAAGGACTCTGCAGCATGGAGTAAGTAAGTAACAGTACAATGAATAGAGGCGTAACGCAGAATGTCTGAGAATAAACGTGTTTTTCGGGTATTTACAAATTGTAAATAACTGGAGTGGCTACTGTGTCATCAATGTCTTTCGATTTTTAGTTCAAAACTTTGTTATCTTAACTCACATTAAAGACGCTGCAACCAGTCCATCTACAGCCACTGTTTGCAACATGAAAATATAAAGACAACGAAACTGTCGGTTTGTTCTGGAATGTCCTGTACGAAGGAAGAATGTAGTTCCCAGCTCAAGCAATGATAGGAGTAATTAGCAGTGTTTAAGTAACATCCAGTATTAGTAGGTGGACCTGTATTAAATATTTATCTCAGTAATTAACCAACTTGATGCACAAATGTTTTGTTTTACAATAAGTTTTATTTCATGACTCTACATGTTTCGAGCACACTTATTGTAAAACAAAACATTTGTGCATCAAGTTGGTTAATTACTGAGATGCACAGTCAGAAAAACGTCAAAACCTGTATTAAATAATTGTAGGCGACAGTAATTAGGTACTTCAGGTAGGCAGAAAGGTAAAAGTATATTAGTTACTTATAAAGTAAGTGGAGCTGAATTGTTCTTTAGAAGCCCATAGTAGGTCGGCTTGTCGAGAAATCCCATCTTTTACGAAGCTCGGAAATTTAATACTTTATTAAAAAAGATATTTCCGTTTGACAAGGTGGCACTAGAACACGATTTTCTCCTGAGTACTTCGGTTTTTCCTTCACAGCGAATTCACCAGTGCTTTTGTAAATAAACCTAACTTAGTGCACAATTTATTCTTAGTATATTTAACAATCTCTACATGCTTCGGCCGACTATGTGCCCATCATCAGGAGAAACAACAGTTTTTTTTCGATACTTGGCACTTGTTATTCCTTGTAGATATCTGTCTGCTATGCAGAGAGTCATCCACATATTCGGCCGAAACATGTAGAGATTGATAAACGTACTAAGAATAAATTGTGCACCAAGTTGCCTTTATTTACAAGATTATGCAGAAATGCACATTCAACAAAACGTAAAATTTACCGGTGCTCTATTATCATATTACCTGCGACTATTACAGTTGCTGTATAATGTTAGCAATTGACAGCATCGTTAAATAAAGAAGTTTCTCTCTCTTTCTCTCTCTCTCTCTTCGTTTGATAAGGAGACAGCTAGAAGGAATCCGCCGATCACACTGAATCACATTACGTATTTAAGTAACGTTTAATATACCTTCGGGTGCTGAACAATTAGGCCGTTAGTTCCGAGGTAGAAAACAAGAAAGAAGAAAAAACTAATATGGTTGTGTAGCTGCATAAGACGGACTTCCATTCAACACCATTGTTGTCGCACCCATCTTGGTCAGAAACCAACGTGCCCCTGCACAAAAGCACACAGAATTTGACATACTTCTGTTAATTAATTATCTTTCTACACAACAACTGTTTTTTTGGTAGAGTTACTGCTTGTGTCTGCTATGGTCATGACTCAACTGACTTCTCCTGTGACAAAAAGTCCCGTTGCTACCATCAAAACAAGGGTATCAGGGAGGTTTGTTTTATATTTGCATTGGAGTTTGTTGACTTTTCGCAGAGTCTGTAAATGGTGAACTATAACATTCCTGTGCTTCGTGTACTGATCACGAATTTTAAAAGAGAAGACCGACGGGGTTTGTGTAGTGGTAATGGTTTGGATGTGCACTGGGAAGCCGATAAGGTCTAAAAATCTGAACAGTGACAATGACTATTCGGGCTTAAGTTTTCCGTCCTTACTTACCGCTTCGTTTAAAATCGTTTTAAAATCAGTATTTTGCAGTAATCCCAACAACTGACACTATGCATCCGAAATGCTGACAAAATCATGCAGTGAATCACTGAAATTTAAAATAGGGGTCATATTGATCGGTTGTCAGAATCTAACCATTATAATTCCCAGTGCCCAAAACATACTTCAATCTGACAATTATTGCTTGCGGCTGCAGTTATCACTGATCACTTTAAGTTAAACTGTGTTTGAACTGGTTAATAGGACGATAAAGTAATAATCTTGACACAGAAGGCATTTTCGCATTGTAACATAATAATTGCTGTGGCTTCTACCCATGACGAGGACGGGAGAATTGTACTGGGGTGAAGGGTATAACATCCCCTCCTTTGGGGTTGGTTGTTGAGTGTTCAGCAAGTGGAATTGTTTAAATTGGAGAGGGAAGTTTCTCCCCGAGCTTCAGCATTTAACGAGTTGCTTCATCAAACACCCTTCATTTGTTCGATACTAAAAGTGTTATGTGATCCGAGTCTTCGTAATGCTGGGGTTTGCTTAATGAGGTCTACATGACACTGCTGTATGCAGAGGGGGGGGGGGGGGTTTGCTTTTTTTTGGTATTAAATGTTTTCCGGTATTTTTTTTTAGATTGGGAAATT
>Ga0123352_10018645_pt1 | contig 11061 bp, 4 predicted proteins | sample TergutLab28metaG_FD_89700 | JGI IMG/M metagenome (GOLD analysis project Ga0123352, IMG submission 89700) | Labiotermes labralis P1 segment gut microbial communities from Petit-Saut dam, French Guiana - Lab288 P1 | ecosystem: Host-associated > Arthropoda: Insects > Digestive system > Gut ... | reverse complement strand
GCGCCGACGTCTGGACGGGCCCCTACATCGTGCCGGACGCCACCGGATGCTGGCAGTGTCTCGCCCAACGACTCGACGGCAACCGGCAGGTGGAGGCGTACCTCAAGCGCAAGCGCGGCGACGACGCTCCGCTGATCACCTCGCTGGCGGCCTCCCCCTGGTCGGGCGGGCTCTCGGCGCAGATGGTCGTCGGCGCCGTGGCCGGCATCGTCGGGGCGCAGGCGACCGACTACCGCGGTGTGCTGGTCTCGGTGCACGTCCCGACCATGCGGACCGAGCGCCACCAGCTGATCCGGCAGCCGCAGTGCCCCGGCTGCGGCGACCCCGCGGTGCTGCACATCGACCCGCGGATCGAACTGACCGAGCAGACCGTGCGGTTCAGCGCGGACGGCGGGCACCGCACGATGCGCCCCGACGACACCTACAAGCGGCTGGAGAAGCACGTCAGCCGGCTGACCGGCGCCGTCAGCTCGCTGCGCTTGCTCAACGACGTCGACAACGGTGTCACCTACAGCTACTCCGCCGGCCACAACTTCGCGATGCCCGGCGACAACCTCGCCATGCTGCGCCGCAACCTGCGCGGGCAGAGCGGCGGCAAGGGCCGCACCGACATCCAGGCCCGGGTCAGCGGGATGTGCGAGGCCATCGAGCGGTACTCGGGCGTGTGGCGCAACGACCGCGCCACCCGCCGGGCCAGCTTCGACGCGCTCGGTCCCGACCTCGCGGTGCACGCCAACGACCTGCTCCAGTACTCCCCGGCCCAGTACGCCAACCGGGAGGAGTGGAACCACACCGGTGCCGGCCGGCTGCACATCGTGCCGGACGAGTTCGACACCGGCCGCGAGATCGACTGGACCGCCGCGTGGTCGCTGACGAACGACCGGGAGCGGCTGGTGCCGTCCGGGTACGCCTGGTTCGGCCACCCCGATCTGGTGGACTCCTTCTACTGCTTCAGCGACGGCAACGGCAACGCCGCAGGGAACACCCTCGAAGAGGCCATCCTGCAGGCGTTCTACGAGCTCTGCGAGCGCGACGCGGTCGGCCTGTGGTGGTACAACCGGGCGCTGCGTCCCGGCTTCGACATGGACAGCCTGCACGAGCCGTACATCGACACCCTGCGCGAGTTCTACGCGGGGATGAACCGCACCCTGGAAGTGGTGGACATCACCACCGACCTGGGCATTCCCACCATGGCGGCGGTCTCGCGCCGGGTCGACCACCCGGTGGAGGACGTGCTGCTGGGATTCGGCGCGCACCTGGACGTGCGGATCGCCGTCCTGCGGGCCCTCACCGAGGTCAACCAGTTCCTGCCGGCAGTGATCAACCGCAAGCCGGACGGGTCCACGGACTACTGGGAGGACGACCCGGACACGCTCGCGTGGCTCCAGCAGGTCACGGTGGCCAAGGACCCGTGGGTCGTTCCGTCCGGGACGCTCTCCGCCACCTCGGCCGGCGACTACACGGGCCTGTTCTCCGGCGACCTGGCCAAGGACATCCGCAACGGTGTCGAGCGGGTCGAGAAGGCGGGGATGGAAGTGATCGTCCTCGACCAGAGCCTGCCCGACCTGGAGTTGAAGGTCGCCAAGGTCATGGTCCCCGGCATGCGCCACTTCTGGCGCCGGCTGGGTCCTGGCCGGCTCTACGACGTGCCGGTCGAGCTGGGCTGGGTGTCCGAGGCGACCGCCGAGGACCGGATGAACCCGCGCAGCGTCTTCTTCTGATCCCCCCCACGCCGCCACCCGAGCGGATCCCCGCCGGGTGGCGGCGGCCTTGGCCCCCACTCCCCTTGCCCCATGGCAGGGCTTTCCCCACCGCAGTCTCTCTGGAGATGTCATGACTGGTCCCGATCCCAACGGCGTCATCAGCACCCCCCCGCCCGCTCCCGACCCGGTGCGCGTCACGGAACTCCTGCACCTTCACCCGGGCTCCCGGGTCGTCCCCGTTCCCAGCGGCGCGACCCAGATCTTCATCGGGCAGCGCGGTACCTCGCTGGGCGCGCTGTCGCCCGGGCAGGCGGCGGCCGTCGAGCTGCTCGCCACCCAGCAGGTGGACGCCGACGCGCTGCTGGACGTCGTCCGGAGCCACGAGGGCGAGATGGGCATGCTCAAGATGCCCAAGCTCCTGCAGAGGCTGCGGGCCGGCGGCTGGCTCTCCGTCACCCTGGAGGTCGCCGGGTCGCCCGTGCTGACCTTCCGCCCGCTCGGTCCCGCCGTCCCGCCCGCTCCCCAGCACGACGCCGATCCGGCCGAGTTGCGGATGTCCCGGTTCGCCGTGCTGCGCACCGAGGGCACCGGCATGGTGCTGGAGTCGCCGCTCGCCCACACCGCCGCCGAACTCCACGATCCGGCGCTCGCCGCGCTGCTGGCCTCGCTGTCCACGCCGCAGGGCGACCAGCCGGCTCCCACCGGCCCCGAGGGCGCGCCGGCGTACCCGGTGGACTACCCCGAAGCGGTCCCGGCGATCCTGAGCGCCCTGGCCCGGCACGGCTTCCTCGTTCCGCGCGGCGGCGCCGCCGAGGAGGACTTCCGCTTCGCGCAGTGGTCGCCGCACGAGCTGTGGTTCCACAGCCGGACCCGCGTCGGACGCCACGACCTGCCGTACGGCGGCACGTACTGGGCCAAGGACGTCGCCGAGCCGCTGCCCGCGGTCCGGCCGTCCTTCGAGGGCCGCTCGGTGGAACTCCCCCGGGCCGACCTCCAGGCGCTGCGCGCGAGCGACCGGACCCTCACCGAGGTGCTGGAGGACCGGAAGTCGCTGCGGCTGCACGACGGCGCGGCGCCGCTCACGGCCGCGCAGCTGGGCGAGTTCCTGTACCGGAGCGCCCGCAACCGGGGCCGGTACCAGGACGGTTCGGCGGAACTGGGCGACCGGCCGTACCCGTCCGGCGGCCGGGCGTACGAGCTGGAGATCTACCCGCTGATCCACCGGATGGACGGGGTGGAACCGGGCCTGTACCACTACGACCCCGAGGGACACCGGCTGGAGCTGGTGGCCGAGCCCGGGCCGGCGCTCACCCGCCTCGCCGAGATGTCCCGCGCGACCGCGCAGATGTCCGAGCCGCCGCAGGTGACGCTGCTGATCACCGCGCGCTTCGGCCGGGTGATGTGGAAGTACTCGACGATGGGCTACGCCCTGGTGCTCAAGCACGTGGGCGTGCTCTACCAGGTGATGTACAGCGTCGCCACCGCGATGGGGCTCGCGGGCTGCGGGCTCGGCGGCGGCGACTCCGACGCCTTCGCCGCGGCCTCCGGCGTGAGCTGGGAGAGCGAGTCGACCGTCGGCGAGTTCCTGCTCGGCAGCCGCGGAGAGGAGGGCGGCGATGGAGTTCCGGCGTAAGGCACTGGAGAACCTGCGCCAGCCCGACGAGCTGGACAGCCCCGTGCGCCTGGCGCGACCGCGCGCCTGGATGGTGCTGTCGGTCGCCGCGGTGATCCTCGCGGGCGGTCTGGTGTGGTCCTACAACGGCTCGCTGGCCCGCAGCGTCGACGTACCGGGCCTCCTGACGCACCCGCAGGGCGTGTCGAAGGTCGAGAGCCCGCAGAGCGGGATGGTGTCGAACGTCTACGTCGACACCGGGGCCGTCGTGACCAAGGGCGACCCGGTGCTGTCCCTGGTCGAGCCGCAGGGCGAGACCCAGATCATCCGGGCCCCCTTCTCCGGCCGGGCCATCGCCTTGCTGGTCGCCAACGGGCAGTACGTCCAAGCGGGCGCGACGTTCATGACGGTGGAGCGCACCGACTCCAAGAACGACCGGCTGGTGGCCGTCCTGTTCGCCTCCGCGACCAAGGCCGGCCAGCGGCAGCCCGGCGACAAGGTCGACATGGACGTGTCGTCGGCGCCCTCGCAGGCGTTCGGCCTGATGCGCGGCAAGATCACGTCGATCGACCCGTTCCCGCAGACCGAGCAGCAGGTGCTGGACTTCCTGGGCGGGAACCAGCTCATGGCCAACCAGCTGCTGAACAAGGGCGGTCCGGTCCGCATCTTCGTCGACCTGGAGCCCGACTCCAAGCTCCCCAGCGGCTTCAAGTGGACCACGGCTTCGGGCCCCCCGTTCCGGATCAACTCCTGGACGCAGGTCACCGGCATCGGCCGACTGCCCGGTGAGCGCCCGATCGATTGGCTGCTGCCCAAAAAATGACTACTCAGACTCCACCCCAGGCCACCAACGGGACAGGGCGGCAGTACCGGTCGAACCGGAACCGACGCCAGCGTGAGGACCGCTCCCGGAACCGGATGCGCGTCAACACCCCGACCACCATCCAGTTGGAGGCGGTCGAGTGCGGCGCGGCCTCCCTCAGCATGGTGCTCGGCTACTTCGGGCGGCACGTCCAGCTGGAGGAGCTGCGGACCGCCTGCGGTGTCTCCCGCGACGGCGCCAAGGCCGTCAACCTGCTGCGCGCAGCCAGGAGTTACGGCCTGCTGGCCAGCGGTCGCCAGATGGAGGTCGAGCGCCTCAAGAACCTGCGGCCGCCGACGATCCTGTTCTGGAACTTCAACCACTTCGTGGTCTACGAGGGCATGGGCACCCGGCTCGGACGCCAGGTGGTCCACCTCAACGACCCGGCCTCCGGCAAGCGCACGGTCGACATGGAGGAGTTCGACAAGAGCTTCACCGGTGTCGTCCTGACCTTCGAGCGCGGCCCGGACTTCCAGCGCGGCGGCCGCCGCCCGCGCGCGCTGTCCGACCTGTACTCCCGTTACGGGAGCAACGGCGGCGCCCTGATGCTCGCCCTGCTGGCCAGCATCCTGCTGATCGTCCCCGGTGTCGCGGTCCCCGCGTTCACCCGCGCGTTCATCGACCGGGTGCTGAACAACGGCGACCACTCCTTCGTCACCCCGCTGATCGTGGCGATGGGCGCGTCGGCGGCACTGACACTGGTACTGACCCTCCTGCAGCAGAGCCATCTGCTCCGGGTGGAGTCGTCGACGGCGATCCGAAGTTCCGCCCGCGTCGTCCGTCACCTGCTACGACTACCCGTCGTCTTCTTCACGCAACGAAATCCGGCGGAGATCTCCCAGCGCGTCACCTCCAACGACAGGGTCGCCGAGATCCTGTCCCGTGACGTGGCGACCGCCGCGGTCAGCGCGCTGCTCGTCGTCTTCTACGCGATCCTGCTGTGGACCTACGACGTCGAGCTGACCATCATCGGCGTCGGCGTGGCCCTGCTGAACATCGTGGTGCTGCGCCTGGTCTCCCGGCTGCGCGCCGACGCGGTGTCCAAACTCCGGGCGGACCGCGCCCGGTTGACCGCGGCCTCGTTCAACGGCCTGCAGCTCATCGAGACGATGAAGGCGTCGGGCTCGGAGAACGACTACTTCGGGCGCTGGGCCGGCTTCCAGGCCAAGGTGGTCTCCGGATCGCAGGTCCTCGGCACCCCCACCGCGCTGCTCGGTGTCGTACCCCCGCTCCTCGCGGCGGTGGACAGCGGCTGCATCCTGCTCATCGGCGGTCTCAAGGCGATCGACGGCAGCATCTCCATCGGTCTGCTGGTCGCCTTCCAGACGCTGGTGACCAACTTCACCCGTCCCGTCTCCCAGTTGACCAACCTCGGTCCGCGGGTGCAGGACGTGGCGGCCGACATCAACCGGCTCAAGGACATCGAACGGTTCCCGATCGCCACGGACTTCACCGACCGGGAGCCCCTGGGCGGCGCTGCCCCCGCACGCGCACCGGAACCGCCCCAGATCCCGGGCCAGCCCGCCACCACGCCGGCCAGGTCCCGCCGTCCCAGCAGCGCGGCGAGCGTCGAGTTGCAGGGTGTCACCTTCGGGTACAGCCCGCTGGGCGAGCCGCTGCTGCGCGACTTCGACCTGACCGTACGGCCCGGCCAGCGCGTGGCGCTGGTCGGCGGCTCGGGCAGCGGGAAGTCCACCGTGAGCCGGCTGATCGCCGGTCTGTACGAGCCGTGGTCCGGGCAGATCCTCTTCGACGGCCTGGAGCGCAAGGCGTACGCCCGCGACACGCTCGGCAACTCGGTGGCGTTCGTCGACCAGGAGATCTTCCTCTTCGAGGGGACGATCCGGGAGAACGTCACCTTGTGGGACACGTCGATCCCCGACGAGAGGATCGTCGCGGCGCTGCGCGCCGCGGCCGTCTACGACGTCGTGTCCTCCCGGCCGGGCACCCTGGGCAGCTTCGTCGCCGAGGGCGGCTCCAACTTCTCGGGCGGCCAGCGGCAGCGTCTGGAGATCGCCCGCGCGCTGGTACGCGGGCCGGGCGTCATGGTGCTGGACGAGGCGACCAGTGCCCTGGACGCGGAGACCGAGAAGAAAATCGACGACAACCTCCGCCGGCTCGGCTGCGCGTGCGTGATCATCGCGCACCGGCTGTCGACGATCCGGGACAGCGACGAGATCCTCGTCCTGGACCATGGCCGGGTCGTGCAGCGCGGCACACACCAGACGCTCGTCGGTGCAGAGGGCCTGTACGCCGACCTGATCCGGGAGCAGTGACGCCGTGACCACATCGTTCTTCCCGATGGACTTCGGCTCGGACTCGCTGGACCTGTCGGCGATCACCCAGGTCCTCACCCCGCGGTCGGACAGCGTCTTCGCGCTGGACGACCCCGCGCGCATCTGGTTCGTCACCGAGGGCATGCTGGACCTCTTCGCCGCCAGCGCGGACGAGGGCGGGCGCTGGACCTTCCTGTGCCGCGTCGGGACCGGCACCGTACTGTGCGGCGCCCGGCCGGACGGGCCGACCCTCGTCGGCAAACCGCTGCCCGGCGGGGCGGTGCGTTCCTGCATGCTCAGCGACGCGCTCGTCGCCGCGGTCCCGGGGGTCGGACTCAGCGAGTACCCGGGCGGCGGCGGACCGGCCGGCCGGCTCGCCACGCACCTGGCGGACGGACTGGACAACGGCTTCATCGCGCTCGCGGACGCGGTGCGCACCGCACTGCCGCCGCGGGAGTTCGTGCCGCTGGAGACGGAGGGCACCAGCGGGCAGGCCGGTTCACGCCGGACGTGGCTGACGCCCGGGTCCGAGGCACGCTCGGTCGACGGCGCGGTCTGGATCCAGGTGATCCGCGGTTCCGTCGCGCTCGCCCTGACCGACGTCACCGACGAGGACGACGGGTCCTCGCAGCAGGCCCCGCCGCAACAGCCCCCGCCCCAGCAGCCCGCGCCGCCGCCCCCGCCCGCTGCTCCCTACGGACAGCAGACCCCGCCCGCTGGTCCGTACGGACAGCAGACCCCGCCCGCCGCTCCGTACGGACAGCAGACCCCGCAGCAGTCCTCACCCGACGCGTTCGCCACCGTCGGCTGGCCCGGGCGGGGCGTCGCGAAGCGGTTCCTGGTCACCGAGTCCGACTGGGTGCGCTCCGACAAGGGCGCGGTGGTCGGTGTCCTCCGCACCTCGGAGGTCCTGGCCGACCCGGACTTCGCCTTCGAGGTCCAGTCCCAGCAGCGCCTGCTCATGCGCCGGCTGACGGACCGGATGATCAGCAAGCGGGCCACGTCCCGCCGCGAGATGCGGCAGCGCCGGAAGACGGACGCCGAGACGCTGCAGCGTTCCTCGCGCGCCCTGATCTCCGTACTCGACCCGTTCCGGCATTCGGCCAGTGGCGACTTCGACCCGGCCGACCAGGACGAGTACCTTGCGGTGGCCCGCGTGGTCGGGGCCGCCTCGGGCGTCGAGGTCAACCGCACTTCCACGTCGGAGGCGGGCGACTCCCGGCTGGGCCCGGTGGAGCGGATCGCGGTCTCCTCGCGGTTCCGCAGCCGGGAGATCAACCTGGAGGGCACCTGGTGGCGTACCGACATCGGGCCGCTGTTCGCCCACCTCGTCACGGAGACCTCCGACGGCAAGGAGGGCGCCGGCACCAAGCGCACCCCGATCGCGCTCATCTGGCGGCGCGGCCGGTACGAGGCGCGGGAGCCCGGCGGCAAGACCGTGGCCGTCGGCCGTTCGTACGCCTCGCGGATCGAGTCCACGTCGTGGATGTTCTACCCGCCGCTGCCGGACAAGCCGCTGCGCCGGGGCGAGTTGCTGCGGTTCGGTCTGCGCGGCAGCGGCCGGGACGCGACGGCGCTGCTCGGCCTCGGTCTCGCCGCGGCCGTGCTCGGCCTGCTGATCCCGGTGCTCACCGGTAAGGTGCTCGGAGTCTTCGTACCCCACGCCGACCGGGGACCCGTGACGCAGGTGTGCGTCGTCCTGTTCTCCGCGGCGGCCCTCTCGGCCGTGCTCTCGGCGGTCCAGAACCTGTCGCTGCTGCGGCTGGAGGGGCGCTTCGAGGGCCGGGCACAGGCCGCGGTGTGGGACCGGCTGCTGCGGCTCCCCACCGGGTTCTTCACCAAGGTCTCCACCGGTGAGCTGAGCAACTCCGCGATGGGCATCAGCACCATCCGGGACGTGCTCTCCGGCATCACCGCCCAGGTCGTGCTGGGCGTCATGGCGTTCCTCGCGAACATGACCCTGCTGTTCTTCTACAGCGTCCCGCTGGCCCTGATGGCGCTGGCCCTGGCACTCGCCGGCGGCGGCTTCTGCCTGCTCGTGGGGATCAAGCAGACCAAGTGGCAGAAGCGGCTGACCGAGCACGACCACAAGCTGGCGGGCGTCCTCTTCCAGATGCTCGGCGGCCTGTCCAAGCTGCGCGTCGCGGTGGCGGAGGACCGGGCGTTCTCCCACTGGGCCCTGGGCTTCGCCCAGTCCCGGCGGCTTTCGTCGCGCGCCCGGCGCCTGCAGAACGTGGTCACCGTCTTCAACTCCGGCTACATGCTGGTCTGTACGCTCCTGCTGTTCGCCCTCGTCGGCGGCCCGGCCAGGAACGAGCTGTCCACCAGCGCCTTCCTGACCTTCAACAGCGCGTTCGGGCTGATGCTGGCGGCCACCGTCCAGATCACCGGCAGCGTCACCATGGCCTCGGCCGTGGTACCGCTCCTGGAGGGCCTGGACCCGGTGATCACCGCGGTGCCCGAGGTGTCGGACGGCAAGGAGTCCCCGGGCGACCTGTACGGCGAGATCGAGGTCGCCAACGCCAGCTTCCGGTACAGCGAGGAAGCGCCGCCGGTGCTGCACGACGTCAGTTTCCTGGTGCGACCCGGCGAGTTCGTCGCCATCGTGGGTCCGACGGGATGCGGCAAGTCGACGCTGCTCCGGCTGCTGATCGGTTTCGACGAGCCCACCTCCGGAGCGGTCCTCTACGACGGCCAGGACCTGTCCTCGCTCGACGTGGCGGCCGTCCGCCGGCAGTGCGGTGTCGTACTGCAGAACGGGCAGCTCTTCGCCGGCAGCATCCTGTCCAACATCTGCGGCATGGCCAACTACACGCTCGACGAGGCGTGGGAGGCCGCCGAGATGGCCGGGCTCGACGAGGACCTGGGGCGGATGCCGATGGGCATGCACACCGTCCTGTCCGAAGGGGCGACGACGCTGTCGGCCGGCCAGCGGCAGCGGCTCATCATCGCCCGCGCGCTGATCGGCCGGCCGCGCATCCTCTTCTTCGACGAGGCCACCAGCGCGCTGGACAACCGTACCCAGGAGATCGTCACGCAGAGTATGCGGCGGCTGAACGCCAGCCGCATCGTCATCGCCCACCGGCTGTCGACCGTGATGCGGGCCGACCGGGTGCTGGTGCTGGACGCCGGCCGGATGGTGCAGGCCGGCAGCCCGGACGAACTGCTCCGGGACGAGGACGGCATGTTCTTCCGCCTCGTCCAACGGCAGATGTCCTGACCCCGTGCCGCTCCGCGGCCTGCCCGGTCCTGCCCGACCGCCCGTGGCGCCCCAGGCGCCGGCGCACGCCCCCACCGTCCGCCGGCGCCTGGTACGCGAGCCGCGACCGGCCGTACCGGGCTCCTGCCCCCCGACCTGCCGTCCTGAAGGAGACTGTGATGCCCCGTCCCTCCCCGTCCGCCGCCGCCCCGGCAGCCGGCTCCCACGACCGTCCCCCGGGGCCAACGGAAGATCTGGAACTGGCCGGCATACGCGCGGATCCGCTCACCTTCCTGCGGGACCTGGTCGCCGAGTACGGCGACCTGTGCAGCCATGTCACCCGCGGCCAGACCGTGTGGTTCGCCAACTCGCCCGAACTCGCCCGGCACATCCTCAAGGACAACTACACCAACTACACGAAGGCCGGCACGCCGGACGACTTCATGCTCACCCCCCTGCTCGGCAAGGGGCTGCTCACCAGCAACGGCGCGCCGTGGGAACGCCAGCGGCGGCTGTGCGCGCCGTCCTTCCGGCGCGTGGCGGTCGAGTCGTTCGACGGGCTGATGGTCGAGGCCGCTGTCGATCTGGCCACCGAATGGGGCGAGGCGGCCGACCGCGGCGAGGCCGTCCGGGTGGACCACGACTTCACGGCACTCACCCTGCGCGTGGTGGCATCCGCGCTGCTCGGCTCCGAACTGTCCGCGGCCGGCCGCGGTTTCGGGCAGGCCGTCGACGACATCAACCGGTTCATCGGGCACTTCGACGGCACCCCGCCCGCGGACGAGGACTTCCGGTCCCGGCTCCGGGCGTACTCGGGTGCGAAGACGTTCCTGGACCGCGTGGTCGGCACCATGATCGGGGCCCGGCGGCTGACCGGGCCCGGCGGGCACCACGCGGACCTGCTGGACGCGATGCTGGGTGCCCGGGACGAGCACGGCGACGCCCTGTCCGACCGGGAGTTGCACGACCAGGTCCTGACCATGGTCATGGCCGGTCACGAGACGACCGCGAAGGCCCTCAGCTGGACGCTCCATCTGCTCGACCGGCACCCCGAGCACGCCGCGCGGGTGCGGGACGAGATCGACCGGGTCGTGGGCGACCGGCTGCCGACCGCCGCGGACCTGGCCCGACTGACCTACACCAGGCAGTGCCTGGACGAGGCCGTCCGGCTGTTCCCCCCGGTGTGGCTGATCTCCCGGAAGGCGGTGGACGACGACGTGCTCGGCGGTCGCCGCATCCCCGCCGGCACGCTGGTGTGCGTCAGCCCCTGGACGATGCACCGGCATCCGGAGCACTGGGAGGCGCCGGAGGAGTACCGGCCCGAGCGGTTCGCGCCGGAGCACCAGCACAGCCGGGCGGGACACTCGTACCTGCCGTTCGGCGGTGGTCCCCGGATCTGCATCGGGCAG
>Ga0123352_10018642_pt1 | contig 11061 bp, 9 predicted proteins | sample TergutLab28metaG_FD_89700 | JGI IMG/M metagenome (GOLD analysis project Ga0123352, IMG submission 89700) | Labiotermes labralis P1 segment gut microbial communities from Petit-Saut dam, French Guiana - Lab288 P1 | ecosystem: Host-associated > Arthropoda: Insects > Digestive system > Gut ... | reverse complement strand
GGTTTTGTTATATTGTGGGTTTTTTGATGGAGTGAGAGTGAGTGTAAAGTTTTTGTTAGTGTTGGTTAAAAAATTTTTGGTTTTTTTATTTTGTGAGGGGTGACACCCCCCCCCATGGCAGTGCCCCTTCAAAGCTCCATTTTAATGTCATACTTTCATCTTCCATGCAGCCCATTTCAGGTTTTCCCACCAGGATCCATATGCATTTCTCATTTATCCCATGCTTGCTATATGACCGCACAAATAGAGCCTCTTCGCTCTCCGTTACTGCATCCCTGTTTTATCCAGACGCCCCTCCCACCCTGTTCTCCCAACACCCTCGATCTGTAATCTTCTTCAGTGTGTGACGTGTTGCTGCATTTTTTGTCGGCCGTTTCGAAAATACGCCGTTAAAACGTGATCATTCTCATCATCATTCTTCACTGTTGTCAGCATAATACAAATGCGGCATTTCCTCGCCAGCCTGCTTTGAAAGCTATCCTATTACTGGCCTGGACAGGCCGTTAGGGCTCCAGGAGGTTGGGTCTACCAGAATTTCTAGGAAATCAGCACGGGCCACCTTCCCCTCCTCTCCCCCTTCCAGATGATATCGCCGGTACTCATTCTAGTAGCGGATGAGTTGATACCAGGGGCCATAGCGCGGCCGGAAGGATTAAGTCAATGAGAAACCGCAGTTATTCCATCGAGAATCGAACCCGCAACCTTCCGGGTCTGCATTGGACTGTAGTGCCTTCTAGGAAGTAGTAGCTTGGAACTTGCTTCAGGTAGCCATTTTGGCGCCTAGAATTTGTGGGTGTTTTCTATATTTTTGGAAAATTTGTGTTACCCAGATATCAACGACTGAACTGATTAGCTCTCAGGCTTACGCAGTCCCGATACGCCCAAATGCTTTTTTCGCGTCCGTTTGTTTTACGCCTTTTTCTTTAACGCCACTTGCCAATTTACAGCACTTCTTAATTTGCGCCCTCTAATTTCCAGTATAACGCCCTTTGGCTCTTTTTTTTTGGGGGGGGGGCATTTATTTAAGTCCATCGTTCTTATGGGAATATGATTCTTATTTACGCTTTTTTAAATATACGCCCAGTTTTTCATGAACGCAACTAGGTCGTAAAACAAGGGCTGGGTGAATATATACAGCGCAATTAAAGCGGGCATTTCGCTTCGTCCATTACTGAGGTGGAATGTTCTGCCATACTTCCTGTTCAGCTTTTTTGACACAAAATTCTCCCCGAAAAAAAGCTTTTTTCATGTGTAAAATTTACTGTTAAACTCTTTGATTGCTACAGCTGGGGTACACAGCGGTGATGCAGTGTGCAGTATATCGCATCGCGCAAGTTTTGTTACGTGGTACGTTCGGTAAGCGACTCTCGCAACTTACTTCAACATTTAAACATTTGGCAGTGTCTGTTCCGCCCACGATCCACAAAATACACAGAGAGGGTCAGCAAGCACGCTCTGTCGCCCTGTCATGCATTATTTTCATATAACTGTCCCCGTATTGAAGAATAAAGATGATTTATGTATCGGCCGACCACCGTACTTTCACAATTGCGGAAAGCGACCGTTCACTGTGTCATGCGTATGAGTCCGTCCGGCTTTCCGCATCAAACACTTCTCCCATTGTGCGGATTTTTCTGAAATTTTATGTTGGGGGAATTTTACAAAAATATGTCGACCTATTCCTTTCTTGGTTACAAGGGGATTGGAAACGATGCCCTGCGCTGTGTGCTAATCCGCGCCACTATGTAAGTGCGACCGCGAACAAGAGGAAAACCCCGATGGGCTAACGAGGATAATCTACAGTATTTAAAAATAGGTGTTACTCTTGTAGTAGGTGCTAGAACTTTATTTTAATTAATGGGTGTCGCGAGATGCAGAAGTTGGACGAGTGTTCTTCTATCTGTGATTTGCAGTTGGTTGGAGCTTGCTGGGTTATAGGACTATCTGTCTCTAGCCATGCCATAAAAAGACAGGCAGTGTACGTATAAACGTGAAACTGAGGCGCGTTCGCGTAACCATTGTTGCCGCGGAAAAGCAATACGTATTAAATATTGTTGTTTCTGTATTCTTGCATCTCATCTTCGCCGTATTGCATTGTCTGTGGTCCTTCTGGTTGTACCATATTTTTTCACATTATCTCATAAACGATATGATTTTCACACAAAAAATGTTTAACGAAGTGCGTGTGTTGATTATACCTACAAATCAGGAAGATATCAAGGCACATTGGTCTTCGTGTAACGTACTCGTTATTTTCGTTTTTTTTTTTAATCAAACTCGACCTTCAAGGTGTGTCATCCTCGTTGTGTTGGTTAACCAAAGGTTAGCAATATGCAAGGGCATACCGTGTTAACACAACTATATTGTCAGATACATATAAATATCTCAACTACATGTTTCGGCCCTTATGGCCAAGTGATAGCAAGTGATTCAGATATTGTTCTCACCATATCTCCACAAGACACAGGACATAAATATCGCAAAAATTTCCAGTGATAACAAGTGATGCTGAGACTATTCTCACCACATCTCCACAAGACGCAAGATATAGACATCGTGAATGGGCCACCTATGACAGCTCACAGAAACGAGGAATAACATCCTTTCTTCTGACTGAGATCACAGCAAAAAGGCCACGTACTTACGTCCACCTGACATTCCAGCTCGACACTAGGACAATCCACTCCAACTTCACGACATCACATCCGCGACCCGTAGTTGATAAAGCAGTCTTCTTATGACGTCCACACAGATGCCAAGGCAGACCAGAGTGAACACCAGCCCCCCCCCCACCCCACCCCACCTCTAACAGCAGATACAACGCCGCATTCCAGCCAGCTTCACCCCCAACCCCAAGGACACCTCCAGCATAATACGACGTACATTATAACGTCACAGATGAAATATGACATCGTATAGATCTATCCAAAAAACAACACCTTCAGCACACACGCCCTCTATATCTTTGTAAATGAGATCTCGTCCCCCACTTACACCACACTGTATCGTATTATATTATGTAGTTTTTCCTCATACTGTATCCAACCTGACGATGGCCGTAAGGGTCGAAACATGTAGTTGAGATATTTATATGTATCTGACAATATAGTTGTGTTAAGACGGTATGCCCTAGCATAATTGTTCACCTTTGGTTATCAAACTCGAATTTTCCCGACAGATTTTCGAAAAAATCGTAAATATCACATTTCGTGAAAATACCTCTAGTGGGAGCCGAGTTACATGTGGACAGACGGACGGAGGACATGACGAAGCTAATAGTCAGTTTTGGCAAATTTGCAAACGCGGCTTGCAATGGTGCGTAGCTGGAATCTGCAGCACATACAATTTCCTGCGTTCTGTTGTTTGACGCGGCAGGTGTCATGATTCGTGTCGTGGAGGTTCGAGCTTAAACCTCCACCGGAGACTTCTGACTAGTTTTTAGGTTCGTTCGCAAAATTAAGAAAAGCGGCTATTAGCTGCGTCATGTCTGCCCGAGTGGAACAACTCGGGCAGACATGACGGATTTTCATGAAATTTGGAATTTTAGTATTTTTTAAAGTCTATTGAGGAAATGCAAGTTTCATTAAAATCTGCCAAGAATAACCAGTTCTTTACATAAAGACCAATATACATTACTGTTAATATCTCGCTTAATTCTCGTTACTGGCTGGGCGGTCCGGGGATCGAATCCCGGTGGGGGCGAGATGCCGTACCCGTCCACACCGGCCCTGGGGCCCACCCAGCCTCCAATACAGCGGGTACCGGCTCATTCCCGGGGGTAAAGCGGCCGGGGCGTGGCGTTGATCCCCACCCCATCTAGCGCCGAGGTTAAAGAAAGAGTACAGCTATGACTACTCCCCTTCTGGGCCTTCGTGAGCTGTTCTAGGGTGAACTTTTATCTCGCTCAGTTCTTCTTTGAATGAAAAATGTTTCGGGCAAAATTTGTACAGAAAGTCAAAACACGTATTTTATGTTCAATAACGTTTAATGCTATAGAGCCGGGCAGGCCACACACAGATGATAATATGGCGCATGCGTATTGCGTGCTAGATACCTGAGGATACAGACACACACTCAGAATATATAATACTTATTGCTTTTCTATTGTAACAATGGTTGCACGAACGAGCCTCAGTGTTCGGTTAGACGACATTGTTTTTTTATGTTTTTGTACCGTGTAAAAGGTAAAAAAAAACTGTAAAGTTCACCCTAGAACAGGCCTCGAAGGCCCAGAGGGAGAGCAGATGTATAGCTGTACTCTTCCTTCAGCCTCGGCGCTAGAGGGGGGGGGGGTGAGTAGTCAACGCCACGCCGCAGCTGCTCTACCCCCGGGAAAGACCGGGTTCCCATTGTACCGGGTCTTCCCCAGGGGTAAAGCGTGTACCGTTACATAATTGTCTGTCTGTCTGTCTTGTTTATCGTTTTCCTCAGCCCGTCCCCTTTCACCTTAATTAGACCACGATAGATTCCTTCCACATCAACTTAATTCAACAGACAGCAATCAGACTGTCGAACCTGGTTTATATCTTGGCAATTGAGAATGCCATTAAATAAATCAAGAATAAATAACATTAAACAAGGAGTTCCCAGCAGAATTCATAAAGCCTGAGAGCTTCGCTTTTCTTGGATGTCAGGCAGCATAGAGTGGTACTTACAGAAGTTTTGCGACAACCTATAGGTCCAAACGTCGGTAAGTAGAGCTCAGTTGAAACCTGCTGGCAAACGGTGACGCACGGTAGAGGAAGTGAAGGGGAAACATGCGAGTGGAGTGGGTAGCCAGTAGTCTTGCAGTCTACCTCGGAACATGGTGCAGCCAGCATTACTGCCATTACTACCGCTGATGCGCACATGTCGGTTGCTAGTAGTCGACTGAACTGACGCCCCCGCCAATTTAAATGGACTCGTCCGTTTCGCGGAAAGACCAAATCTGGTTTCTGCGCGTGTGCCATCACGTTTCAAAGGTGCCTTTTCTACAAATCTACGCCACGTAACACCCCAGAAGAGTGAAGATCCCACTTGCAACGCTGCGGAAGCCTGAAGTCACTCATAAAACCTGATTCTTTACACAGATTTGTAGTGATACAGATCTATTACTTCTGTGTTACTTCGAATTAAAGTCACCCTCTAATTTACGACGCACCCCACCTTTGAAAAGGAATGTTCAGAAAAAAATTTGCAAGCATATACATTTCGTTGTCCGTAAAATTTACTACTGTTTTAACGAGGCCCACTTGTTCTTCGAGGAAAACTATGCTTTCTGAGACTTTCGAAGAGTGAAAAATAATACCCCGAATTTAAGACGCGTCCTACGTCTCAGTTGGGGAAAATTTGAAAAATCGTGCGTCCTAAATTCCATAATGCCATATTATTACTTTACTGTTATCCGTTACTGTATTTCCGGCGAGAGTTTATTACCCTATAGATTATATCTACATGTCTGTCGAATCAAGCCTCAAAGTTTGATGCTGTAGTGATTCATTAGTTCTTGCCATGAGACCGAGATTTATGCGTGTCGCCAATTATTTTACATAACACGCGAGTGTATATATATATATGTTAGTGTGCTCTCATCTCACTAGTTGGCGTCGCCATCTCGTTGGTAATGGAAATTTAAAAACTGTAGCGCTTACGGTGGTCAGGAACGGTATGATGCTGGTATCAGATAGCTTGAAAATGGGTTACCCAATTTGGAAGTCGACATAGGCAAAACACAGACATAGACGGCAGTGTGGCCACCGAAATAAGCTTTTCTCCGTAAAGTTCCCATTAGACTAAAAATGCGCTTGAATTCTAGGCTTCTCACTGTGGTTCATGTCTGTACGATCGTGTTAGCACTCGTGCATATGGGCTGTGTAATTCACGCTTCAGCAGCGTTTAATTGCAAAATTTGGCCGTTCAAAAGTGTCTCATTTACCAAGGACAACTAATATTCATGAGCGGTTTAGTCATGTTTTTTATATCAGCTTTAAAACATTACACTATTCCTTTCAAGTGAACGCGTATTATCGTGGCGACGATGCGACAAATGCAGGTTATGTTCGACAGTATTAGCTATTTTTATATTATCAGTAAGCCAACGATGTAAATTGTATTTAGTTACTGGATAATAAATTTGCATTATGTTATGTAAATATTACATTAACAGCACAAGAATTGCACGAAGAAAAAGTCTGTGCAGCGAGAAAGTAGCTTTTATGAGGTCTACCCAAGAAGTCCATGTCACATACCAAATCCACATTGCCAAGATATTGGAATTTTCGTCCTCGTGCTTAAAACCTATCATCGCAGTTGATAGATACATTTAAAATGGGTTTAATTAAAATGTCATGGCATTTGTTACAGTTACACAACCATCAAATTAAGCAGTTCTTCAATTCTTTCTTCTTTTGGCTTATGTAATGTAGTATTGATGACCTGACAAACTTTAGCTAGTTGTAAGGCACAGAGTCCTTTTTGAGAAGCAAATAGTTGCAGAGCTAGCATTTTATGTAACCCCAGGCTTCATGATCATGGTCAAAAAGCCTGCCACTATACCAGCCCTGCTCAACCTGTAGGTGTTGTCATGACACATTCTTACATTGCCTGCAGAGACCTCTGACATGAGGAATTGTCTTTTAAGCCTCTCCCTTGCAAGGCCAAGATAGAAGGCTGAAGCAATTTTCAAAATGTACAAGCTGTTTAGTTATGGAGACATGCATTACATCAGTAATTGCTTTGTAAAACTGTGCTAAAAATAGGGATACCCTAGCCTAGGTTGTCAGTTGCATTTTGTAATAATTTCTCTTATAATCATCAGTATGTATCTTACTGGAGGCGATGTCTAGACAAATACAAAGGTAAAGTGATACACGCAATGACATGTACACTTTATATTATGTATAGAATTTCATGTTGCCTGTGTGCAGAAAACATTTTGCCAAATTTGCCCGCACCACATCAGAGGTTGAGCAGGCCAGCACTAGACCCTTTTCTGAGTCAGAAAAATCAGTTCACACACTCCCATCCCACTTCTTTCAGATTCATATTTATATTACACTCCTATTTATGTGTAGGTCATTCAGGTGATCACTTTGCTTCTTGTTTTATGACCAATGCTCTGCAAGTATTTCTCTTCTCTTCCATTTTGCTGTATTCTGTGCTGTTGTGTTCCTGGATTTGCTCACAGACAAAAGTTTTATAGTTCTGTAAATATAATTTTCAGACAGATGGATGTAGGGTGTGATATTGTGGAGATGAGATGAGAGACTGTCTGGGAAGGCCTGACCTGGAGGGATTTGGATAATGTGTATGTTGTCTTTGTGCAGGAATGCAGTGCAGTGGCACTGGAAGCCATGAAAGCAATGCTGCCATTCACCAATGAAATTACACGCACCAATAAGAGGAAGCTTATCACTGACTACCATGATGAGAAGGATATTCTGGCACCAGGCTTGCCAACACCTCAGCCATCTGACTCTGAGAGTGAGGATACCATAGCAGATTTGCCACTGAGAAAACGTGTATGCAGCCAGCTGAATATGGGGGATTGCCAGCTAGATAAGGTAAGTTCTTGCTAAGGAACTGTGCAAGGAGGAAATGTGACGTATATGACCTTCATTATTACTGAGGTCATCACTTTGTTTTAGAAAGAAATTACTCCCAATTATAAGCCACTTATTAAATGTCTGTTTACAGCTGCCACATGCCAGCACTCCTCCAAGAACACCCAGTCCAGACTCTGTTGTACCAGTGACTTGCATGCCAGTTTCTGTTATCATGAGAGTCAATAAAGATGGCACATTTTCACCATATGCTGGGAAAGTTAACACAGAGGAAGAGGGCAATCATCAGTGCAAGAAATGTGGCCAAGAAGAGACAAGGCAGAAAGGAGTGGCCATAATCCAGGAGGAACGTGGGGCACATATTGATGAGAGAGCAGCATCACCAGATCCGTGTGAGGGGAACATCCTGAGGAGCCTGAAGTACAAAATGAGCTCAAAGAAGGAGCTGATCTTTGTAAACAGCAAGGACACAAACCGAGAGAACACTGCTGCCCCAAATAAGAGCGCACACACTGTACCTGTTTCATCTCCATCTCTGTCATCGATACCTTCATCGCCACAAAATGCTCAGGGTATCCATCGATCTCATATGAATCTCTCTCATCATTCATCCACTCCCAGTATTAGTCAGAACAATCCTCCAGTAGCCATTGCTCCAAAATTGGCTGTTGCTGTACCACCACCCCGCCCAGTCTTCCCTCTGGTGTCTGTTCCCTGCACCACCAATAACATAAGGCAGGGTCCTGACAAAAACACCACCCAAACTGTGATATTGACAGGCGGAACACTCATTCCTGTGACAGCTGCCACTCCCCAGCAAGTGCCTGCATCTTCACAGACATCTGTAACACATATTGTGCTGACACAACAAACACAGAAAGATACTAAACTCTGTCCTGCAACCAGCATCGTCTTGTTCACAGCAGCACAGCAACAAAACAAAGAGGCATCGCCAGGTGTGGATGCCCGTCGCCGTGTATATGAATGTGACTATCCAGGATGTGGCAAAAATTACTTCAAGTCATCACATCTCAAGGCTCACATGCGGACACACACAGGTAAGCATTTACACGAACATCAACACATTTTGTGGTAAGGTCTTTGGGATAGTTTCATACTGTTATTTTCTTCTTATTTAAGTAAGGTGAAATCACCAAAGCGCATAATTTGGTCATCAACAGACTTTTAATGAGTAGTGCATTCCGTTCAGCAGAACTCAACAGTTGTTCATTCATATGATCATTTTACTAGTTTCAACAGTGTGCTGTGCTTTTCTGTCAAGTCTCTTAAAAAAGGGCAAGTGTGTGCAGACACCAGGTGATTTGGCTGATCACGTGACCTTGCACATTTCCCGCGTTCAATTCACAACCACAGTGTTGGGTAGAATGTCACCTGATGTGCTGTACATATTGTTTGTGCAGGAGAGAAGCCATTTGCATGCCAGTGGGACCGGTGCGGGCGCCGGTTCTCACGTTCCGATGAGCTGTCTCGTCACAAGCGTACACATACTGGTGAGAAGAAGTTTGGCTGCAGTGTATGTGGACGTCGCTTCATGCGCTCTGACCACCTAGCTAAGCATATGAAACGACACGCCCGTGAAGCATGCCCCAGAGCTCGGGCACCACCACCACCACCACCACCACAACCACAACCCGTGCAGCTGAGCCTTGTACTGCCCCAGCCAACTGTAATACCCCTTCGCCCCTTGTCTCAAAACACCCAGCCTGTTTAACATCAGTGCTATCAAAATTGTTCTTTCTTTATCACATTTGCTTGCTATTTGCCCAGTGGGGCCTAGATTTTCATTATTAGGCCCCCAACTGAGAGGTTGCTTTTCGACTTTTCTGTTTTAATGTGGCTGCAGCCTATTGTAGAATTATAATTTGGTAGTCTGAATTTATGTTTTAAAATGAAACACACACATTAATTGTGGTGTTGAGGAATTTGAGTGCATTGATGTTGTGTTCGTTTATTGTAATCAAGCATTCTTTGTTATTCTCTTGAAAGTTAATCACATTCCAAAGTTTAATTTCTTCTCTGTACAGTGTTGGGTTGGACCTTGTCCAAGGAAGCTGATCACATTATTTGCACTGTCAGCTGTAGGGGATTTTTATTCTGTACTCACATACAACGAGTAGAGCCATTGTCCGCTGGGGGATTTTGTTTGCATGCAGATGTATTTGTCATAAGGAGATGTATGCATATACCAAGACTGATTGAGCAGTAAGCAATTTTCAGGGTTTTTTTATTTGTTGTAATACAAATCTGTGATGTATGTAATAATTGTGCAGTTAATTAGAAGATAATTTATTACTACCATTCAACTGAGCTTTATATTTGTATTAACCATGACCAGTAACAGATAAAGAAAAGAAAAAAATATGGCTTGTAAAATCTTTACCCTGAGACCTGAAGGTTGTAATTTCTCATCATATCTTTTTATCTGTGCATTACAATCACTTTAACAGTTGTATATAATATATTATTGTAATAAAATTGTATATGTTTTAAGTGCCTGGATATTTCTTAAAGGAGTCTATCCTCCCCCTCCTCCACTTTGCTAAGCTACTCCCAAAACTGATCACCTCAGTAACTAATAATGTCTTGCAAATACTTAAGTAAATGAGGAAGCAGTGGAGCCTGTGTAGTAGTGACCAGACTGCATGTTTTGGTCCCAGAGTTAAGGCGGTAAGGTGGTACGAGGGCGGAAACATTGGACACCCGCCGCCTTGTGTTTTGTGCCCATTCCAACAGTGTCCACAGTGCCTGACATTCTGAATGTACACAGCAGAGTCAGTGTTTTGGAGGGGAGAAGTAGCATTGCCTGGTCGTTGCAAGATATATTTATATATTTATTTATTTACTGCCATTTGGTTGTTACCCGGTGGCAGTGGTTATTTTACATGTAAACAAAACATGAAATTGGTTACTACTAGATTTAAGTCAGGAGGGCTACATGAGAGCATGTAGTGGCAACTTGGAGTCTTTGGAACCATCTCAGCATTTGCTTATAGACACAGGGAAACCAAGAAAAACCTGTGTCGAGGTGGCCGGTCGCAGGACTTTCCAAGAACTGACTTCTAGCCAGCAGTCCGGCATTTAAAGTACAAAAAAAAAACAGCAATGCACATACAGTACAACAAATAAACAAGATGACAACAATACACAAAAGACAACTACAACAATACACACATGACAACTACAATACACACGGCCAACCAACAAATATTACACACAAGACAACTTAAAACTAGCAACAATACATGCGAGACAAATTAGAATACAACATGTACAGAAGGTAACAACACCCAAGTAAGAGAGTACTGTGTTCAGTTTATTGTAATTGTTGATACCAAAAGGTCTGATTTCAATTAAAATGTGAACTAAGGTAACATGTAAAGCAATCCCATTACAGCCCTGGACAGGCCCAGACGATTCCAGGAGGTTGAGGCTCCCAGATTTCAAGACAATCGGCATATGAAGGTGGTAAGGTTGTCAGCCCTTTGCACCGGCAGCCTTT
>Ga0123352_10018639_pt1 | contig 11062 bp, 8 predicted proteins | sample TergutLab28metaG_FD_89700 | JGI IMG/M metagenome (GOLD analysis project Ga0123352, IMG submission 89700) | Labiotermes labralis P1 segment gut microbial communities from Petit-Saut dam, French Guiana - Lab288 P1 | ecosystem: Host-associated > Arthropoda: Insects > Digestive system > Gut ... | reverse complement strand
GAAAGCTGACTGTACAGGAAGAATGATCTCCTGATGATGAGCTTCTAGAAAGCTCGAAACATGTAGAGAGTGAATGACGACTACCCATGAAAATAAAGGATAGTCTACAAGTGACATCGTGTCGGTTATTTTAAAGAATAGATTTTATTTAATTACGTAGTTTCTGTAAGTTGTGTTGTTCTGCTGCTGACAGCTCGTAGCGGTGGCTGAGTCCGTGCAGGCACTGTTGGCTGCGATGACTGGCACAGCGCCGTCAAATATAGGCTAGGAATGTAAATTATTTGTTTATACAGGTACAGTCCCAAGGTTGTGAGTCAGCATACATAAAAAAAAAACAGTGAACGGCCACAACTCAAACGTGACTGTAAGAACATCGTTACATGTTACCAGAATCAGTAACTACATAATATGATTCCGCCTCCTCCATTTCGTCCTGTCCTGTCTGACAGAGTATTGCTAGATCATTTAACCTTTTGGCGCCGGAATTATTATTTTTTTTAATTTTAGCGCACCCTGAAAATAAAATGTGAATAATACAGGAAACAAATACGTTAGAATTATGAAACAAACTGCATTTTGAAGAGAAAAGAACGGAGGGTATATACCATGTTTAAAATATTCAGTACCTATATTTGCTGAATAAATATATAAATTGCAACGTTAGAGGTTAGCGGTGCGGTACGACCACTATAGTTGATATTAGGCGTCAAAAGGTTAAGGTGTAAAGCACAAACCGACCTGTGCCCATCGGTGTTTTGACACTAATTAACCAAACATGGTTTAACACTTGTACATAAAATGATGCATTTGGTGGTTACTGGACATCGCAATGTGGTGCTGCGGAAGTGTGATGTCACTTTTTTTATTTTGAGAGCCTGAAATTAATGTCAAGTAAGAGTAATCTGGTGTATATTTTTATGCGATGCATGAAATTTCATTTGTGAGGTGAAATTTTAAACTGGTACTGTGTTGTTTACATTGTTAATGTAGTTAATTTAAGATGCACTTGGAACACTAACTTAAGTATAACATTAGGCGGGCTTTCGCTGAATATATGCGATTTAAGAAGCAATTTAATTTAATTATTTAAGCGTTTCTAGCGAAGAAAATGTATTTTAGGTTTTTATTTTGTGTCAGCTATACTTATACATCTTTTATATCTTGTAACCTGAATATGACTCAGCCAACGCGCTTGTTAACACTATCAGATCTCCTAATATCTTGTTTACCTTTCGTGGGGCTTACAGAACGCTTGATAAGGTATCGTGATATTCGCTTGATAAACATAGCCTATACTGCTAATACGTACTCCGGATGGCTCAGAAAAGTGACCTGATATAAAATCTGAGCGTATGCATACACTAACTGGATGGTGCATGGCGCGTGTTTGTAGTTGACTGTAATTGTCAAGTGAGGCATCCCCATTGTGTTGTATATGATCAACATATGTGGTAATTAAATTATACAGTTATGTAGTCATACACAACTCTCAATTTATTAGACGTATTAGCTGTATTTCTAGCTACATGTTTCGGCTCATATACAGAGTCATTTTCAGGCTAGTCTTCGGAGTGTTTTGGTTTGCATGTAAATTGTTAATGCTTTACACAACTTTCAAATTATTAGAAGTATTAGCTGTATATGAGCCGTAACATGTGGCTAGAAATACAGCTAATACTTCTAATAAATTGAGAGTTGTGTGTGACTGTATAATTTATAATTTTATACCACATAAGTTGAGTGTAACTCTTGAAGAAACTTTCTGATTTTATGAAACCCGATTTTTCCTTGCCTTATACACATTATTCTACATTATTTTGTTCACGACAGCAGAGAGGCAAGACTGAGTTGCTTGGCTTGCTGCGTCTAATGTATTTGCTTTATCAGTTTGTGATGAAGAAGGTGACAGTAAAGAATAGACAGTAATGCAACATTTTTGTAATGGTGATTAATAGGGAAAATCGAAGTATTTGGAGAGATTTCTGCTCTGTTTCCTCGTTGTCCACAATAAATCCTTAACGGATTGATCTAGCAATGAACCTGGACATTCGGCTAGTGAAAGTTCGAGCGTGACATTGTTGAACTTTTAGTTGTGCAATAACCTGCTGGAATCATTAAGTAGAGTGATTCGTATTGGAAACACCATTACAAAGTCAGAAACTTTAACATTAAAATTGACAAACCCCAACTACAGCCACAGTTGTCGTGGATAGCCCTTCCAATGATACAGCTTTATAATTTACACTCATTGAGGGACACCAGACAATCACATTGTCAATGAACGTCCGCCATATATCTTGCTAGAATTTGCGGTACCATTGTCTTCAGATAAATTTATTGGAAAAGTCGAGGATGCAGTACCGACAGAAACGCAGATATATCACGACTGCTTCACAGAGACAGATTTTTCTGACAATATCTGCCACTCCTCTTATGTATATACGTAGGTTATTCGGAAAGTACGTACCGTCTGCGCATATCTCTCGCGCATCCTCGAGACTATCATTTTGCGCATGTGCAGTGACTTCCTCTATGAATTGAGAAGTCACAGACGCCATTTCGTGAAATTCGTCTTATGTTTATGTTTGTTCCTGTGCGTTAAACATGTTTAAGACAATTGAAGGGGCCACCGACTGTGAAATAGGTCTGTAATTCGTTTTTTGAACGCTAAGAATGTGTTACCAAGTGAGATTCATCACCATATCTGTCAAGTAGTATGGTGACAATGCGACGAGTGATGTCATGGTTAGGAAATGGGTTCGGATGTTCAATGAAGGACGAGAGAACGTGCACGATGAGGCGCGAAGTGGGCGTCCATCTTTGGTGAATGGTGATTTGGTGCGTAAGTTCAACGAAAGAGTGCGTGACGACCGACGTTTCACAATTTGTGATCTGTCCCTGCACTTTCCTCATATTTCAAGGACTCTACTCTATGACATTGTCACTAGTGGCTAACATCGCAGGAGGCCGCATTCTTTGAGTAGGGTATAACAAAACTTGTGCCTCGCTACGAAAAGTGCCTCAATAATGTTTGCGAATATGTGGGAAAATAGTTTGAAAAATGTCTGATAACAATAAAATTTTATACAAAACCTTACTCGATTTTTTTTTACAGCGAAACTGTACTTACTTTCTGAATAAGCCTCGTGTAACTATAGGATGATGTGCTACATGGGGACAAAATGACTCAGTTCGGACTGTCAGGCTATATGTGTATGTACAAACATACACAAACAAGCGCACGCCTATTAATACTGAATTTAAAATAACGAAGCGAGTGACTCAAATCTGCAGATATTGCTGACATTTTCGCATGGAGAGAGAAGCCGTGTCGAAGTAGAAATGTTGAATGGAAACGATCCCGTTCACCGTCAGAGAGGTACAAACCGGGATATTGCTGGGAGGCACGTTACGGTAAGCGGGCTGTGTGAGTCACGAACAACAGACACTTGTTTTGATGTTAAAGATGACTGCGAGTAAACAGTTTCTCTACCTACAACCTTTTAAATTCTTAGCCAGTACATTCCTGTCTCACTTTCCTCCTGCAAAGGAAATAGTAAGATGCGAGATCTGAATTTTCAGTAGCACTGATATTGAAGTTTCTGGTCGTGTGGGGTATTACGCCGTGTATCAGGCTTAACATATCCCGGCGTTTGGAAGAAACATATTGCCTTCATATGCAAGGGATGGGGAGTCGTAGCAGGTCAGTTCTTCTAGGACTCCTCCCTTGAAGCTAAAACCATGACTTTTTCTTGAAACTTCGGGATATGTTAACCCCGCTCGCTACACGGTGTCACGTCGCAGAAGGACAGAATTCTCGGAGTAGGAAAAGACTCTTTATATCAACAGTTTGTTTTATGTGACCCCCTTGGTGTTTTTAAATCGTGAGACACGTTTTCAAGGCATCTCGTAGACACGACGTGTCATTAGAACCACAACATTCAGTCACTTCAGTAAGTGGAAAGAAGGAATCGCTCACTACTCGCTTATCAGTACGTGGAAATCCGGTCATTCCACCGGTAGTCTTTCACGAGAAAGTCGTTCCGGTGAATTGGCATAAGTTTGTCAAGAGGTAACAGGAAGCGAAAACGCAAAAAGGAAGCTGCATAGCCATAAGTGAAAAGAAGTGGACGTGACATCCGTAACGAAGGCAGATTCTTTCACAAATAGCCATAATATGTTTGAAATCTCACGATAACAATTTGTACAACTGCACAGTACCGCAAGGTGACATTTGGGCTCGTTGAATGCCAACGGTTCTCTATGGAACAAAACATTGAAGGAATTCACTACAGAATGTAACGTAGAGTAGCCGTCGTAACTTTCTCTTCCACTGCAGCACTAAACGTAGCAGGGCTATTCCCTTCAGCACGTTATTACGTGTACACAATAAAATCTTTGAAATGATATAGAAAGCGGAAAGTTTATTTTCTACAAGATAATTAGGATAGTCGTAAAGTGAGAAGAACGGGCGCCGTTAATTACGAGACAGAACAAAACCAAGTTTCATTCAGTAGGTTACTAATGACGTAGGAGGGAGGGTCGAAAACGAAGTTGTTGGCGGAAATTTAGACATTGTAAATCTTCACAATTTGTATTCTATACCACATAATTTAGGTTAGTCAGAGCAAGGAGGGTGTAATTTGTGGGGCTTAGTAGCACTTTTGGGTGGGGGGCGAAATGAGGAATTGACAGTAGAGTTTTGTCGGACAGCCTGATGAAGACAACATGGGATGTGTATGGTTAGACATGTCATTACGTTCATGAAGATGGGTAGAGTCAAACACAACTTGTGGATATTTTCACATAGCTGTGTGAATAAAGCTCCTTAGCAATAAAATATCCACAAGTTGTGTGTGACTTTACTCTACCTGTCTTTATGATTGTATGCAGCACAACGGGGATGTCACTGGATTATACGTGCTCTTTGTTTTGTATAATGGTCGAATGATGGACTGATAAAATCCGAAATTTCTATCCGAGCTTATGAAAAGGAATACAAGTTGTGTGTCAATATTATAAATAACCAACTACATGCGAAATAACGGTTTATTGATCATTTCAGTCGGCTCAACATGTTTCGGGCGATAATTTCGCCCATCCTCAGGAGCACTAGGCTGTGTTTACAGCTTGTGGTATAATGCACCAAAGACGTTGCCTGCTGGTGCAGTGCACCAACCGGTAGCATCGTCGGTGCATTATACCACAAGCTGCAAACACAGTCTAGTACTCCTGAGATTGGGCGAAATTATCGCCCGAAACATGTTGAGCTGATTGTAATTGTCAATAAACCGTTATTGTTGCATGCAGTTGGTTATTTATATTATTGTATCAGAGATGCACGGTCACACAAACATCAAAGTTGTGTGTTTCGACTGATGATTTATGTGTTATCGTTTACTAAGTTGTAACGCAACGGGATGTGTTCTATTAAGTTCTATTGAGATATTAGAGTGCTAGATTGCTATTAGGGTGCATTTTATAGCAATAAAATGTAAGGTCGTGGAATGAATTCGCCTGGTGCAGGATGGGATCCAGTGGCGGCCTATTGTTTAGACAGCAATGAAACGTCGGCTGTTGTAAAGAGCGGGGAATTTCTTCATCAGCTGACTGACTGCCGCCTTTTCAAGAAATGTGCAAGGTGGAAGTAGTACGTTCATTACCGACTGAAGTTTGTGGTGAATGTTTCAGTAAGCGTGAGATGCATTAGGTGCTGCTAATTAGAAAGTTACCTTATACGCGTACGTTTTAGTTTCAGCTAGCAGGATTTGGAAAGTATCGATCGATGTTAATGTTGTTAAACATCATATTTTCCCAAGATACCTGAGGATGTCTTATTCTCGCGTATTTGCAACTTCTTCCTGAAGAGGTGTGTTTTTTCTATGCCATTTAGGACTGACGACATCTACGATTACCAATGTTGATATTTTGCTGACCGTGCATTTCAGTATAATCTTAATAATTAACCAACTTAACGCACAAATTATTGTTTTATAATAAGTTTATTATACGCCTCTACATGTTTCGAGCACTATGTGCTCATCATCAGGAGGTCAGAATTGTATTATACAGCATCTGGTATCATCATACCTGTAGGTGGCCGTCCCGTGCACAGGTTGAGAGAGGACTGCTCTGCAGGCATGATGATACCAGATGCTGTATAATACAATTTTGACCTTCTGATGATGAGCACAACAGTGCTCGAAACATGTAGAGCCGTATAATAAACTTATTATAAAACAAAAATTTGTGCATTCAGTTGGTTATTTACTAATATCTACTATTACGCTTATCTTTATTAAAATTCGCTTGTGCCTGTTATTTTGAAACACAGTATTGGATTTGCGAGGTCTCCGTTCTTATGGCGCAGCATCACAAGAACGGGGCCCCGCAACACACCGTAACAAAGACCTAAATATTCTCGTATTGAATGTGTGTCTCACATGTGTACGAACGACTCACAAATACAAGTAAAGATTTCTCTAATTACTATAAAACTCACAGTCCTATTGTCATGGTACACTATTCCAGAACATTTTTGAAAATTTTGTTGAACTGTAGGAATGCAAACTGGTGCTGCTGCAGCTGCTTAATAACGATTCTTGTTAAGCCGCCATGTTTGTGGTAGTAATGGTCTGGAGTTTGCATTTACTGATATGGTGGAATGTAGGATAACACGACGTTTTTGCCACGTTTTGTGAAAGTCCATCCCTTTGTTCCAGATTTAATGGGGCAGAGACACACACATAGGTTTGCATACAAATGTGGTGTTCGTAGATACATGCCTTGCTTAGGGCTGGCTATAGGGAAGAAGAAGAGAGTAAAGTAAGGCAGAGAGGAAGAAAAATGGAAGCATGATAAGTGTTGTCGAACCTGCAGCCAAACATTGCACTTGAGTACCCGCAGACCTACACGTATGACAGTTGTGTCACACAAAGAACCCATAGTTTTTCCAGTGCGGGTGCCACGACATGTCAGTTTATGTGAAGCTTAACGTTTTAGCCAAGGCGACAAGTGACACTTGCTGTTGGCACAAAGTTAATTACCGTTTGCAGGCAGCATGAACTGAACTTACGGCATGGCAGGTGTTCCTGTTTAAACAGTTCAGTTCCGCCTATTACTTCCTTCTTGCCCAGTGATCGCCATGTCTACTGTTGTGTATTTCAGACTCGCCGTTGAGATATACAGTATACATCAGAAAAAACAGGTTGGCATTGTTTGTGCATAAATTATGCTGTACGGTTGTTCCAGTATATTAACATTCACATTTTTATAAGGAAATTATAACCGTGTGTTATCGTCTTTTTCGTCGGACCGATTTGCTGTCCCTGTCTTGAAAACTTGGCGACTAGAAACCGATTTGCATGAAACTTGGCATGAACATCACGCTGCTGAAATCATATCAACCAACATTCATGTTAATTTATTCTTTCTGTAGGACCTTAGCTTCTGCGTGAATTCTTTGGAAGTTAATACAAAATTCTACAATTACATTGCTGAAAAATAGTGAACTTTTTATGTTATTTATAATTCTCTTCTTCTTCTTCTTCTTTCCCTCTGTCAGAATGTGGGAATGTTGGATCTTGGTCGTTCGAAATCCGGGTTTGTAATTAACTTCGGTTTTCTTGTCGATATCAAATAAGCTAAGTAGGTGAAATTCTGTGGGACTGTGGAACATTCAACGTGCCTGTAAAATATGTATTAAACTTTCTTTATGTGTAAAGAATTACAACACATGGTAATGATGCGAGAAATGGCGGTAATGTATGAAGAATGTAACGTAACCGGAATCTATAATTGTCGGAAATTATTTAGAGAAATGGTTCACAAAATTGTGTATGGTAATTGTGCAGAGATAATTGAAATGTCAACGGCAAAGTGTTAAAAAATAAACTGCTGAAAAAAAAACATGTAACCCGAATAGCTCGAAAAATTGTAGAAAACCAGTAACTAAAATGGTAAGCTTGATATAGCAACAGTTGCTCTAAATGACATGGCTATCTAGTGGAAGACTGTGGGCAAATATTACCTACAAAATCAACTGTATTGAAATAGGTTTCCTCTCTCTTCCTTCATCTGGCTTTAGAACACAATATTGGTCGCTGTATAGTTCATCACTCAACAACAAAGATACATTTCTGCAATTCGTCACATGATCAACTATAACACTCCCTGGTTGAGTCATATTCGACCCTGAGATACAAACGAAACATTGACAGACACAGCATAAACCTCAGCAATGTGTATTACTTCGTCATTACCACTACTCTCGATTCCTTCCCATGTATTCCTGTATTTGTAGTCCCTCTACTTACATTTGAAAGGTCTCAAATGGAACAAATAGCAGGCGCCGTTTTTAGTTATTCTCCACCTGCCATGCAACTTGTTCACATAATTTTAATTACCTTCATTTGTAAGTAATATGCTAACTATAATTTCTGGCTAGGGTTTTTACAAAATACCCCGCCTTTTTTCACTATTATATTCATATAAGAACTCCATTTCATTCAGTATATTCAGCACGCTTTCAACAACGTAGATTTATTCTCGGCAAAGATGAAGATCGTAACGCCGACAGGAGTAAGGGCACCTCTCACTGCCGCCCCGCGTACTGTCCATAAGCACTAACGAATCTGTTACGTAGCTGCAAAATGATGCCAAAACGGCTGTGATTAAATTGGCATTTAGTAACGACATTTGTGTTTGCCCTTGGCATGTAGCAGGTTGCAACATTTGAAGGAAAGTTGATGTCGTAAATTCTTCCCAGGATTTGTGTGATACAATGGTGAGAATGTGATCCGAAAAGACACCAAACCAGACACACAGATTGTTTCTCAAACCAGTATTTGTGTAGGCTACAAATACTGTAGGCCTCTAGGCCGAGTAAGTTGGAATTGTCTTTGAAACAAACATGAAGAGAAAGTGTACCGTTCTCGCGTGATGTGAATCACAAGAATGGCATCAAAAGGGATGTGGCGTCATGCCCCAGCGCATCCTCAAGTGGCTTATGGCGCATGGACAGGACCGCTTTAGAAAAGGAAGACACCTAAAATGTACAGAACAAACAGTTCGGACTGCAGACCGAGAATCATCCTTCATCCGCTCCGGGTGTGAGATTATCAACCCTTGTCCACAAAACTCAGAGCTCGTTTATTACGAAGTTACACAAAGTCACAAACCTGAGGGAGATACAGAGAAAGAACGTATACGGATAACAGAAGTCAGAATATGCGACCAGGAAGGGAAAGAGAGATAACACAAAGCGAGGAGTTTTCGGGTTTTCATTCTTTACCATTGTTGTTAGCCTTAAAGAAACCAGGAAATTATGATGGACAAAGCACATGGCATGCAAGTGAAACCTGTTACTTTATGGAACGAAATCTATGCGTGAAGAAGTATTTAGTCACGGGTCTCATGTTCTTGATAAAGAGTCTTTATAAATATTTCCTTACTTTTCACCAAACACAGGAACGTTTGAGGAACAGGGTTTGATTCGTAGTACACAAGGGGTTTTCTGATTGCCACAACCTGGGTTTGAGTTCCACTCTGCTGTTTAGCCTTTGGTTTTGTAAGCAGTCCCCAAAATCGCCAACATGTGCAGATGGTCATATTTACGTTGTCTCGAGGTATACGTGCATACACCTTTGTGATCCATACACATTCTCATAGCTGATCTTACCTTCACCATATCAGACTGGACTGTTGGTTCAGACTCTGCAGACATTTCCTCTTAGACGTTCTTGTAGACAAGTTTTATTCTAATATTCGTCGACATGTATTTGTATTTAACCTGCCACTTGTACTCGTACCGCGGGTCACATGTTGTTACAGCTTAGCATGTACCGATTAACTACGAATATATTTAAGTCCTTGGAGCAGAGTGCTTCTTGAGAAGTTGATAGTTGTTCATTTCGTGAAAAAATATCTGGCGCTTTATTCTATCCGAAAACTTAATATCGTGGTCACAAGAATTTGCCGTTGGACCCTACTATAGGTCACTTCACTACTGTAGGTCACTTCACTGCTCTAGGTCACTTCACTGCTATAGGTCACTTCACCACTGTAGGTCACTTCACCACTGTAGGTCACTTCACCCCTATAGGTCACTTCACCACTATAGGTCATTTCACTGCTATAGGTCACTTCACTACTATAGGTCATTTCACTGCTCTAGGTCACTTCACTACTATAGGTCACTTCACCACTACAGGTCACTTCACTCTCATCTGTCTGCTGGTGCCATTTTTACTTAAGATATATTTTTATATTATTTTCGCATCTATGATTAGTTCTTATAATAATTTAAGGCAGAAGTATGCGTGCCTGTGTTGGCAAGAAAAGTCTGTTCGTGAGATGGATTCCTTAAAAAATTCTTCGGAAAGGGAAGCAATTTTTACGATTCAAAAATATGCCGGCAGCGAGGCCGGACACAATTTGCATATCTAATAGCGCGCACTAAGATCTAGCTTGGCCCACTCACCTACATGCAAACGTACGTTTATGTAACACACGGAAAGGATTAGCAGCTCTTCAAATTATATGTCTGATTCATCACACTGAAACTATGTTAATTATTTGATCATATGTGCTGCAAACAGCCAATAAGACCAAACGCTGAGTTATTTTCTCTTCTTCGTCCATTATGTAGCCTTATTTCACATTGTGTTCCTCTTCGTTCCTACTTTGTTTTATATTTGTTTCTTGTTTTCTCTTTGTTTGTAACGCCCTTCGCTTCCTCCGTGACTTCTAGATTCCTTCTTTTAAGTTCCACACGCACAGAAATGCTCCAGCTTGCGAGCACAATATTATACAGCGCCTTCAAGGCGCTATTTTCACCGTTTCCTGCTAAGGTAATGTGATTAACACACAAGTGTCTCAGTACCTTGTTTAGCTTCTTTCACGCTGACTTAATCTTTATTTCTTGAGATGAATACATCATCATCATCATCATCATGTTCCTGAAGGGTTAGGCGTGTTTCCTGTTCCTTGATCCTCAAGATGAAGCTGGTCCCTCCATCTCTTCCTCGGTCGTCCTATGTTCCTTCGTCCTTTTGGTTTATAT
>Ga0123352_10018638_pt1 | contig 11062 bp, 5 predicted proteins | sample TergutLab28metaG_FD_89700 | JGI IMG/M metagenome (GOLD analysis project Ga0123352, IMG submission 89700) | Labiotermes labralis P1 segment gut microbial communities from Petit-Saut dam, French Guiana - Lab288 P1 | ecosystem: Host-associated > Arthropoda: Insects > Digestive system > Gut ... | reverse complement strand
GGGAGGGGGTGTGAGAGGAAGGGGGGGGGGGGTGGGTGGGGGAGGGTGAGGGGGGTGGGAGGGTGATATATAGTGACAGTCAGTGCAGTTTTTGTTTTTGGGCATCCAATTACGTTGCATGCATTAAACATTATCGTTTTTAAACAAAATTATTGGCCAACATTGTGCAATACCAAACACTGAGATATTATCTCAGTGTTTAACCAACTTGATGCACAAAATTTGTTTCACAATAAGTTTTATTTCATGCCTCTGCATGTTTCGAGCACATGTGCTCATCATCAGGAGGTCAAAATTGTATTACACAGCCTCTGGTATCATCACACCTATAGGTGTGTAATGCAATTTTGACCTCCTGATGATGAGCACATGTGCTCGAAACATGTAGAGGCATGAAATGAAACTTACTGTGAAACAAATTTTGTGCATCAACTTGGTTAAATACTGAGATAAATATACTGACATGCATGGTCAGCAAAACGCCAAAAAATAATGCATTATAGTTGTGTCAAGACGGAATAAACCATTTTATTGAAAGGTACACAATGGGATGACTTCTATTAAGAATGAGACGTTATTTATTTCACATATCCTGATTTAATAGCATTTTATGTACAAGCTCTTACTTATGTAAACTGTTGCTGGATACAGCCCTGTTGATGTGGTAATATGAAATTTCCTAGAGAGTGTATTGGTTTTATACATTCTTAGAACAAAGTACTTGTTATACTAGAATGTAATTAGATTCAAAACCCCAAACTTCTACTCTTTTCGCAATGTGAGTAGGAATTATTTCCTATTAAATTGGGAGAAATACACTATTAATTTCTCTGCCTGTTTGTCTCAAGCTCAAGATGATGGCCCTCCTTTCTGGCTGTCTGAAGTATTAATTTAATCTGTGGTATCTGACGTTCTCAGTTCCTGTTACAGTTGTACAGTAATAATCATTTACGTATATAAAGAATATCCGTATCTGTATTTTACAATGCTTTTTATTTAGCTCTAGAAAGAACAGTTCAGATTTAATTGTACTGCTTTCTCTCTAGCATATATTACCCAGTATACAATAACACACAACCTGACAGTACAAGTTCTGTAGGCCACTAGTTTCGGCTTGACGTAAGCCTTCATCAAAACTGTAAAAAACCCCTTCAGTGAACATTTATTACTGCATGCAGGGATGAGATCTCCTTCTTTACAAGATGCATGATAAACACTGAAAATAACTACAACAGGCGATGTAAATTACACAAGAACTGGGCAGTAAAATGTGCATAAAAATTATCTTTAGGTTTTTAAATCGGTGGATATAAACTTGATTAGCTGCAATAATTAAGACGATTCGTCCCCATTGTGTTAGGAAACCAGTACATATTATTCAGTATACTGACTTACACTTCTCTCTCAAATAGACCCCGCATTAGCGGAGGCCTTTATCAAGCCGTAGGAAGAGCTCTTCTTCTCTCTGTTGACAGACGCCCGTGTCCTGTGTTATCAGCTGTCTTTTCACATACATTCTGTCCTCGGAATCACCATTCAATTTCTGGCCGCTAAGATTTGGTAGAGCGAAGGAAGCAGATACTATCTCAGCGCCATATCAGGGTTGTAGGCGGGTATTTCGAGGTCCCATCATACGAGATTGCAAGAAATGTGGGCCTAAACATATTTTGTAACTGATCCTCGTATTTGGACCTAAATAGCTCTGAAGACAATGTTGTGATGCAGAACTGTGAGATTCAAGGGATAGCAGCGAAATTGATGCAGAATTATGATAACAAAGGCGAAGGAATTTTATCACTTAGAATACCTAGGCTAGGTGGAAAAAGACTATTAAAACTGTCTTCTTCTTCTAACCCCTTGTGGCCCTTCCCAGGCGTCGGGTTGCATCACCCAATACCGGAACGATTTCTTCTTTTTCGCCTCCTGCAAGATCTTGCATTTTTTTACCTCTTCATCTTCCTCATATGTTCTTCCTACCCTATCCCTGAACTTCCTCTTCCCAGCGTCAACCCAACTCTTGTTTCTCATACTTGCCTCCGTTTCATGTTGCTATCCATCCTAATTAGGTGGTCGAACCATCTTAGTTTCCTGTTGTCGACCATTTTAGTAACTAGCTCTTGATTTAGTATTCCTCTAATTTGGCTACTTCTAATTTTATCTCCTTCTGTTTTCCAAGTACATTTTCTTAAGTACCTCATCTCTGCGCCTGTAAACCTACCTCCATGTCTTGTTAACATCGTCCTACTTTATGAGTCACAGAGTAGTGCTGGGAGACAAACCGTTTTATAAGTTATCATTTTAGGGTTTCTTTTTTCTTCCCTGCTATTTTTTATTTGGTAGTAAACCTGGTTTGTTCCTTGCACTCTGTTGTTACTTGTTTTATCAGTTTTCCCGTTTGCACTTATTACTATGACTTAGCATGCAGTCTCCTTCCCTTATTCCATCCTTTCACCCTCCCATTCGAAGTTTAATCTTCTCTCTATTCCTTTTGTAATATGCATTGTTTTACTGTTACTTGCGTTGATTTACATTCCTCTCTCCCTAGAAACACTGACCCATTCTATCACCGCTCCTTGTAGTTCCCCCTCGTTGTCTGTCCTTGTTACAATGCCATCGGCTTTAAATAATGCCTGAATTTAGACCGGTCGCTTGTTCCAATATAAAATCCTGGTTTTTCTCATTTTACTCTTGCATTGTTTTACAATTTGTTCCACAAATATTATAAATAGTAATCGCTCAATCGGCCTCCTTTTTTTTTGCCCTTTTCTTATTCCCATTCTTCCGATTTAGCCCCTCCTATTCTCACTATGCTTTTTAAGTTCTTGAATAGGCACTGAATTTTCCTTAGCAGTGTACTGTATTTCTCCTCATCCTTTAGCGCTTCCTGCAGGTGTTCTTTAGGTACTGCATCAAATGTCTCCTTTGTATAAAAACATGCCGTGTAGATGTGTACTCCTCTACCCAGTAGTTTTTCTATAGACTAAAACCGACTTTGCGCAAATAAATAGGAGGTAGGATGTGAAGTGGACTCGTTTGGCTCAGGATGTGGACTAGGGTCTAGCTCTGTACATGGGGCAATGAACCATAGATTTTCATAAAAAGCCGGGTGTTTCTTCATTACTTGAAGAATGACTGCATTTTCAAGAAACAAACTGCTCCAAGAATTTCGTTAGTGATTTGGTTGTTAGTTGTTAGGGTTAACAACAGCCGGTTCAATATGGGGAACAGTACGTGCGCAAAATAGTTATCTGTGTTTCTTATGTTAAAGATAAATTTCTTGTTCTGCACAAGAAAATTTTTTCAATATTGTTGCCTGCTGAGATGTGACGCCGAACTTGTCATTCTATCCTGACGTTTTGTAGAATCGTACTACATCCATTTTACGACAGCCCTCTCTACCGTGTGATGCTTTCCTCCCAAGTTACGATAAATTTCTACCAGAGCTCAAGGCGACACAACCTAGAAGTTGGTAACCGTCATGTTCACCACCCTGATGACTCCAGATCTCCCTTTAAAGTTCTGAGCAAGCTTAATAAAGCATCCCCGTCTCAGCGAAGCAAGTAATTTTACTAGTTAATTAGTTTTCTCAGTATACTGACTCTATTTCTTATGTTGGCTGTAATGCTCAGTACATTGGTTGGTTATTTGGTCAGTCGGTGTGTCAGATGATCGTGTAGGTGGATGCTTAAGTTTTATTTGGTTTTGTCGGTTGCTGGTTTGTTCCGTGTTCTGTTTGGATGGATGGGCATACCGTGATGACGGAAAAATCAAGCCCGAGCAAAAAGGACTTAAAATTTCTTCGTTAATATTAATTCTTCCTCCCGTTTTGATTTCTCCACTGGTATCCAATAGCAAATTTGAGTAGAAAGTGATATTTGTACGCCTCTCGCGCAGTAATTTTCAAGTTTTGCTGGTTCCGAAAAATTACAACGCTGTGAACATGAGCGCTTCCTGATGTGAATAAATATACGGCGATTGGAGGGTCTAACTGGTCGGTGAGATAAACCAAAATCTAGTCTGTTGGCCTCCGGCTATTTAATTACATAGTCAAAGACTTCAGAACCTGAAGATCTCCTGACACTTGCCGCAACGTCACATCTCAGAAGACCGTATCCGAACACTGACTGCTTACAATCTCTTTTTTGCAGAATCAGTACCTGAAAGCTACTGGGACACATCTCTACCTGGGGCAGAAGCGGTTGGCCCAGTGGTCTGTTGCTCTGTCTCCGATATTGGCCTTGCTCTTCGTCGTGACAGAATGTTTCATGTCATCTGCCAAAGAGAAGTACTGGGAACTTGGATTTTACTGGTACATATTCAATGTCATATTGCTTCACGCTGTCTGGTGGTGGTTCGTCTGTTCTTCGCTCCGCAGTGCCGTGTTAGGCATTGAGAGGAACTTCTTCAAGGTACACGGCTTGTATGTACAAACGGATTGAAATGAACTAGACTGGAAGGGAGAATTAAACTTCGTTACTTGCTGCTGCTGCTGCTGCTGCAGTATTTTTATGGGGCGTTCGCAAAGAAAAGTTGCGAAAATGCGCATACTCACTTCGCCACGTAAGTCTGGGTGTTACGTGCACGTAATAACGCTAAGATCACCAAATAATGGATATTAAATTTTAAACTTGTATTATTTAACTTTGTCAACGCATTTCAATTTTGGTTAAAATCGAAACAAATAACGGGCACTTTAAATAAACAACTACGTGCCTTGCTGCTGGCATGTCAAGCTTAGTTTGCCCGGTACGTAGAAGTGTCGAAAAAAATTAATTGACTTAGCGAAAACTGTTTCCAACAAAATTTGTAAAGTAGAAAAGAACAGCTGTTTTTAAATCCAATTATTTTTTCATAATCATCCTTTTCTCGAGATAAAATATTTGTAAGATACATCACAATTGAAGGGCGGTGTGACTGATACCGCCACGCTCGATTGCCCCCCCCCCTCAATCCCGGCGTTATGCCATTTATGGGAAATTATTAAAACTTGGCATTCATCACAAATTAAAATTGTAAGAACGGTAATAGCAGAGCAAACGCAAAAGAATAATAAATTTTCCTATTTTTAACCCTCGATAAATACGTACAATGCCATGCTAACAGGACTGAAAACATCGTACTTTATAACCGGTACTTTATTTCCATGGAGGCCACAACGTTTCCAAGACGGTTCGCCGCCAGCCAGTCGCCACGGAGGGCAATTTTCAGTTCCAGTCCGGTCAATGCGTGTTGTTTTTGGTGAAAAAACTGACATTACGACACGTTTTACACCGAGTACTTCGGCTTTTAACAGTCAGCATTATTCCACCCATGGTGCAGATTCAGATTTCATTCACTTACTTGCGACTATATATAATCTTAGCAGCTGAGGGAGTATTTAAATAAGAAACGTTTCTCTCGTCGTTTTTCCTTCCAGAATTACAACCTTTTCGTAAATGACAGATCGGCGACATTGGTGGCTCAGTACAGAGACTTGTGGATTAGTCTGAGCAGGCTGACTCGTGAGACCGGTGTGTTCATGTGTTACACGTACGGTCACATGTGTGTGTTGTTTTTCGCTGTCACGACACTCAGTCTCTACGGCTCCCTCTCCAGTGTCCACTATGGCTTGTACATGCGGCACCTAGGTCTTGCCATGACTGTATGCATCATCGGCGGAATAACGTACGTCATCTGCAACGTGGCTCACCACGCTGCCATGGAGGTGAGTCTGCAAGTTGACAAGACTTACAGCTGGTAGATCGGCTTTTAAGTTATTCAGCAACGGTAGTTTAACTAAACGCATTACAGAGAGACAAGTAAGATAATACACGATAATGATTAGGTACTGATCTGGTAATATCCCGTCTCAAGATAAAATTCCAAGATTTTCTGAAAAGATATGGAGCAGCTGGATTGACGCTTGGGTTATTTAACAACGTTGCATTCGCCCTAAGCTTTTCGTACGTTCGCGCAAGATCACGATCATGAGTGGTGAATAGTTGGATATAAGTTAAGTGGCAAGGACCGTCAAACACAACCATTCATTGAATACGTTAATTTGATGTCATAAGCATGGCAGCTACTCTGTTTGACTTTATCCTTATTAATCCATCGTCAGGCTGTAGTAACAGTTATTTACAGAGGAGAATCGCATAATCTTGTATGTATGGAGGTAACAAGAAACATCAGTTGACAATTTAATCTAAGGTTTTTCATCCTGAATTTATCATATATATTATTAATTTTTTGTAATTTGAGATGAGAGAGTCGTTATTGTTTACTCTGGGTTCATAATGCAACTGCTCAAAGTCCATGATCGGACACATCATTTCATGCTTTGAGTTAGGCAGAGGACATTTTGAGCATTTGTGAACTGTGACTGGATAAACAAGAAGAATTCGCAGTTATCAAGCCTGGAACTTCACTGTTAAATGCAAGTAAGTAAGTAAGTAAAATACTGCATATTTATGGTAGTTATTGTTGAATATAATCTGTCAATTAAACCAAAAAACCGCTCATTTCCGAAAAAAAAGTTAATAAGAATTTCTTTTTTGATATGCATAAGTCACTCTAAGAGTGTATCCAGCATTTTAGATACGACCCGTACAACTTTCTATTCAGTACAACATTAACTCTATTCAATTTATTGTTTCTATACTTCAATAACTTTGTTACTCCTATAGCCTATACATCAAAGTCAAAAAATTTATTTTATTCTACATTTTATCTGCGATTAACTGATTTTCGGCCGCTCTATATTGTACCAGTTATTGTGAATAATACTGAGCTGTAATGTAGAGTGTGATATTGCAGATTACCATGCGGTGAACCTTCCGATTACGGCCTCTTCGGATATGACAGTGTGTGGTGTGGTAGACAGTACTTAACTATTGGCATAAACTTTAATTCTGTAGATATAGGCAGCAGATTCCTACCAGTTATGTACCTATCTACCTAACTACGCCGTGTCGCTTCCCTTCACGACAGTAATCTGAATATAATGAACTAATTTAAATCTAGCCACCCTTCGTCCTGTTGTCTGGACTTGCTATACCACAGCTGTCAGTACAACGCAACGTGCTTGCTCCAGTCCTTCCTTCGCTCATTAATCCGTTCTCCTGTTACTTTCCTGCTGCAATGATGCCTGATATCTTGATTTATAACATGATAAATCCTCATTTATCCTATTCTGTGTACTGCTCAGTATCTTTTTAAACATACGTGCACAGAAGTTAACAAGTTGTTTTTAATCACAGGTGGGACCAGAATTCAGTGATAAATTGTTACATCTGAGTTCAGCTGACAAACAAGTGAAGCGCGAGGTAAGTAGTAAACCTCCAATGACTATCTTAGCAGACGAATTTCATGGAATGTACAGAATATTCAACAAAACGCTCTTTCTTCTACAGCTGAAGGTGTTTATCCTAGCGACAACAACAAATTCTTCAGAAATCAATCTTGGAGGTTATGTCAGAATTGACAGAGATTTTCTTGTAAGGGTAAGTCGCACAAGAGCGAGTACAGCTCTTATCAGCTAACACTAGATTTAGTAAACTGATGAAAACTCTTGAGTTTGCCATTGAGCGAGTAGCGATTGTTTAAATACCGTAAACTCAATAATTACATGTGTCGCCCGATGTTTGTCCATTGTTCATAATATGAAGAAGCTCTGTCGTGTCTTGTTTCTAACTCGAGATGTGTGTGACGTTATTCAGACTCAGTAAAAATGTGGAAGTGTAGTAGTAGCAGCTGTATAGTGATCGTCATTGTTGTCGTTGGGCCGGTGGTGGTGGTGGTTGTGGGATGGTGTTGGTGGTGGTGGTGATGGTGGCGGCGGTGGGGTTGTAATGGCGATAATTATAGTAGTAGTAGCAGTAGTAGTAGTAGAAATTAGTTGTTTTTGTTGTATTCCTACATTTTAGCACACAACTCACGTATGCTTCCCAGGATGCCTAGACGAATACTGTGCTGGCACATGGCTTTGCCAAGAACTGACACGATGTACCAAAGCGTAACTACTATTTTCAATCAAAAAGAGACTACACTAGCCTGCCTCACCAAACTGCACGTTAACGGATGTACAAAATACTTACATTTACTCTGCGGTAAACTTTATGGAAGCTATCCTGTTGTGTTTGCTATTAAACAAACCACATTTGTTCGTTATAACACAACATAGGTTTATTTAATCAGTTCATGTACTACAAACTCTTACCGTGGCAACAAGACCCAATAAAATAAAAGTCTCTATATGAACATTTTTAAAAGTGACAAAAGTTTTACACTTTTTACGTTATATATTTTGTATGATATCTTAACACTATAGAAATAGTAGAGTTTAGGAAGGGCCCTTAGATTTGGATTGTATTTTCCTGTACATGTGTTTGTGTTGACATGCTTGAGGACTGTCTAAGTACAGGCCGAAAATTTTATTATACATGTGAGTCCAAATTAACTGATTTTGTTGTGTTAGACTGGTTTATTTACTGAGCTGTAACTGTCATCTCTGTCCTCTTTATCCCCAGTTCATATGCACGATGGTGACCTACCTTGTTGTCTTGCTACAATTTCGACTGGGTCTGCTTAGTATCAGTACGTCGAACATCACCATGGTTTCAACAGCTGTGCTGTGAGGCAAGCCACCTATACTTACTGCCTGTTATTTGAAGAGAGTCGGCAGATTATGACTTCGCCCGCCTTCTCCATTCGCAAGAAGACGTATCTCACATTCCATATAAATGCTGAGCAGCCTTAATTTGTGTTTCTTCTTTGTAAAAAGGGGAATGTAGCCGTCATGTTTTGCAGAGTGAAGGAACAAAACAGTGTAAGGACAGGATTTTGTAGGAAATTTTGGAGCACGGAACCAGGAACAGGAAATCAGAAGTTAGCTAAGTGTAAATAAAAAAAAACACGAAGCAAACTAGCAGTGGCAGATTGACGACATAAAACAACAAAATGCACGAACTTGGCCCTGAGATATTTATATTATAATATGGCACAAAACCAAATTAGTCACCTTTGTACACAGCTTACGTGCTGTGTTACTTTGGTGTGATTCCCTGATGAAGTTCTTTGCGGGCCGAAACATGCAGGAATGTTAAGTGTGTTATAATATAAATATCTAAAGGGCAAGTTTGGTCATTTTCTTGGTTAATGTCCTGAATGTTATCTCTAATGTACGGAATGAAAAAATAAATTTTAAGCAGTGGCGTAGCATGATTTTACTCAGACAGACAGCCGAAATATAATATTCAACTAACAACATTAATTTTAGATCTTTCTTTGGAATGTGTAACTTAATTCGATTTTCTTTGATTGTTTAGCAAATATGTCTATGACATCATTGAGACATATTGGTTTTGACATCAGATTGTTCAATGTAGCGTGCAGTAGAGAGCAGATGTTGGTCCCTCAGACAGTACTCAATTCTTTCCGAAAATTTAAAATTGTCCAAGGAAGATATATGAAGGTTTATAAAGTATTTTGGTGGCGCTTTGCAGATTTATGGAAATTATGTAGATCCTCGAAAGCTGCCAAAGTCCAGGTTGATTTTTTTAAGGAAAAAAGGACGTGGCCAGCAAAACAATTTGTTTATCGTACTACAATTGCAAAACCGTCCTACGTTTTCATAAAGCCTTGATCGAAAATGCTGAACATATTCTGTGTGAATGTGGAAGTCTGGCTGTGGTCTTTCCTTTGAATAATTCTCACTTTTTAATCAAATAACAGACTCCCGAAAGATCTTCCTTGGAGATATTCGATGCACGCACACAATACGACCATCTGAATTTGTGGCTTCTTTATGCACCGAGCACGACAGCACTAGTTGCAGGGCGAGAAAGCATCCGGTGATCAGGAGTGTGGAAACAAAACTCGAGTTCGCTTAAAACAATTGCACTAAAACGGCTAAACAATTCAGCAGTGCCTAACTTTTATAGCCTACTTGCAAACACAGTCAAAAGCTTTGAATAAATGTAAAAAATAACAAAATTTATGCACAGTAAGAGCTACGAACAGAGCTCTCTTCCACCTGACTGCTGCTATCCGTAGTGGCTGCGCTTGTAAATGGAGCTTCCGTCGGGAAGACAAGGGATCTGCAAGTAAGGAATTTGTTTTATAAATTTCTAGACTACATTCTCCATTGAAGGAAGGAGCAACATTAGCATCAAGGAGAATACGAGTAGAAATTTGGCGTTATTAAGGCAAATAATAAATAAATGGTAACCTACATTTACTTTGGTTCTGTCAATTAATGATCATAATTCAGGAAAATATTACGGTAAGCGGCGCTTAAACGCCTGTATGGACGCTACGCCCCTGAAAGTAAGTGCACATATTGCTAAATAGGAGATACTTGTGAAAGAGCAATTAATGGAAAGATAGAGCTAGATTAATGCTACAGACACGTAAAATATGAAAATGTGGGTTACAACACTCAACCTGTGCATGACAAATGGACAGAGTGTAGCAGGCTAGGAAGTAGAATGTGGGTAAAATAAAATAAAATAAAAAAGTTGTAAGATAATACTGATAATACTCCCCCTTTAAAAACTGGAAACCTACTTACCTGAGTTCATCGAGCAGAGCCCTTCTCGAAAAACCAATGCTTCCTCAGTAACCCAAGAAACTCCTCACATTTGAGGCAGACGGCACAACACCTCGCCATTTGTCCCTGTCTTGAGCCAGACTAGTGGGTCAAGTCCTGACATTAACAATGCATTAACAACAGATTCAATAAAAGCAGTTGATGTACGTATAAAATCGGAGACTCTTTACGGAATAAAAAGAAAAGAAAAAACTGTCATACACCCTTTCCTCGTGATGCTTAAACTGAGTGCGTAAAACCATAAAACCATAAAACCTTACATACTTACTCACTCACTTACTTACTTACTTACTTACTCACTCACTCACTCACTCCATGGTGCAGAGTCCTTCTTGCTGGTTTGCAGCTAGTCAAGAAATTCCCCACATTTCACGGAACCCGAAGGTTCATTACCGCACTCACAAGCGTCCGCCACCTGTCCCTATCCTGGACCAGCCCAATACAGTACATATAACCACATCCCACCTCCTGAAG
>Ga0123352_10018632_pt1 | contig 11065 bp, 7 predicted proteins | sample TergutLab28metaG_FD_89700 | JGI IMG/M metagenome (GOLD analysis project Ga0123352, IMG submission 89700) | Labiotermes labralis P1 segment gut microbial communities from Petit-Saut dam, French Guiana - Lab288 P1 | ecosystem: Host-associated > Arthropoda: Insects > Digestive system > Gut ... | reverse complement strand
TTCCAACGCATCCGCCTTAAGCATTGCGTATGCTTTTTCAAGCTTCGTAACATCGCCCTTGTCATACATCAAGCACATTTGCTTTATGTTGCCAGTATTCACTGGACCTTCTATTGCCGATTCGCCTTTGCGTTCCGCAACCCAAAAACTTGTACCACGACTGATTCGCAGTTCGCATAATTCGTATGTGCCGTCTTTGTTCTTGAAGTTCTCGCCTATTGTTGCATTGAAGGCTTTTTGGTAGAATTCTACCGCATCTTGCAAGCCGTCGACATAAGCAAATATTTTTAGTTTCATTTTTTTCTCCTTTTGTGCTACTTTCCCCAGCTTCTTTTAATTTTAGCCAATTCCTGTTTTCCCGTCTTGTATAAATTCGTCATTTGTATAACTTTACCAATTCACTTGGTGTAATCCCTAGGTGTTTTTTAAAGTCTTTGGCAAAGTGTGCTTGGTCATAGTAGTTAGTCTTCTCCATTGCTCTGCTTGGGTCAGAGAGTGCTTTTTGGAATCGTAAAATGCTCAGCGCCATTTGTGGCGTTAGTCCGAAGTGCTTGTTAAAAAGTCGTTGCGTTTGCTTTGGACTGTATCCCATCATTGCGTATAATTCTTCAGCGGTGTCGGGCAATGTGTCTGTCAATTTGTCAAATAGTCGTGTGTAACTGTTTGGACTTTTGTCTTTGGCAAGGTTACTCAGCACTTCAATGAATCGCTCCTTCGCTGGTTTTTCGCCTTGCTCAAAGAAGCTCTTTTTCTTGAACCACTTCGCCACCTTGGTTAATGGTAAAAACTCGTCCATCGCCATATTCGCATCAAGCCCAGTCAAGGCTTGGAACGCTCCTGGTTTCATTCTTGCACCCATCCAATGTGCTGGGGTTGTTATCTTGTCGTCGAAAACGGTTTTGCTCATCCCGGCGAACCCTATGTCCTTACTTCCAAAATCCACAACCAAGTCGATGCAACCATCGGCGACTATCACATGGTTGGTTACCGTTCTTGGCTCGGTCGTTCGTGATGTCATCTCCCAAACGCAAATCACAAAATCGCGCAAGTTCTCTACGACTTCTTCCGTGTAGGTAATCGCCTCTGAGAACTCTTTGCTCAGAACGAAGGGAATTTGCGTTGGGTAGTATACTCCTTTCATGTCTTCTATTTTACCAAATTTCCGGCAAGAAACGCTAGCGATGGAATACTGGGTTCTGATTAAAAATCAAATTCGATTTTACGGCCCTATTACTTGTGAGTTCCCAAGATGATTCTTGCATTTTATACCTCGAAATTGAATTAAATAATTTAGTAAAGATTAAGTTGTCTAAAGTTGACTTGGGGAATTGAATATACTATAATAGTAGTAGTATCCCTTTGAAGGAGGTGTCAGCATGAAAAATTGCGTAAAGATGTCTTTATCCATTATAGTTCTTGCACTATTGGTTGTTCCCGCTGGTGTCCTATTAACGGGCTGTGGCAGGAACCCAACTCCAATAAATAGAATGGAATTTGAATCTAATAATGGATCTGCTCTTATAACAATCGAATATAACATGGCAACCGAATCTATGATACCACCTGACCCGATTAGAGATGGGTTTACTTTTGCTGGTTGGTTTTGGGATAACAATGTGTGGTCTCAACCATTTACTATTCTTTCCATATTAGACCAACCACTTCAGCAAGATATGAATCTAAGGGTTTATGCAAGATGGACTAATAGAAATGCTATTGTGTTTAATGCGAATGGCGGTGTGGGAATAATGACAGATCAAGTAATTGCAGAAGGAACTTCTGCATACTTATCGGCGAACACATTCACAAGAGCAGGTTTTGTTTTCGCAGGTTGGGCAACTACTTCATGGGGAAGCGCAGTTCATCAAGACGAAGCGAGTTTCAACATGCAAGCAAATGGTGGAACAACCCTATTTGCTATATGGGCATCAACTACAACCACAATAACATTCCACAGAAACGCAGGGGGAAACGAGACAACAACTCAAAACATTACTATTGGCGTTAATACAAATCTTCACCCAAACACATTTGAACGACAAGGACACACCTTTCAAGGTTGGGCGACTACATCTACTGGAAGTGTGGAGCATTTGAACAATGCAACTGTTAATATCCCGGCAGGACAAACACTAATCCTTTACGCTGTTTGGCAGGCGAATACTAACACTGTTACATATAGTTTTCAAGGGGCAACAGGCAATAATTCAGTTCTAACAGGCATAGTAACTTTTGGTCAAAGTTTCCAATTAGCAGTTCCAACTCGCGACAATCATGATTTTGCAGGTTGGTTTAGTGGTGCTAACGGAACAGGAATACAATTCACGGGTAGCAACGGAAACAGTTTAACAGCTTGGACAGGATTACAAGACATTACGCTTTATGCACATTGGGCTGCACATCAACACGAAATCACATATAACAATAACTTGCCACACCCACAGACATTAACAACTACACAGATTGCTACATACGGAACAAATGTTTCTTTACGCGGAATCGGCGAGTTCGCAAGAGATGGTCATACCCTTACGGGTTGGAATACCCAAAGCAACGGTAGTGGCATATCTTATGCTCTTGGACATTCATTCAGCCCATTTAATAGGTCAAGCGGTTTCACATTGTATGCTGTATGGCAAGCGAACACTTATGTTTTAACATTAGACCCTAATGGTGGGACAATTGACGCAAATATGCTTGTTCGAGATACAGTCTTTGGAAACACATTTACCTTGCCTACTCCAACGCGAACTGGCTATTACCGATTCGACGGGTGGTTTTATAGCAATACACAGGTAACAGCAGGAACATGGGGTTTTACAACCGACAAAACATTAGTTGCAAGATGGACAGGTCAATTTGAGATAAGCGGTGCTACAATAACTGGATTAACAGATTTTGGTCGAACATTTAATAGTTTGGTTTTACCATCATCGGTTAATGGCACAACAATAACAACGATTGGAAATAATGCATTCATTAACTCGACATTTACATGTGTTACATTGCCAACTTCAATAACAAGCATTGGAACATCAGCCTTTAGAAACAATACAAATTTGGCAAGCATTGATCTGTCAAGTGTAACTTCCATAGGGGCAAATGCATTTCAAGGTTGCACCAGTTTGGCAAGTGTTACTTTTTCAAATGGTTTAGTAAGTATAGGAACTTCTGCTTTTGAAGGGTGCACTACATTAAACAACATTGTTTTTCCTGCGTCATTAAGAACAATTAATTCAAGAGCATTTTTCAACAATTCATCACTAACAAGTATCACTTTCCCAGAGGGATTGACTACTATCGGGAGTTTGGCTTTCTCAGGCACTACAGCTTTAACTACAATTAACTTCAATTCAATAAATCTCGGTAATAGGACTGGGACTGACCATATTTTCCATCGTGCTGGCGCCAATGGCACTGGTATTACACTCATTATTGGTGCGGCGGTAACAAGAATTCCAAATCACTTATTTAATGCAGGAAGCACAACAAATGCACCAAGAATTATTGCATTAAATTTTGCAAATGACTCTGTTATTACAGAGATTGGTGATTCGGCTTTTGCGTCAAGGGCAATTATTACTAATACTATTGATTTTCCTTCTAGCTTGCAAATTATTGGCACTCAAGCATTCGCTAGCTGCACTTTCACAACACTTACTATTCCCGAGGGCATTGTAACTATTAGAACAGAAGCTTTTATAAGTGCCAGATTCAGCACACTTAACTTTAATGCCAGAAATATGACATCATCAAACCAAAGCATTTTTAGATGGGCAGGACTATCAGAGTCAGGTGCGACTATTAACATAGGTCCACTTGTTGAAAGAATTCCTGCAAGTTTGTTTCATGCTCCGGGTTGGGCTGTCTATATGAGAACACTAAATTGGCATGCTGATTCGATTGTAACAGTTATTGGCGCTAATGCTTTCAATAGTATAGGAAACAATTTCACTTCAATTACTGTACCTGAAAATATTGTGACAATTGGTGCTAATGCTTTCGCTGGCAATATTGGTGTTAGGACTATAAATTTTAATGCAATAAATGTAACGAGCACGAATTCTGGAATATTTAGGTCAAGTGTTAGGACAGCTGTAATAAACATTGGACCAGAAGTTACAAGAATACCCGCCAACTTGTTTAATGACGCAACTGGAACTGCAATGGGCAACCCGTTGTCAATGAGCAGTATAAACTTTTTAGGAAACAATGTTACTAATATTGGTGCAAACGCATTTTCAAACAATTACAGACTATCATCAATCACAATACCTGAAAGTGTAACAAGTATGGGAGCGAATGCTTTTCACAACACTAACATTACAACCATAAATTTCAATGCAACGAATTTGCAAAACACAAGAAGTTGGTTATCAGGTAATTACCAATTTACAAGTATTTTCGGCATGAACACAACGCCTACAACAGCAACGACTGTTAACATCGGCGCAAATGTTACACAAATCCCTGCCTTTATGTTTGCCGGGTCTTCTACTGCTCACCAGAACATTACGCGAGTGAATTTTGCAACGGATAGTATTGTCGCTTCGATAGGGACAAGTGCATTCCAACACAACGGTAATCTAAGTAATATAACCTTGCCAGAAAGTCTAATAGAACTCGGCAATAATGCGTTCTACAGATGTTCAGCAATAACCACGATGGCTTTACCTGAGAATCTTGAAAGTATAGGTGAATTTGCACTATATGGTATTTCTGTTCAACAATTGACAATTCCTGCAAGCGTAATAGATTTACCAGCCAACGCGATTTCATCATCTACACTAAATGTATTGAATATTTTGGGCGAAGATTTAACTTTTGAAGTTGGTGCGTTTGGAAGTAGTCCTTTGACCATCGTCTTCGTCCCTGCTGGCTCAGTCGATGATTTCGTCCTTAGATTCCTCATGGTAGGAATTATTGTCGAAGTGCGCGAGGCTATATAGTCCCAATTAAGAGTTGGGACCAATCCACTACTCTCCCTGAACTTTCTCGGTGTGGCTGACCATACGACGTCACAGGGCTATCCTGCAGCCAACTAGTCATCAAACTCCGTATCACATAGCATATCGGCGGATATATTGAAATAATCGCATAGAACTTTTATGCGATCATAGTTTGGCTTGGATTTACCCAAGAGCCAATTTGACACTTGACTTTGAGCATACCCCAAAGAGCGGGCCAGTTCAAGTTGGTTGATGTTGTTCTCCCGCATGAGCTCACAAGTATCTTTGAAAAATAATTCATATTCCCCCCCAACTAATTAATATGGACAGGAAACAATTTGCAACGAAATTAGGACAATTACGAGTCGCTAAAAATCTATCAGCGTATGAGTTAAGTTTGCGTATCGGAAAGTACCATAATTATATTCACATGGTTGAGAACGGGAAAGTAAATGTGAGTTTAGACGTGATATTTGCGATTGCGCGGGAGCTTGAAATTAAACCAAAGGATTTGTTTGAGTAAATTATTCAAATTGAAGAATTTTCAAGAATATAAAATCGTTAACGCTTCTTCTAATTGCGCCAATTCTGTCCAGCCATGCAAGTGCCTCGCTGTTCAACACCTCAATGCCGCAGTATTCCTTGCCTGCAAAAAAGTTTTCTTTGATATAACGAATCACGTTTTCAATCCTACCTTTTGTGTTCGGGTCATGCTTTTGGCAAAGGTAAGTGCTAAATCCTGCATAGTTTTTGAACTCGTCGAACTTTTCCGTGAACAAAATATTTCCGCAGTTCTCCGCCACCACAATCACGCGGTCTTGATCAAACATGATTATTTTCGGCGAGCCTCCGTAAAACTTGAATGATCTATCCATTGCTTCCACAAACGCTTTTGTTGCAAACGGTTCGCGCCTAACTTCGAAGTACTTTTGCCTACTGAACATCAACACGATCGCATAAAAATAAACTTTCACTTTCTCGCCAAACATGTCACGCAATGTTATCTCACCAAAGTCAACTTGCGCCCACTCACCTGGTTTGGTGTCGCCCACCGCCTCAAACTCGCGCCTACGCTGCTCAAGTGCCAAACCCGCATGTTCTCGTAGTTTGTTCATATACCTATAGAACGCGCTGACACCTCGTTCCACCTCCTTCTAAAAACGGGAGTCTCTACTCCCGCTAAAAGTATATCGTAAATCATGTACTCAATACCAACAATGCTTGGTTTCCCAACGTCGGGATATCAATCAGTCTATGTCTGGCAAGTCAAACAATCTAGTTCCATTGTATGAAAAGTAAGCGGGCCCTTGTACACCTCCTATTTGTCCAACCTTGCCCATGAATTTCTTAGCAAGTTTTGTGACAGTATAAATCTCGCCACCAAATTCAACACTTCTGTCGTCAATCACCTTTGCTTTTAGACTTAAGTCCTTCATATACTCAATAACAGCGCCTGGTAGAATTCCCTTGTTCTTAAATGTGAATATCTGTTTTCGATCTTGCTCGGCTTTTTTCTCAATTTTATCCGCTATGTTTTCTTCAGCCATTTGATCTTTTGTCTTTGGAACAAGTTTTACACTATAGATTTCATTATTGCTTTCAGCAATATCAAGTAAATGTTCGTACGCTTGCTCTGGATCTATCCTAAAAAACTCCCGAACACGCTCTCGACCAGATGCACTTATTTCACGAGCACGCAACTCTGATTTGAATCTATCCGTTTTATGTATAAACTTTTCTATCCTTTCACTATTTGTAGTTTTATACGTTGCATAAATTATAAACGAATAAGGCACCGCAGATGAAGAGTTCAATCCACGCACACGAAGGTCAATATTCTCAGCGCGCCCAATTTTTACAAACTGTGGAAACGCAGGGTTTGTTAGAATATAAATTCCTTCAAAATTTGAGTTAGACACTATAGCCTCCTAAATAAATGTAGTTTAACATTTTTCGCAGAAACTGTCTGCAAAATTATACGTTGTTAGAGTGACGCAGATAACACACCCTTCTTGTGTCAATGGCGCAACAAATTACTCGACTTCCTCTTTAAAGAATATTTCTGGGAAATTAATGCTTACTGCAAGTAGTTCGTGAGCAAGTTGCTCATCACTAATGTTCAAGATATCATCATTCATTCTTATTACTCCACTATCTGCTTCAAAGTACTGGCCATAATTTGTTAGTAGATCAAGTGCATTCTCCCTCGAGAATCCATGCTTCTGGAGAAAAATAACCTGACTATCATCTGTTCCATACTCAATATAATCGTACCAATCATTTTTTAAAGCTTCCTTACCTCTGATTTTAATTACTGCTTCAGAGAATCTCAAGAAATACATGGAAAGTCTGTATGTTATAACTTGCTCTATGTCACCCAGAGTATTGTTTATAATCACATTTTTGTGTTCTAGGCTCCCATTAAAAGGAGCATAGTTCCGCGGGGGATATTCCACCCTTAACTTCTTCTCGTCATGATGATTAATCGCACTCCAAATAACTTTGTGCAGGCCACTCCCTTGCATCCATTGCAACAATAACACAGCATAATAATAAATACTATTTCCTCTGCCAAGCGTTTCCTTTTCATATATCTCCCATCTGAAAATCCCTGACAGCTTCTTAAGAAAATTTACACAATCCCAATAATCAAAACTTACTGGATAATCTATATCTGTATTGCGCACTGCGTCATGAAGAACTTTTTTTTGCAACACTGAAACAGTGATATCATTGTCATCGTCCTCGATATCTGAAAATTGCTTCCTAATTTCTATTATGTCCTGCGCAGTTAGGATATCATCTTTTCTAAATGATTTTACAATATAACTTTCGTTTTTGTTGCAAATATCATGCAGTAAAATATTCAGGCAGCTAGTTGCGTATTCATACGTCGTCCGTGAAAATCCAACAACATTCTCATATTTTTGATCTTTCTCAATTAAATTTGTCTTCCCCTGCAAGAGTCTGCTAATTATATATTTTTTCTGAATGGGTTTAATTGCCTCTTGTGGGAGAAGTTTTTGCACAGGAGGTGGGTTGAGCAACACTTTATTGAAAAAGTTCTTATATTTATCCTTGTCACTACCTTCGTCAAGAAAAAATACATTTCCCATTTCACTTAATGTGACGCGTCCCGCTCTGCCCATTAAATTAAGTGCATCCACCTCCGACATATAACTTAGCCCTTTCTTTTGGCTATAGATGAATAAATTATCTACTGGCACATTAACACCGTCAAGCAATGTACTTGTACAGAAACAAAATTTAATTAGCTTTTTGCGTATTAAATTTTCAAGTAAAAATCTTATTTGTGCAGGCAGTGATCCTATATGATAAGCAATTCCTTTCCTAATAAGTTTTGCCAGAAAATATTCTTTGTGTATGATTCCTTCGATCTTTTTCGCTACACGGTTAAGTACAATTGCGTCCTCGGGACTAACATAAATACTTTGACCAAATTTGCTTAAAAAGTCGTTTGCGTATTCAACAGCCTTATTTACAGAAGAAACATAAATTAAGTTGCACTTCCCTTTTCCTAATTCGAACAAAGCATTGAGCTTATCTTGAAATACTGCATTTACATCACAATCAATTAATTTATTTTCTAGATTGTTATGTATCTTTACTCGCTTTTCCGCTAACTCAACATATATCTTATTTTGCATAACTGGTGAGAATAAGAACGCCCGTCCGTTGGTCTTGTCAGCATGATAGAAATTGGTTAGCTCTAAGTAAATATCTGGATTAAAAATAACAGGAGCAGAAAAGTATACTCGCGTGTTAGCCATGCTTGAGCGAATAATGTCCAAAATCTTATAGTAAAGTATTCCACGTCTGTCGCGTCCTGATATTTTGTGCGCCTCGTCGATAAATATCTGATCAAAGCTAATTTTAGGTTTCTTCAAAAACGAATAATATAATCTCTCGGGTGTCAGTATAGCAATGAAATTTCGCTCATCTTTTATAGCTTCTGTCGACTGAATAATGTTATAATTTGAGCTGCTCAATAAATCTTTGAATTCAAAAATTGACTTACTGGCAATTTCCGTCAGTAATGCACGAGTAGGGACAATAATTGCAAAATTCTCTCGCGCCCCCTCCAGTAACTTATTTTTGATATAATTTTGAATCACAAATGTTTTCCCCATAGAAGTCGGAGCAGAAAAGCTGAAAAATTGATTATTTCTGATCTCATCTATTAACTCTTTTTGTGAATCAAAAAGAAAGATGTCCTCACCATCAATCGCTCTATTGAATTCTTTGCGTGCTAAAAATACAAGTTCGTTCATAAACCCAAAGTCTGATTCAGATGCAAGTGAACTTTCTTGAACTAATTTCAAATTGGCAAAATTTGAAACATTCTTGTACACAGTTTCTTTTACAATTTGTACTTCTACACTGTTAGGAAATATATGCGACATTAGAATAGCAATCTGCTGTGATATATTCTGGTGCTTTTCATTATCAGACAAAGAAAGTATATCGGCGTATCTAAGTAAACTTAACAAAGCATCATCAAGGACAGGCGCTACATCTTCAAAAATCTTTTTCACATACAATTTTTGCACTCTCATATACTGCTGCAATAAAATCTCATCATTTAATATGTCTGAATATAGATATTCGCGAAAGGGCTTTTTACTCATCCAACCTCCCTCGATCATAATATTGGCCTTGCTTCTCTTTTAGTAGCTTTATGATGTGTTTCCTATCCTTCATAGCGTTATGGAATGGAAGAAAGTAGAAGTTGAACTGGTAATTACTTATTTCATGTTTCGAAATTTCACTAATTATCTGATCTTTGAGTGAAAGAATGTATGTCTTGTTCTTTTCGATAATTTCAGTGTCGAATGTATCATTTGGCACCGTATCATCGCTATATGGACTTGTGTAACCTATGAAGACACCAAAAACAGTTTCTTTTTTCTGGCTTGAGCTTGAAACTAAATACGACTTAATAATTCGTGCTTCGCCCTCATCTACAAATTCATTCTGCACATGACTGTCAAGTAATCTCAGATCTTGCTTAGGATTTTCAATATAGTTTTTTATTGAAACAAATGCTCTTGTTAAAGCTCCATTTGTTCCAAGAACTTTATCATAAATTTTTGCTTCACCTACTACAATTTGAAAAACTTTTGATCCATCAGATTTTTCGCGAAATCTAAAATGAATTGCATCACAACCCTTTATATAATCATCTGGGCTTGTTTTGAATTCAACTTTACTTAATAGCTTTGGAGCTTTTAAGTCTTTTTCCAAAAACAAGTATAATAAAATTTCACCGAGCTCTGCGCCAGCTCCTCTATCTTTCCCTTTTCCATCCTTTTCCTCGACACTCTTTAAGTGATCTATTGCGTCCAGGAAAATCTGTATTTGCTTGGCTTCACTGTTTTCTGTATCTCGTATTCTCTTACGATTGTAGACATACCGTGAAATATGGCTCCTGATATAAATGTATAAATCTGGATAATTGAATAATCTATTCTCTGTGTCAAGCATAAACAGCTTTAACTGATTACTGTTGACACTGTCAAACCTCTCATAACAAACTTCTGTGAATATTTCGAAACCGTCATCGTGAGAAGTATTTAATCTTGATAAATCTTCACGCACTTTTCACCTCCTACACCAATCCCATGAATTTCTCGAAGAACGCAAGTAATTTTACAATTACATTACGTTTCTTTTCTGCCCTGCTGCCATCACCAGAAAAACGCGACAATGGCGGAAGAATTTTGTCTATGTCAGTCCCAGTTGTTTTTGCCATTCCATCGCGCAGCCAGTTATCAACTAGCTTGCGCGCTTCGACTGCTTTCAAGTTTTCGCTCTCAATGATGTTGGTGATGTCGCTTTCTTTTTGTTCTCTGACGAATTCGTACCAATCCGTATCCACTTTACTCGAAGTATTTACTCGGGCGATGAATCCCTCTATCAGTTCGCGCTTGCTGCGAAGCTCAATACTTGAACCAACTGCTTTATCTATAGCCTTGAGAATTTCTTTATCCTCGCAGTTACTGTCGTGGTACTTCAGAACAAGCATAAGAATGTAATCTATGTTCACTTCAATCTGTTTAATCAATTCGATTTCAAAAACAAGGTCGGTCGTGATA
>Ga0123352_10018631_pt1 | contig 11066 bp, 8 predicted proteins | sample TergutLab28metaG_FD_89700 | JGI IMG/M metagenome (GOLD analysis project Ga0123352, IMG submission 89700) | Labiotermes labralis P1 segment gut microbial communities from Petit-Saut dam, French Guiana - Lab288 P1 | ecosystem: Host-associated > Arthropoda: Insects > Digestive system > Gut ... | reverse complement strand
TACCTCCGCGTGTTCTGTAGTTTACCGCCTCTGTATTCTTATTCTATCACTTTATTTGATAGCGTTTGGCACTTTTCATTCTCGTTTGTGCCTTTCGCAGAAAGGAATGGTCTTAATCATGAATGAAATAACACCAGCACACTATGACAGAATTGAGCACCCTAAACTTTGTGATGCAGATGATTTTTGGGGACAAGTCCGCCGAACTGTAGGCGGCAAGCCAATTTCACAAACGCAAATAAATATAATTATATCTACGATTCGTCAAAACTTATGTTTTCAACCAAAAGATGTGATGTTAGATTTATGTTGTGGGAACGGGCGGCTAGGATTTGAGTTTTTTAATGAAATAAATGCTTATCTTGGGGTTGATTTATCTTCAACGTTGATTGAAATAGCAAATAAGAACTTTGCGCAGCCACCCACACATAATTTTAGATTAAGCGAAGTTTTTAGCTATCTTTGTGACGAACCTAATCCAGATATATTTACAAAGGTATTGTGGTATAGCTCTTGTCAATATTTTAGTGATTCAGATTTTGCATCTGCTTTGCAAAAACTAAGCGAGCGTTTTAATAACATTCAGTTTCTTTTTCTTGGAAGTTTACCCGATGCATCGCGTGCGTACAACTTCTATCGGAACGGTGAAAAAAAGCCGCTTGATGACCATACTTCAAGTATTGGCAGGTGGTTTGAATGTTGTGATTTGAAAAAATTAGCCTCGGATTGTGGCTGGAACGTGGAAATTAAAGATATGCCCAATGATTTTTATCAAGCATCATTCAGATTTAATGCATTATTGACCCGTGCATAATTTTTACTTTGTGGTGATTGTAGATGGCAGAAATAACCTCTGAGATAGGCGGATATCTTGATATATCAGCAAACGCGCCTTTAAATAATAAAATCTGTTATGACTATGCACTCAATGCTGCTAGATTCTGTTTGGAATATATCCTTGTAGAGCGCGGATATAAATCTATTTGGTTGCCTTATTATAGTTGTGACAGCCTTACAAAAGCAGCAAGCCGCGCAGGTGCAAAAGTACACTATTACAATATTGATAATAATTTTTTTCCATTAATTGAAGGAGACATTCAAGACTCGCCTATTCTTTTTATCAATTACTATGGATTAATGACAAAGACATGTAAGATAATTTCCCAAAAATATAAAACGGTGATTATTGACAATGCACAAGCATATTACGCGCTGCCAGTTGAGGGCGTTGATTGTATTTATTCGCCAAGAAAGTTTTTTGCTTTGCCGGATGGAGGGCTAATTAACCCGGGTACACCGCTTAAAATCCCCACAATGGATATAGACGTTTCTTATGATAGAATGGAACATATGGTAAAACGGATAGATTGTGGTGCTGAAAACGCGTATCCAATAAGCGTATCAAACAGAGATATTATTGCAGCGTCAAATATTAAACGCATGTCAAAATTAACACAGCTTATGCTATTGCAAATAAACACACAGTATGCAGCAAACAGACGCAGAGAAAATTATGAAGTACTTCAAAGTGAGCTATCACAATTTAATGCGTTGAATATACCAATGGCATATAATGATGTGCCGCTTTTTTATCCATTTATATACAAAAGTGATATATTAAGAACCAAATTAAATAAAGCGAAAATTTATACACCAACATACTGGCCGGGAATTGAACAATTGGTTGATGACACATCATTTGACATGTATTTATATAAATATATGCACCCGCTAGTGATTGATCAGCGTTATTCAATAGAAGATATGTATAGAATATCAAAAGCGGTCAAAGATATTTTAAGTGATGAAATTTAAGCGAAAGAGGTTGGGGGATGCCTGAAATTTACGTAACACGGTCAGACCTACCGCCATTTGAGGAATATGTAAAAGAAATTTCGCAAATGTGGGAAACATTCCACCTTACAAATAACGGTGCGCTGCACAATAAACTTCAAAATGAATTGGAAAAATATCTAAGCGTAAAAAACGCTATTTTATTTTGTAATGGGCATCTGGCATTGTCATATACTATACGCGCATTCAATTTAAGCGGTGAGGTTATAACCACACCGTTTACTTTTGCATCTACCACACATGCCATTGTTGAGAACAATTTAACACCAGTATTTTGTGATATTAGCCCCAGCGACTGTACTATTGACCCTGACAAAATTGAATCATTAATAACAGAAAAAACAAGTGCAATTCTTGCAGTGCATGTTTATGGAAATATATGTGATACCGAAGCCATTGACAAAATCGCAAAAAAATACAACCTTAAAGTCATTTATGATGCAGCACATGCATTTGGTGTTTTAAAAAATGGGGTGGGTGTCGGGTGCTTTGGCGATGCTTCAATGTTTAGTTTTCATGCAACCAAAGTATTTCATACCATTGAGGGTGGATGTATTACATTCAATGACGATTCATTTAAAGAGACATTAAAACGGATTAAAAATTTTGGAATACTTGCTGGCGTTGATGCAGATGTGACTTTAGGTGGAAATGCAAAAATGAACGAATTTTCTGCTGCCATGGGTCTATGTAATTTGCGGCATATTGAACAAAATATGCATAAGCGCAAACAGGTGCATGATAAATATTTCAGCCTTTTATCCAATTTACATGGGGTTAGGATTCTTGCAAATTATAGTAGTGACTCTGCCAATTATTCTTATATGCCTGTACTATTTGACAGAGATAAGTTAGGTTTTGACCGCAATGATGTTTTTGAAAGCCTAGCTAAGGCAAACATATTTGCAAGAAAATATTTTTATCCGCTTACCAATGATTTTTCTTGTTATAGAAATCAGTTTCCATCTAGTACCCCAGTTGCGCAGCGGATTTCAGAAAATTTATTATGTCTGCCTATGTATGCAGACCTGCCGCTTGAAGATGTTGAGCTTGTATGTAAAATAATTGGCAGGAGGCACAACTAATGAAGGTCGCTCACCAAAGAAAAATATTTGACATATTGCAAACCATAAAAGAGGCACAATCTTCCAGTCTATATGGAGATTGTCAAGAAGGCGCATTTAGTCTTTGTGACTTTATAGATTTAGTTAAAGGAAAAAATACAAAAACTGTTGCACTGTTAGTAAAGTATTGCGAATTGTTATTTAAAGTAAATAATGGTGAAATAGATGGGTATCTTCTCACAAAACAATGGGATGAAATCGAAAATAGTGTCAAAATCGAATTGCAGCCAAAGCCAGAAATTGTTTTTTTAAGCTATAAATCAAGTATGAGTGATAGCCTTGAGTCTATTTATTTTGCCGCAAAATCATATACCGAATACGATGTGTTTTGGATACCCATACCGTACTATGATTTTGAAAACATAAACGGAAAACCTGTCGCCGCCGTGCGTTATGAGGGCGCAGAATTTTATAAAAATTCGATTGAGTGTACTCATTGGCAGGCATATGATATCAAAGAAAGACGACCCGATATTATTTTTACGTTCAACCCTTATGACAAGTCAAATCTTGTCACAAGTGTGCACCCCAATTTTTATTGTGAAAAGTTGCGCCAGTTTACAGACACGCTTGTTTATGTACCGTATTTTGTTTCTGGTGTTGGTGTGCGAAAACAGTATTGTACGCTTCCTGGATGTATATATGCACATAAAGTAATCCTTCAATCAGAAAAAATTCGCAATGCATATATCAAAAATTTTGACGAAGCTTTTGGAAATCGGTTTGGAAATCCAAATGATAAATTTATTGCATTAGGAAGTCCTAAATTTGATGCAGTACTCAATTCTAAACGAGAAGATTATAGTATTCCCGAAAGCTGGAAACAATTAATCAATGGTAAAAAGGTAGTGTTGTATAATACGTCTATAAACGCTATTCTAACTGGAGACGAATTGTATTTAAAAAAAATATGTACAGTACTTGATTTTTTTCGTAAGCAAAGTAGTATTGTACTTTGGTGGAGACCACACCCTTTAAGCATGTCAACTTACAAGTCTATGCGTTCGGAGTTGGTGAATGTTTATATTCAATTAATAGAAGATTATAAAAAAGCAAACTATGGTATATTTGATCATACGCCGGAATTGCATCGTGCGATTTGTTTAAGTGATATGTATTATGGTGATGGTGGATCAGTGCTTTCTTTATACGAATCCACTAAAAAGCCAATTATCTATCAAAATGTTTATTATCCAGGGTGTGAAGTGCTTGATATGCAGATATCATGTCTTTTTGCCGATGGTCAATATATATGGTTATTAGATAATATGTACAAATCCTTATTTCAATATGATAAGTCAACTGCAAAAATACGGTTTCTTAATAAAATCCCTGCCTTAGTATCAAGCTGGATGTTTGCATCAAAAGACATGTTAAAAATTGGAAAAAAAATATTTTTTGCTCCCAATACATTAAATTGTTTTTTAATATATCATATAGATAACAATTCATTTTCAGAAATTGCACTTGACTTACAGGTGTATAATACTAATCCTAAATTTACACATGAGTTTATCACTAGCGAGTATAGTAAATTTAGGCATATGTATAGCTATGAAGATTTTATATATTTTGTGCCTTTTTCTTACCCTGCTATAGTGCGGCTGCATGTTGAAACTTATAAACTTGAATATTTTAACGCTTGGGTTGATGATAACTTGGGTGGGGCTTTTCATATGAGCGAGTTAAATCCATTTAGTTATACTTATGACAGTTGTATTTATATGGAAAAACTAACAATTTCTATGTTTAATATAAATTGTCTTTTGATATTTAATATGGAAACATGCAAATATGAAATGAATCAAGTTGGAAACTACAGTTCGCCATGGAGTTCTATTTGTTATGACGGAGATAATTTCTGGCTTGCGTCAGCTTATGAACTTTTAATTGTTCGATGGAATCCATTAAGCAATGAAATAAAAGAGTATCGCAATTTTCCTGAAGGTGTAATACTGGAAAAACATCATAATTTTCAAAAGATAAGGTGTTTAAACAATCATCTCTTCATATTTCCACACTATGCAAATGCGGTTATATCAATGGATTTATATACTGAAAAAATGAAAGTAGAGACAATCGTCAATGATAACTATGTATATCAAAATGCTTATTACTATACAAATATTTTTGACGGAAAGATTTATGCACTTTGCAACAATAAGCGCACAATAGAAGTATACGGCAATGAAAATTCAGATGTAATTATTTCAAATTACGAAGAGCAAATTCCATTGTATGGACAAGATAACAGCGAAACATTTATTAGCACCGTGGGGCAGCGTATTTTTGAATTTATCAGAGAAGAGTCGCTATAAATATGAAAAAACAACAATCCGCACCCATTCACATGACACAAGAACAACTCCGCAATGTGCAATTAACTCAGCTTGAATTGCTGTGCGAAGCGCGGCGCATATGCGAAAAAGAAAACATCAAATACAATATAATTGCAGGTACATTATTGGGTGCAGTGCGGCATGGCGGTTTTATTCCCTGGGACGATGATGCGGATATTGCCATGCTGCGCCCAGAATATGAAAAGTTTCGTATCGCTTGCCAAAAAGAACTAGATAGTAGCCAGTTCTATTTTCAAGACCATGTAGTGACCCCCGGGTATCGCTGGGGCTATGGAAAGTTAAGGCGTGCCAACACACAATTTTTACGAAACGGGCAAGAACACATGCCCTATGAACAAGGTATATTTATTGATATATTTCCACTGGATAATGTGCCCGAATCAAAATGGCGCAGGATACTACACGCTTTCCATTGTACGATTATACGCAAGATTCTTTGGGCTGAGGTTGGCCGCAAAACGGATGCAAATTGTTTTTTTCGGTTCATATATGAAATCGCGTCAAAAATACCTTTGGCCATGGTGTTTGCGCATTATGATAGATTTATGAGAAAATATAATCAATTGCATTCTAAATGGGTACGGATACTTACATTTCCTACTCCCAATTCGGAACATGGGTATTTACGCGGCTGGTATGAAAATTCATATAAGTATATTTTCGAAGGCGAATCATTTGAAGGCATAAAAGACCATGATGACTATTTTAATTTTAAGTTTGGAAACTGGCGTGAACTTCCACCAGAAAATCAGCGGAAGACACATCCCGTCTCTGGTTTGAAAGTGTGTGAAATTTGCGAAAGCAAATTTACGCACCAACCGATTTTTGCCGCCGCCAAAGGCGGTATGGATTAAAATAAGAGAGTAGGGGAATACTTGAAAAAAGTGATAACATATGGTTCGTTCGATTTATTTCATGAAGGGCACTATCGTCTGCTAGAACGCGCAAAGGCATTGGGCGATTATTTAATCGTTGGTGTTACCACAGAACAATATGACCAGTACCGCGGAAAATTAAATGTCATAGACTCTTTGCTAGAGCGTATTGAAAATGTGAGAAAAACAGGGTTTGTTGATGAAATTGTAGTCGAAGACCATGTAGGGCAAAAAGCAGAAGATATAACGCGTTATAATATTGACATATTTGTTGTTGGCTCGGATTGGCAGGGTTTTTTTGACCACCTCAAAGATTTATGTGAAGTCGTTTATTTAGAAAGAACAAAAGAAATTTCCAGCACTATGCTTAGAGCAAAAAAATATAGCATACTGCGGATGGGAATCATTGGTGCTGGACGCATTGCGTCACGGTTTATTCCTGAATCTAAATATGTAAGCGGTGTTAATGCAGAGGCCGTATACAATCCCAATATAGAATCAGCAAGAAACTTCGCATCCCAATTTGAGCTAAGTCTTGCCACAGATAATATACACACTTTTTTCAAAAATATTGATGCGGTATATATTGCAAGTCCTCACGGTACTCATGTGGAATATATAAACCAAGCACTGACGGCTGGTAAGCATGTATTGTGTGAAAAGCCATTGGCATTGAAAAAATCAGAAGCAGAAAACGCGTTTCAACTGGCAGATGCACAAGGCTTGGTTTTAATGGAGGCAGTAAAAACCGCGTATTGCACAGGGTTTGGAAATTTATTGGGTGTCATAAAAAGTGGGCTTATAGGCAGTGTAAGAGATGTTGAAGCTTGTTTTACAAAGCTGGTGCCGCAGTCGTCACGAGAGTGGCAGGGGGCAGAGGCTGGCGCGTTTTTTGAACTGGCAAGCTACCCATTGCTTGCTATCGTAAAAATTTTAGGGACAAATTTTACAAACGTACATTTTGTCTCGCATAGGGATGAAAATGGTGTTGATTACTACACCAAAGCATACTTTGAATACCCCAAGTCATTTGCTACCGCAAAAGTAGGGATAGGGGTAAAAAGTGAAGGGGAATTGATTGTATCCGGCACAAAAGGGTATGTCATTGTTAAATCCCCATGGTGGAAAACAGAACGGTTTGATGTGCGCTTTGAAGATGCGGAAAGTAATGAGTCTTTTTTTGTCAAATATTTAGGTGAGGGCTTGCGGTATCCGCTTAGCGAGTTTATATCTTCTGTAAACGGCAATAGCCAGCAAAAGTTCACTGCCGAGGACTCCATTTTTATGGCAGATGTAATGGATCAGTTTGCAAATACGAAGTGAGTGTGTGTTAAATGGGTAAGTTTCGTGCGCTTCATATGCCTTTAGCAAATAATTGCAGTGGGGTTACTCAATACGTACTAGAGCATTGGCAGTTTATAAATAAGGAACGGTTTATTTTCGATTTTGCCACGCGTTCTTCTGTTCTTGATTTTGAGGACAAGCTTGTGGTGCAGGGATGCAAAGTACATCGGTATAGCGTTAATTCTTTAACTTGTCCACATGTGTTTAAGCAAGAATTAAATACTATCATGGATAATGGTTATGACGCTGTGCATTTGCATACGTCGTATTGGAATGGCACTATAGCTGAAGAAGTAGCAATGGAGCTCAAAATTCCAAAAATAATTGTACACTCGCACAATACAGGTGTGCTGTCAAATGAAGAAAATTGGGCTAGCTTAAATGCAAAACACGAAGAAATAAAGGCATCATTTGCCGCTGACTATAAGAAATTGGCTACTGATTTATGGGCGTGTTCGTCATTGGCAGCAGATTGGTTGTTTGACAGTAGCATTCCACGGCCTGAAATAAAGATATTACACAATGGGATCGATACGCAAAAATTTGCGTACAATCTAGCAATGAGGCAATCAATACGAGAAAAATTAGGACTAACCGACGCATTTGTAATTGGGCATGTTGGAAGATTTGCTTATCAAAAAAATCACGAATTTTTGATACGTGCTTTTTCGTTGTTTGCAGGTAAATGTAGTAAAGCGCGGCTGATTTTGATTGGCGACGGCGAACTGCTTGACGGTACGAAAGCACTTGTACAGCAATATGGTTTACATGAAAAAGTGCTTTTTCTTGGTAGAAGAGATGATGTTGCAAACCTTATGCAGGCTATGGATGTTTTTGCCTTGCCGTCTAGGTTTGAGGGGTTGGGTACTGTGCTTGTAGAGGCTCAGGCATCGGGTTTACATTGTATGGTGAGTGATAAAATACCTGTTGAAGCAAATATCACTCAAAAGCTAAAATATTTACCTCTCAGTGAGACTTTATGGTGCAGCGAATTGATGGAACTATCTAAAAAGTGTGAACGCTATAATGGAGTCAATTTAGTTAAATTCGCTGGCTATGACGTAAAGGATAGTGCAAGCAAATTGGAGCAATTATATTTAAACTGAGAACAGGACAGTTAAAGAAACGTTTACCAGCGAAAGTTGCCCTGATTGGAAAACATTCTGGTATGTTCTGTGCAATTTTCTTGATGATTTTAAAAGAATGCCCAGCTATGACAGACTTAAAGACGAACCTAGTCACATTGAAGAAAAAATAGACGCATTTTGCAGCAGCAGAGCAGTTAGCAAAAGTGAGTGGCTTGACAATACCGTTGTGGGTATATAAAAAACGCTTTGTTCTTAATGAGCCTTTTTTCCCAAGCAAATTAAAGGGTGATTACAGATTTTTCGCACTTAGAGAAAGTCCGCTTGCATCTAGTGCCAGAAATATTTTTGTTACTGGTAATGTTTTGGACAGGTGTTGAGATGAACTACTACAGTCTGGTGAGGTATAGCTTTTTATTTTTATGGAGGTCGAAATGTACAAAAGACTTGAAGTAAGTGATATTTGCATAGTGAATATAAATGATACAAAAGAAGTGGTCGGGCGTATTTTTGCTACAACTCCGTCAGAAACAATTTTTGTCATCGACAATAACCAGTATTTGTATGGCATTATAACAATTGGAGATTTTTCAAATCATAGTGCAAAGTCAGATAATATTGCTGGGCTAATGAATGAGAATTACAAAAAAATTGTGATTACTGATTCCGATAAACCCAACGAAGCGCATGTGCAAAGTTGTGCCAATGAAATATTCAGTGTGCCTTATGTGATGAGGGTGCCTATTGTATCTGATGGGAAGCTTTTGTATGTTATTGAAAGAGATAAAACAAAAAATCATCAAAATAATGTGTTTTTTTTGAATAAGAAAAAAATAGAGGATTTAACATCATATGATAGAAGCTGTAATAAACTACTCGAAAAACCACTGCTTAGGGTTATTTCAACAACCTATAATAACGTTGAGTTCGCAAGGTACAATCTTAATGGCATACTCATGCAGAAGACGGATTTTCCTTTTGAAGTTTATATATATGATGATTGCTCAACTGATGGAACGTCCGATATCGTTCGTGAGTATGCACAAAAATATCCTAATATTATTGCAGTTATACAACCTCAAAATTTGTGGAGTACAGACAAAAATTTGCGCAGAAAAATTTTGTGGGACAATACAATAAATCATAATGCAAAATATGTTGCATGGTGTGATGGTGATGACTACTGGATTGACCCGTATAAGCTGCAAATACAAGTAGATTTTTTAGAAAATAACAGTGATTTTAGTATATGTAGTGGTAGCGTTATCACAAACAATAATTTTACTGGCGAGCAACACATAGACAATGTTATTAGCTCTGTTTCCTGTGAATACGATTTTTCAAACCGTATTTCATATAGTTTTACCAGAGTACAACGTGTTGATTCAATACCAGCATATGAAACTACAATTAAATATAAATATTTTTGTGATCTTCACATGGCATATTATGCCTTGAAAAAAGGAAAAGGATATCATTTTTCAAGGATTTTTGGTGTTTACAATTGGCATCAAAATGGTGTGTGGAATGGACTGGATGAACAGGGCAAAATTATTTTTCAGTATAATACAAGTGAAGAGTTATATCGAGAAACAAGGGATATACAAGTAAGAAATAAATTTATTCGTGTAATACCTAAATACGTTGCTATTTGCCTGAAAAATGAAAAAGAGAAATCCATGTTTTTAGAGAAAGTTGTAAAAATGTATCCTGAGATATCTAACGATATTAAACTTCTATATTAGGGGGATATTGCGATGAATAAAGTTATTTTATACGGTGCTGGACGGAATTGTATACCATGCATTGCTAAATCACTGCAAGTACAGCAAGATTTAGAAATTATGTGCATTATTGATTCTGATAAAAGTAAACAAGGAGAGTTGCTTTTAGGTATTCCTATTTTACCGTTGGATGTCCTTGAAGAATATGACAAAGATACTTGTATAATTGTAACACCAACTAAATTTAAATTAGAAATTACAGAGAACCTTCATAAGTTTGGTTTTTTTCATATCCGCTTTTATTCTGAAGACAACAAACTTAATGATGTCATTGCCGATTTAATAGAGTGCAGAAATTCTTATATTAATGATAATTTTGATACTTTATCAAATTTATTGAAATACAATGCAGAAAAAATAAATAATGTCCGAGATTTTTTATGTCATGATGAAAAATCGCTGAAAGTTTTTAACGCCAAAATTGACTCGTCATTCTATGGAAAGCACTTGCAATTGGAAAAGCTATGTGAAGATGAACAGTATTTCCCCAAAGATTTAATCAGATTAAGTAAAAATGACACGGAAATCAATTTTCAAACAACGCGAAAAAATGCTAAACTATCATCATGGAAAAACTATATAAAATGTCAGAGTATTTCAAGGCAGTAGAAACCACAAGCGAGCACAAAGGCTATTTTTG
>Ga0123352_10018630_pt1 | contig 11067 bp, 2 predicted proteins | sample TergutLab28metaG_FD_89700 | JGI IMG/M metagenome (GOLD analysis project Ga0123352, IMG submission 89700) | Labiotermes labralis P1 segment gut microbial communities from Petit-Saut dam, French Guiana - Lab288 P1 | ecosystem: Host-associated > Arthropoda: Insects > Digestive system > Gut ... | reverse complement strand
CCTCCTACATGTTTCGATCCCCATACGGGATCATCCTCAGGGAGTATGCACTATGTCGTGAGTGAAGTTACTAAAACAAGTTAATTTTTTTTACTAAAACAAGTTAATTTTTTTATAGGTTATCTGGTAGCATGCATATTCAGGTAATGCATAAGCCAGACTCCATAGGCATTAGGCATTATCTGAATACGCATGCTACCGGATAACCTATAAAAAAAATAACTTGTTTTAGTAACTTCACTCACGACATAGTGCATACTGCCTGAGGATGATCCCGTATGGGGATCGAAACATGTAGGAGGAATTTACGTCTATTTTAATGTGAAACTTAAAATGTGATTTTAAGATTTTATGTGTCTTGTGCAAATTGTTGGTTTTAAATAAGAAAGGGTAAAGCTTATCGGTCTAATTTATATACTGACATACTGTTGTGCCTAGATATCGCCCCATATCAGGGGTGCACATATTTTCAAAAAAATCTAGCAGACACCTCAAATTGCAAAGCAATAAGCTGGTGATACGCTGCGGGCTCCATACTTGAAGATCCACAATCATCAGGTGTCACCGAAATAAAAAAAAAATCAGTCACCACGGCGACCAGCCCCCGTGATTTGTGCAGCCTTGTCCTACATGAATAGAATCATCATATACAGCTAATCCTCCTACACGTGCTCTTTCTTTCTTCATTTCTTTCCAGTTCAAAACTCCAATGTAAAATAATAAAAGAAGTCAAAACTGTTGGTTGCATCGTATTCACGGACATGCCACGTATCTTCTTTCCTTCTACTAATAATTCTTTGGAGTGCAGGAGTGTGCCATGCTGCATATTCGTTTTCTTCCATAAATCGTAACTGGTATTTCTGTGTTAACGAAACTTCCACAGGCCCCTTCAAATCGCGAGGCTCCTCCCTCGAAAAGAGCAAATTTCCTCTGCTACAGCAATAACCCTTACATTTAGTAAATTATTCGTTGTTTAGTCTGAGAATGAAACTAAACACAAGGAGACAACACTACAGGCGAAACATCGATTTGCTGATTCCTACAATATATGGTACAAGTGGTTACCACTATTTGTGAAGAGATATTTCGTTGGAATCTAATTGAATAAAAAAACATGTCATTAAGAAAAACCGTCATACATTACATCATGTCTGTGTCTAAAGTGATTCATTCCAAAAACAAAATCTTTTGGACTTCTTCCAATACAGATACTCTAATCCGATAAAAAATGTAACATAGAAACAGCTCTTAAATAATGCAAGATAACATTTCTGGACGTGCGGAAAGGCCATGTTGAAACGTAGCTGAATTCACTCTCAATTAGTCGGATCGCAAGGAGTGTGTGATATAAATTACGGCTCCGTGCATTCATTCCATCGGAAAATATGCCTTACAGTGTGCCCAAAAAGCGGAGCGCTTGGCTGCAACAAATATGTTGCCACTAATTTATCTCACGATTCTTTCTTACAATAAAACCAACTAAATGCATTAATTTTTCAAATTTATTTTTGGAAAAAAAAAACTCTACATGTTTCGGAGATTTCCTCTGTCCATCATCAGGAATTTTTCACTGTACACACAGCGATGGTATATGTCATACGGGTTATGTTGACTGCTTGCGAACAGGATCAGGACGGCCGTCCTGGCAAGCTGTATATCTAAAGTGTAATAAAAGGACAACAAAAATAAAAATATATTAATAATAATTATTGATCATGTAATTATCTTTTGGAATTGCGGTAACGTGGCAGATGGACTTAATATTTAAATACATCTCTATAAAGGAAGTTTTCCATGAATCAGAAGAACGATGCACTTAGCAGAATTAATTACACGTTACAATGCCGAGGCGGAACCTATCATTTTTGAGCCTACAGCAACTCTGAACACCTGAGCTACCACTTTTCCAGTTTACAGAACGAACAAAGGAAACATTAACTTCTGTTCTGTGTACACAAGAACAGCCTTGGGTACGAACGTCCAACTGTCAAGCTTCCGCGAATAAGAACGAGTGACAAACAAGAATCCCCACACTTGAATGTCCAACATAAAGCACCTGTACACATGACAGACACAACAATTAACTGCACCTACAAACATCTCACAAATAGGTGTCATATTACGTGTGCGGGTTGGATTCCCGATGCTGTCACTCGAATTTTTCATCGACATAATTCTGCAGACCGCAGTATGGTGGCTCTGGGATCGGCTCGAACTTTAGAGAAACGAGTACCAGGAATATTTCCTAGGGGTGGAGGGGGAGGGAGTAAATGCGGCCGGTACGTAGGGCTGACAAACTTACTACCATCATGTGCCGATTGTCTTGAAATCTGGGAGCCTCATCCTCCTGGACAGCTCAGGGTTTGTCCAGGCCCGCAGGCCTATAGGGATTTTTTTACGTTTACAGATGAAGAAGCACCTCATTATGCACTCTTCTTCGTACCCCTGTTACCTTGCTCCTCCCTCACTATGAAAAAAGAGAAATCCGACTTGGCAAATCGAAAGGAGGACGGATGAATATTACAAACTGAAGGTATGAATTACTTTGAACTGGCTCAGGACAAAGTGCTATAGTGGGCCATTCTGACGACGGTGACCAAGGTAAGTTCTAAACTCTTTAAAAACTAAACCCAAGTCACTTTTCAACTGACAGTCAGTCTGTCCGTCTTGCCGCCGAGCCCCCTTGGGGCTTGCAACCAGATGTTATTAAGTACAGTCTGACTGCTGCAGCCAAAGTCGCTCTGGGGCGATTCCTCTGATGAGAGAACGGGCCTGTCTTGTGTTACATTAATTAGCACCACTCACAAAAATCAGTTCGTACCTCACGCAGAACAAATTTGTTCTCAATTTTAATGACAAATCCATTAGACCCCCTAGGAAAATTATAGCTATTTACTCTGAAAGGCACAAGAAACGAAGAGAGTGACGGAGAAAAACTTTTTTTTAATTTTAAGCGTCTTGAAACGATTCAAATTTAAGAATTTAAAGCCTAACACCGAGTCTGCCAAACACTTCGATTTCTACTGAATTTTCATAATAATGATATTGTTCTATATCCTTGTTTTATCAAAGTAGGTTTCGTCTAAACATCTCTGAAGTAACGCCATAATGATAAGATGAAATTTTGTAAATTCAACCACATTTTAAAAATTTTTAAATGTTTATTTTTTTAGATAGGTTACCTGTCCTTCCTAGACCAATCCCTGCAATTGGATTGCAACTTGTAGTGCTACGTACAGACCGCAAAATAACATAAATGCGATAAATACTAGCCGTCCACAGACGGCAATAAATTCATTGGAAAAAATACAAGTTTTTAGAAGAGCTCGGACAAAATGCTACAAAATGCCCGCAGAGAAAAATAGTCCTGGCGCAATGGCGTCAACGAAGAAAAGCGGTAAAAATGGTAACTTTGGTGACTAAGGTAAATGTGGTAACCATAACATCAATGGCAACTTTAGTACCCAATATAGTTAAATATTTACGCAGGTCCTTATGTAATATGTACGCCACTTTTGTCCGATTTTAATCAAAATTGGATAATGGTAAACAGTTTTAGTAAAAATCCTCAATAACCAAATTACACGGAAATCCGTTCTGAGGAAGCCGAGTTGTTCCGGGTGGACAGACGGGAGGACAGCCGGACATGAAAATCCTGGTGGTCGATTTTCGCAACTGCTCTGCACAGGCAGCTGAAAAGTACAAATTATTGCTCTGTTGAGAATAAACAGTCAAATCGCTAACAGCATAGCCCATTACAGCCTTGGGCTCCTTCCGAATTTGTTAACCATCCGCAGAACATGAAGGAAATTGGTTTGATTCACGTCCCGATCTTTCTCTCTCCAGAGAAGGAGCCACTGCTTAAGCGTCAGAAACGTTCTGAATGGAGTGGCGAAACGAATATTCCATATCGCCCGCTGGGAACGAAAACTGAATATTCCGGTCGTACAGCCAGTAGACTACTCGCCATAATGATTGAAATATCCGGCTCCTAATAACTAACATTATCTCCATACAACGGTATGCATTATCAAGTGTTTCAACGATATCTGTCGGATGCTCACAGCTAACACCCGTGTAAAATCCCGAGAGAAATCTCCACAAGTTTTGAAGATAAATTTATTAAACACGCTTTCCAGGAAGCTCTTGTTCACCTGTCAGACCTAACGCCATCAGGATCTCGGACACATCTGCAGTAGGTTCGTAGAGGCAGTACGTTCGCTCAACCTAAATCCTCCCTTTGACTTTAGTACCTCCGATTAAGTGGGGACCGTGGTAGCACAGTGGTTAAGGTGCTGTGCTACAAATCGGAAGGTCGCTGATTTGATTCCAGCTAGTGTCATTGTGTTTTTCACTGATATAAAATCCTTCCGATCGCACTATGGCCCTGGGGTCGACTTAGCCTCTAACAGAAATGAGTACCAGGAGTATTTCCTGGGGGTAAAGGCGGTCGGTGCGTAAGGTCGACAGCCTAACACCGTCCTGTGTCGTTGTCACTAAATCTGGGTGCATTAAGTTCCTGGAACCCTCTGGGCCCCTCCGGGCCTGTAACGGGACTGCTTTACCTTTACCTCTGATTAAGATCTTACACGACTTAAGTATTAAAAAAGAAGAATAACTTTGCGTAAAACATGCGAAATTACCTGGAGTTTCATTGCGTCAACTTCTGACTTAATTTCGCTGTCCAATTAAGTAACTCTGCATTATTCCCCAAATTATCCTGTAATGCCTTATCTTTTTAATTAAATGAATAATGTGATAAATGAAGAAGCAACTGTGTAAAATCAAGGAATAAAGGTATATCTTACATATAATGAGAAAAGGCTAATTGGATTGGTCGCATCTTGTCCAGAAACTGCCCTCCAAAACACGTTATTGAAGAAAAGATGGAAGGTACGAGAAGACGTAAAATAATACGTAAGCAGGCACTGAATGGCCTTAAAGAAAAGAGAAGATAGTGGAATTTAAAAGCGGGGCACTAAATCGTGCTCTCTGGAGACCTAGACTTGGAAGAGGCTACGGACCTGTCGCAAAACGGAGCGTACAATGAAATAATAGGCAGGACCAAATAAAGCAAGGTATGTAATGTGTGTAAAAACACGTTACAACTGACTATTTTTCTAACTCACTTTACCGCATAGCAACTATTTTACCCTCAAGATAAATAATCCACACAGACAACTGCGCTGGAAGCAATGCAGTAACAGCAGTTTTACTTCGTGCAGAAATAGCGCCCTCACTTCTACTGCATTCACAATGCTAAAGATGCAGTCATTACTCGCTAATTACATTACACTTGGCAACATTGTACAACCTACAGCAACATAGTGATGTGTCACTTTGCAATGATGGCCAAAAAACGAGGATACACGGCAGGTATATAGCCTGAAATCCTAAAATTCATCTATCCACATGTTAATAGTGGGCCGGGTACCGTAGTCGGCATAGCGACTGGCTACGGGCTGGACGGTCCGATGATCGAATCCCGGTGGGGGACGAGATTTTATGCACCTGTCCAGACCGGCCCTGGGGCCCACCAAGCCTCCTGTACAATGGGCACCGAGTCTTTCCCTGGGTAAAGAGCGGCAGGGTCATGACGCATACCCCTCATCCCCTTCTAGTGCAGTGGTCAAGAAAGAGTAGAGCTACACTTCTACTCCCCCTATGGGCCGTAAGGCCTGTACAAAGCCTTAGTGCTGTACAAGGGTGCATTTTATCTTACCTTACCTTAAATGTTAATACGTATACCTGCTTACCAACCAACCTACCTACCTACAGACATATACTAAATTCTACACACTCCACATACGAACGTATCCTACTTCGGCTTCGGGCACATTAATAGAATTGGGTCCTTCGGAATCACTAAGAATGTATGAAGGTAGACCAACTTCTATTCCCAGTGTTCCTGTAGACTCCGTCATACTAAGAGCTGATTCGACTGGAACTGAGAGTCACCCTTTGCACCATCTTCGAAATTACAAGACTCGATGTGACATGACTGCGCTCCATTTAAATTTATGCGCCCGCAGGCTAACAGCCTCTCAAGACACATCGCGTAGGCGTTAGTATTTTATCCACCACAAGCCTACCTCCCTGCCTATTTACATTTCTATATCTGGCCAAATACCATATGCTGTGTCCAGGTGTCAAGATATGCTTACCGCGAGACATAGGAAGTGACTGTTTTTGTCATACGGAATCAAAAGAATCTTGTAAGCAAATAGTTTGGTAGAAACAAGACAGAAACTGTACGTATAACGTAACATTGAGGCGCGTTCGTGCAACCTCTGTTGCAGTGGAAAGGCAATAAGTATAACATAATCTGAATGTGTATTTGTAGCCTTAGATATCCAATATGAAACGCGCAATCGCCATATTGTCAATTATGGCCTGCGCCGCTCTACAACATTTTTCCACATTATCAAATAAACGGCACAATTTTTCGAAAATAAATTATTGAATATAAAATGTGTGTTTTGATTTTCTATTCAGTGTTTTGTCTGAAAAATTCTTCATTATAAAACGAATTGAGCGAGATTTGACAAAAATATATATTGGTATTCATGTAAAGTAACCTTTATTCTTGTCCGATCTTAAAGAAACTTGAATTTTCCGGAAAATTTTCGGAAAATACCAAATTTCATAAAAATCTCTCAAGTGGGAGCCGAGTTGTTTCATGCAGACAGACGGACAGACAGACAGCCCAGCTTCTTTGTAAATATAGATAAGACGTAAAAGGTACAACGGTACAGATTTTACAAAATCTGTACAAGGCACCAAAGATCTGTAAAATTGTACCTTTTACATCACGTCTACATTTGCGACGAAGCTGATACAGAAAAAGGAACCTACAGACAAAAGCTTCGCATGGCATTTGGTTTTTAGGAAACTGGCATATTGTTCTTCCCAAAAATGGTACATGAGAACCGAAACATGTAGGAAAAACTAATCTAATATATGTGCTAATTAGAACTTGTGCATCTGGTTGGAACAATTAAAAGGTGTATGCTAACCAAACATTGTGTTACTAAGCCTCGAATACACGACTACCAAGTTGTGTCCACATTCAGTTTGAGAAGACGAAGAAACGTCACGTAAGAAAGTTGCACTTATTTGTAGTTTACTTGAACGACATAATCAGCAGCATCATATTGCAAACTAATAAATAAATTGGATGGACTGGCCTAGTGTAACACATTAGCCTGGAATTTGATTCGATAAAAGGAGGAAAAACCACAAATAAATTTCAGGACAAGGGAATTCAAGTTTCCTGGAAGTTAATTTGCGCCGTTGGGAGAATATTCATGTTTCGAAGATTCGTACTACCTTAACTCTAGGGTCTGCAGGGTCAAACAATCCAACTTCTTCGACTGCTTGTAAATAACACTGTAAGACCAAAGCCAGCTAATTTTTGACACAATCGGATCTTTTGCAAATTTATCAGGCTACTTTAAAATTCGGAAAATTTTAAAAAGAAGTAAGCTTTTCCAGCAATATTCGATGCTGTTTACTGTTGAAAACTGATATTACAGGGACTTCTAACATGTCGCATCAGAAGTGCATTGGGCTTACTGGGACAGATTCGTCTCCGAGTACGTTGGTTTTGTCCACTCTCAATATCTTCCTATCGATGTTTTAAATCCATTAATTAATTAAACCGCACTTTCACCACTGGTGATAAAGAGAATGTCGCAATCTCACTTCGCACTCGATGTTTAACGTGCTACCTCCACTGTCAAATGCCTTGTGCCACCTTGTATAATCTGAGCAACCGACAGCGTCGTCAAATGGGGAGTTAATAAAGTACGTATTCAAGTAACAGAGAAACGACAAAAGCTAATCCTTGCGCCAAATTTAAGGCTCCGGCAACAAGATGTAATAAAGGTAAAGCCGTATCGAAATTTTCTTGCCAGGGTTCTCTATGTATTACGTGGCTTGCGGAATAAAGCTTCGTCTTCAACCCTAAAACTTACATTCTAATGGGTGGAGGCGGAGAAAGCCGTTTCGTTAAATAGACAATAGATATATTCAGAATGGATCTTCGCTTACCTGGGGACACATCTTGCACTGATACTTTCGCCCTGTCCCTCCATTGGTGGACATGATACTGCTCTGCTGTTGACCCATCTTGGACGCATTTATTGGTTGCGGGACGACCAACATGGCGGCTGCCGCTGCGTTTACCGATGGAGTTGGAGCCGACGTCGGTGGCGATGCAGAACTACTGCTACTGTTAGACCGAGGGGCACCACCCCCTGTACTGTTGTATATGGAGACTGGGGGCATTCCTCCAGGGCCCCCCTGATGGGCCCCAGTTTCCATGCGGGTATCCTCCAAACTACCCCCTGCAAAAAAACAGAGAAAAAAACTTCAAACGCGGAAATAAATACGGCCGAGGCCCCTTTAAACTCGCATTTCGGAAACAATCATTGAAGCATAAGTAACAAGTCACATTTCAAGCGTTTATTAACACCTCAACATGTTTCAGCCATGCGCATATCGTCAGGCAGCTTATAACAAAACAGACTTGCAGGAATTACATTAAACCACTACATGTACCTGGTGTACCGGGTGTGTCGAAATGCCAAATTATGCACGACTCTCATCCCACTGATTTTTCCGTCCTATGAATAAACCCACACACATCATTACACATCACTGGCCTCTAGTTATTAAAAACAATTGCTTTTAATCCGTAATTATTTCCTAAAAACTAAATAACAGTATTTTTAAAATTAACGATACATTTACATAGTAATATGGGACCTATTATTATACGGAAATGTGCGCATTTCTTGTACATCCATTTTCAGATTTCTTGGTAGACCATCGGTGTTAACAGCCTCATGTTTTCCGTTTAGGGTGTAATCAGATAATTAGGCTGTACAGCTCTTGACTAAAAGGAAAAGGACACATAACCGAGGTGGCCTGAAGCATTCGTTGATAGCAGTGTATCTGGCATTCTAATTAACGTGATTACAATCTAAACTGTAAACAGACGATGTACCAAGAAACCTAAATATAGACACAAAAAAACTGTTCGTATTTTCGTGTAATCACTCTCTGATAGTACTTGGTCAATATTATTTTTAGTTTCTTAAGAAATATTTGTAGGAAACTAACAGGTAACTTTAATTAACAACTATGAGTCTATAATAGGTAACACGATGTTTTAATCACAATTCCGGATAAACATAAGGATAATATACATGCATAATAGATCGCTGTCACGTTGCAGTTACATAATATTGAACAAATTAATGTTAGCAATTCTTCTAATAAAACCAACTAGATGCACTAATTTCTCAGATTTTTTTTTGAATAAAACTAGACATGATTCGGACAGTATCTTTGTCCATCATCAGGAGTCTAGCACTGTACACACAGCAATAGGTATAGGTCATACAGGCTATTCTGACTGCTTGCTAGCAAGCAGTCAGTAAAACCTGTACGTATTGCTGTGTGTACAGTGCTAGACTCCTGATGATGGACAGAGAAACTGCCCGAAACATATAGAGTCCTATTCCAAAAATAAATTTGAGAAATTCGTGCATCTCGTTGGCTTTATTATAAGAATAAATCACGATGCACGGTCCTCTGAATCTCAAATTAATTTTAGTAACTACGCTATCTGTTAACGTGAAGCCTTCTGAAGATTTCCATATGGTCTAATGGCTGAAATATGTCGAGATGTTTATAAATATTTGATTTATTATTTCGAAGCTCTGCTTTGTAGGTTCCTTTGTAATAAAGATGAGAACTTCATTAATATACTGAAGATTTGCGTTATTCCGAATTTAAACCAGCATAAATATTCAGTGCCTACCACAAAGTTAATAACTTTCGTGTACATAATAAAGACAAACCGGTTAGTAGAGTTTAGAAAACTAGTATTTTTTTTTTGCGGCGTGACAAGCGTATAAAATTGGCAAATAATCTGGATGGGTAGAAATTCAGATTTTTTAAAAGTTTCAAAAAGATGGTGCATCTGCCAATTTCTCACAAACGTGTCGACGTATAAAGTCAGTTTTTATAGTTGCGAAACGATAATTTTTTTGACATAATGTACCGATAAACTGACCAGAGCTTTAGGTATGTTGGGGGGACACGCATAGTAATTTTCAATTATGTCTGTAGAAATATGTGATAATATTTCCAGACAGAACACCAATGCTTTCTTCCAAATATTTAAAAGTTCCTCATGCAACAAGAATTTCATATGAACCGTACATTTAATCATTATGTAAACCAAGTAACAAACATCTTAACTACATAACAGGTCCTAACACGAATATTTTATTACAGAACAAAAAATCTTGTTCTATAAAATTGATCTGTTTACATATTTTTGTAAGCTTGATGACGATTCGATTGGGAAGGAAGAGACATCAATTTTACATAAATTGCTATATAATAAAATATCTGTTAGACAAATTGTACTGTATTATTCATTTCAGAAACATGGAGGCACGTCTTCCATATAAAACATATATTTAGGCGAATTACCAACGTCAAATGGACATTCTGAGAGCACGTATTACCTTAAGCATTTTGGCCTGAGAAAGATGAAGGGAATGGGAAATGCAGGAACTTACTTGTATATTAGGAACTATGTGGATTATAAGTTCCTCCAGTGTTGTTCGGGTAGTGCAATTTGGATCGTGAAAATAGCTGACTGTTCAGAGGAGAAAGTACGGAATGTAATAACATTTTGGCACTGTGGATTTGTGAGAAAGGCGCCAATCAATAAAACAAGATGGAATAGACATAATGTTAAAAATAACGTCAAGGAAATATATCAAGTAGATGGAAAAGAAACTGGCTCAGGGATGCCTCAGATGAGAGGTTGTTCATTATTGAGATTCAAAATAAATTTTATTGTTGTTGGTTGCTTTCGCAGTTCGTTTTGACTCTAAAAGAATAACCAGACTAAAGGACATAGTGACAGTAGGCATAGTGACAGTAGGCATAGTGACAGTAGGCATATTGACAGCAGACCTAGTGACAGTATACATAGTGACAGTAGGAATAGTGACAGTAGACATAGTGACAGTAGGCATAGTG
>Ga0123352_10018628_pt1 | contig 11068 bp, 4 predicted proteins | sample TergutLab28metaG_FD_89700 | JGI IMG/M metagenome (GOLD analysis project Ga0123352, IMG submission 89700) | Labiotermes labralis P1 segment gut microbial communities from Petit-Saut dam, French Guiana - Lab288 P1 | ecosystem: Host-associated > Arthropoda: Insects > Digestive system > Gut ... | reverse complement strand
TTGTTTCACAATAAGTTTTATTTCATGCCTCTACATGTTTCAAGCACATGTGCTCATCATCAGGAGGTCAAAATTGCATTACACAGCCTCTGGTATCATCACACCTATAGGTGGCCGTCTCGTCTCGAAACATGTAGAGGCGTGAAATAAAACTTATTGTGAAACAAATTTTGTGCATCAAGTTGGTCAAATACTGATATAAATATACTGAGATGCACGGTCAGCAAAACGTCAAAAAATATATAAGATCAATTTTAGTACGTACTATGTATTCCAAGTGTTCTACTTTATACTGGGTTAAAATACAGACATTTAGTTTTATGCTTTTCTTGCCACTCGTTACGTGCAATATCCATCGCACCGTCCCCTGTTTTTTTTAAATCTTACAAGTTAGGGAGCCCCTCACCTTGCAAATTTTTCCATCTTCCTGATTAACCCTCTGTCCTCGATTCGAAGCTTCTCGTCATCATGTTCTTAAATCCAGTCTACCGTCTCAGTATTGGCGGTGGATGTAACTCAGAACCACCCGCCTTTAGCCCTCAGTTGTCCACAATATTCTTAGATGTTTTAAAGTCATAAGAATTATGAAATTTATTATCAAGTCTACGCGTTTGCGTAACTGGTACTATTGTAACGGTTCTCAGTATCAGATGTGAAAAGGCGTAATTCTGATATGCATGCCAACAAGGATTCCCCGAATTGCATCTGCTGTTAATTTGCCTCTCAGTACATGGAAGGTTGTCCACGTGTTTCTTTGTTTTGCAAGACGCGGGCTGCGGCAAGAGATGCGGCTACTGCATTAACGACAGGATCATGGCCTGTATATGGAGGGACAGATTAGCTTTTAAACACAAGATCTTGGCCAATCTATATAGGAACAGACTGGCCATTGAAGTGAGAATCATGTCCAGTCTATGCAGGAATATATTGGCCATTAAAGAGAAGATTATGCCGTAATTCTATTGCAATATACTGGACATGAAAAAAAAAAGACTGTGGCTGAATTCCATAGGAATAGATTGCCCATTGAAGGAAGATCATAGCCTACCTCTATTCGAATAATGTGGCCATTAAGGAGAATATCATATTCAACCTATAGAGGAATAAGCTGGCCACTGAAGTAGAGATGCCTCATCTGTATTGGAATATATTGACCATTGAAGAAAATATTATGATTAATTTCTATAGAAATAGATTGGCCATTAAAGAGAAGATCATATTCAGTGTATACAGGAATAGCCTGGCTTGTTTGGATTTTCTCTAGAAATTTTGTCAGAAATATTTTTCATTCTAAGAAGAATTTAACTAGATATTCTCATAAATGTACTTAGGTCTTCATGTAAAGTAAGCGTTAATCTTGTCAGATTTTAGAAAATATACTAACATCAAATTACATGAAAATCCGTTCAGTGGGAGCCGAGCTGTTCCGTGCAGACGGATGGACAGAAAGACAGACAGGCAGACATAACGAAACTAATAATCGCTTTTCGCAATTTTACGAACGCGCCTAAAATGGTTGAGAGAAAAGGAAATAGTTAAATTTTCCCGTTGAAAAGTCAGCAGATAAGAAAAGGTAGCGCAGTAATGAAACACGTTCTGTTTGCCGTTGGGTCGTTTAAAGCAGACTTCTCTGCGATGCGTTCTCAGTTAGAGCATGAAGGCTAATCCCATTCCGGGCCCTGCTGGAGACCAACGGATTACATTCAATTGAGGATTGTTGAAGTCATTGTCGCTGCAGTATCCGTGGCGTTTAAGAAGGGTCCTCAGGTATTTCCACTTGCTGTGAACTGACGTAGAGTCTAATACAATACGCGAGCTTTATTGTCAGAAGACTTGGGCATTGCGCTGTAGTGTTTCACAGGTTGTTTGAGAACGGTTTGACATTTTGTTGAACTTCATGAAGTAGGGCTGCCGGCACTTTTAGTCTATTAAAATAAAGCCTCATATCCAGTGGGTAAATGGGACTATTTGCCTTAGGGTAAAGCTGCGCGGCAGTGTGGCTGACCATTCATCTTCATCTATGGTCGAAGTTAAGAATTCGTGGATTGATCCCTCCACTTCACTGATTTTCATGGAGTGGTATTTAATAAAAAGGTAAAGTTATCCCTTTATAGGCCCAGTGTGGCCCAGATGTTGGGTAGAGGTATAGCTCTACTCTTCCATGACAGCGGCACTAGAAGGGGGTGAGTGGTCAGCAGCACGCCCCAGCCACACTTTCCCCCAGGAAAGAACCGATACTCATTTTACAGGAGGCTGGGTGGGTCCCAGGGCCGGTCTGGACGGGCGGAAAATCTCGTCCCCACCGGGATTCGACCCCGGAACGTCCAGCCCGTAGTCAGTCGCTATACCGACTGAGCTACCCGGCCCACAGTGGCATTTAATAACGAATGAAATATAAGACAATATTTTACGTGATTACATTTGATATATTCAAGTATGTATTTTCCTACTGCTTTATGTTTTGCTGCCCAGAGCAAATTTAGTTGGCCGATGTAAACCTGCCTTTTGTCCGGTGTGGACTACCGTTCACGAAGAGAGTTTACTTACAGCAGAATTGGGTTTATTGTAATTATAAATTATGTGGCCCCACCATTGTCGTGATATTCAAGCAGTGGGCAGCTGTGTGACCACGCCTTCCATGGCCACATAAACAAGTTCAACAATGGACACTCTAGCTTATACTGTATAATGAAACCGAGAGGCTGCCTAAAAGGAAACTCGCTTAGTGTAGAGTTCAAGAAAACTTTCGTCTGTTGGTCAGTACGAGTTGTAAAGGTCAATGAATTCATTCGTTATTAATCGCTCATGCTCTTTTTTGTTCCTTTTTCTATTTCTCCACAAATGCTCAACAGTAAATTTTAAACATAAATTATATCTTTACAAACTTTATATTAAGTCTTGTTTCTCAAGAACCATTAAAGTTAAAGTTCACCCCATAACAGGCCACGAAGGCCCAGAGGTGGATTAGAGGTAAAACTCTACTCTTTCTTTAACCTCGGCGCTAGATGAGGTGGACATTCAACGCCACACCCCGGCCGTTTTATCCCCGGAAAAGACCCGGTACCCATTGTATAGCATCCTGGGAGGACCCCAGGGTCGGTCTGGACGGGTGCGGAAAATCTCGCCACCACCGGGATTCGATCCCCGAACCGTTCAGCCCGTAGCAAGTCGCTATACCGACAGAGTTATCCCGACCATTTTCAACAACCATACATCCGCGAATACGTGAAGCGTGTTACGTGATACGGCATTCCGTGATCGCTCAGAACTTACGGGTTGTGGTTTGTTGAAAACCACATGTGTGTTTGTCGCGTAATCGAGCATGCGTTATTGCGGATCCGTGACACGCCCCTCAAGCTTAATCTAATTCTGGGTGCCACGCAGACCTGTTGGTATAAGGAGGCCGAAGTTTAGTCAAGGAATGTAAATTCTTTAGTGATATGGAAGCTGAGGGTGTTTCAGAACATGGTGTTGAGGAGAATATTTGGACCTAGGTGGGACGAGGTAAAGGGGGAATGGAGGAGACTGCATAACGAGGAGCTGAATGATTTGTACTCCTCACCCAATATTGTGCGGGTGACAAAATCGAGAAGAATGAGATGGGCTGGGCATGTGGCGCGTATGGATGAGGAGAATGGGATGTATAGGGTCTTGGTGGGGAAACCGGTGGGAAGGAGACCAGTGGGGAGACCTAGGCGTAGATGGGTGAATATTATTAGGATGGATCTTCAGGAGGTGGGGTGTGGGTATATGGACTGGATTGGGTTGGCCCAGGATAGAGACAGGTGGCGGACGTTTGTGAGTGCGGTAATGAACCTTCGGGTTCCGTGAAATGCGGGGAATTTCTTGAGTAGCTGAAAACCATTTAGCTGCTCAAGAAGGACTCTGCACCATGGAGTAAGTAAGTAAGTGATATTTTGGTAAAAAAAATATGTTTTATTGCTAAAGCTTTGCGCTATGTGTGTACGGCTTTGGTTATAAAAACAAACACAGTGTGGAATAAACTACGGGACAGTGTTGTGCCTGTTACTTGAACAGTGGGTTAAACTGGATCCAATCTTCACAAAATCTTCATTTTCATGTAACCGCCATATTAAGGAAAAGGGGATAAAGCCTGTAACGCTTCTAACTGAATACTTCTCTCCTCCTTCCGAAGTGAGGTGACTTTCGGTTCTTCCTTCTTCTCTGAGGTTCCATTTCTTTAATATTCTGCTATTAGCACAGTGGTTAAGGTGCTGTGCTACAAAACAGAAGGTCGCTGGTTCGATCCCAGCTGGTGTCACTGGAATTTTTCATTGACATAAAATCCTTCCGATCGCACTATGGCCCTGGGGTCGACTCAGCCTCTAACAGAAATGAGTACCAGGAATGTCTCCTGGGGGTAAAGACTGCCGGTGCGTAAGGCTGACAACCTTACCACCTTCTTGTGCCGTTGTCATGTAATCTGGTAACCTTAACTTCCTGGAACCCTCTGGGCCACTCCAGGCCTGTAACGGGACTGTTTTACCTTTACCTTTACCTTTACTATTTAGCAGAACTCTTTGTAATTCATACTCAGCTTTAACAGAGGTAAGTAACTTCTCGTAATGTCAGGTGATGTAAATTTCACATTTACTAATTGTAAACGGCATAATTTTGCCATTAGATTCTGTATAGCAATATTATCTATCAAGTTATTATAATAATAAGCATGCCTAGATATACAAATGATGTGAGAAGTTATCTTAAATTAAGGGAGACTTAGAGATTAGACAAAACCATTTATTCATTCGTCTCTCTAAATTACGCTATGTGCGCAATATCACTGCGCTCTTGAGTCTCGCACAATTTGTTACACGTAACCTCGACTAAATCAATGAATTTCTTGATTGATTAAAATATAATTCGGTAAGAAGATAAATGAATATACTGATGTGTGTACCCAAGACAGATATATTGGTTAGCTACCTGACAGGATCGATGAATGAACTGTTGAATGGATTGGTGGATGAATCTTCGACCAACAGACTAGATGAACGAATGGATATAAATAGCTGGGTTGTGAACTTTGAGGTTCCGGGAGATGTGTGTATCCGGATAAGTTTTATATTGCGTGACGCCGTGTATCCTGATTCACAAACAGCAGTGTTTTGTAGGAACTTGCTGCTTCGAAAAAAGCAACAGGTTCTTCCGAAACGTTGATTTCTATGTACCTGGATGGTGTCACATTCCAGCAGATCGTAATCTAGATGGATGGTAGGACCGGGAGATGTTGGGTGCAGCGAGAATACAAACCTGAGCATCAGACAACTAGAGAATCAGGCAGGAGGCTGAGAACCGGAACATATTTGTCTTTCAAATGTTTTCAAATTGAACATTTCCCATGCAGCGTCTTTCAAGAGAAAGTTTCTGTAAACAGTGAAGAGCAGAAGATAGGTATCCCCATGTGGCCACTTACAGAAATTCTACCGTAGCAGAGACGTCTTTGCCTAAGGAAGTGCCTGGTGCACAGATCCTTGGCCAGTCAATAGGCATTCAATCTAGCGTTGAAGACCCGCCCGTCACCACAGACACGCCAGCAGTCCCTACTTTGTTCAACTCAGTTCATATTTTTAGAAATATTCTCCTTAGGATTCGGTTCATTACTTGGCCCCGTACTAACATCTATGTGTCAACATCCTAATGATCGTGGACCGGAATAGCTTAAAGGGTATAGCGACTCGCTACAGAATGGAGGGTCCGAGGATCGAATTCCGGTGAGGGTGAGGTTGGCCGCGTCTCTCCAGACTGGCACCGGAATACACAAAGCCTCCTGTACAATGAGTAGCGGATCCATTCTCCGAGGGTAAGGCGGCCGGAGCATGGCGTTGACCACCAACCCCATCTAGCGCCGAGATTACAGAAAGTTTGCAGCTATACCTCTACTCCCCCCGGGGGTCCGCATGGCCTGTTCTAGGGTGATTTTACCTTTTTTTTACCTATCCTAACGACGGAGCAATTTGTCCCAAGCGGTAAAGCTTCCGAATTGTACGTGGTGTGGCAGAAAAATAATGAGACATTTTCTTTTAACCATGAATTTTATTCTTTTTACAAATCAAGGTTATCCCCTTCGAAATAGTTCCCTTGGGCAGCTACACAGCGACGGAGGCGTTGTTTCCACTGTTCGTAGTAGTTCTGCAAGGCTTCTGCTGGAATACCTTTCAACTCGTCGGTTACGCTCTTCTGGATATTATCCAAAGTACCAAAATGGCGCCCTTTCAAGTTGTTTTTGAGATGGAAGAATAAAAATAATTCACATGAACTGAGATCCGGCGAATAGGGGGGCTGAGGAACCACAGCAATGCTTTTTTCTGCCAAAAATTAACTGATGGAGACTGCCGTGTGACATGGGGCGTTGTCGTGGTGCAGCATCCATGTGCGTGCAATGCCTGATCGCACACGTGCCACCCTTTTCCTGAGTCTTTCAAGGACTCTCTGATAAAAAGTTTGATTGACAGTTTGTCCTGGTGGCACAAATTCCTTGTGGACGATCCCCTGACTGTCAAAAAAACAAATGAGCATCAATTTGATTTTGGATTTGCTCATTTTCGCTTTCTTGGGACGGGGAGAGTTTGCAGTGTGCCACTCCTTACTTTGGCGTTTTGTCTCGGGGTCGTACTCTAAAATCCACTATTCATCACCTGTGATAACACGACTGAAGGATTCTGGCTCCCTCTCAAGGCGGTCTAGAAAATCAAGACACACATCCCACCGATTAGCCTTCTGCTCAGTCGTGAGGTTCTTTGGAACCATCTTGGCGCACACTTTTCTCATGTCCAAATCCTGTGTTAAAATTTGATGGACGGTAAACCGCCTCAAATTTAACTCACTGCTAATCATTCTCAACGTCAATCGACTATCTGACCTTACAAGAGACCTCACTCTTTCCACATTGTCTTCCGTTTTTGAGGTTGAAGGTCTTCCCGCACGAGGTTCGTCTTCCACTTGTTCTCGGCCTACTAAAAAGGACTTGTGCCATCTGAACACTTGTGCCCTGGATAGGGAATGTTCTCCATAAGCCCTTTGTAACTTTTCATAAGTCACAGTAGCGGATTCGCCAAGCTTTACACAAAATTTGATGGCACAACTTTGCTCAAACTTCTGCCGGTCCATTTTCGTAACGTACCTCACAAGCACCACTTCACTTCAGAAGCTCTCAACAATCCCGTAGCAACTGCAGCAAGTTCAAACTTGTACTGAGTCTACGGTAGGGGTTAACCTAACTGCCATGTGAAGAGGGAGGCAGCAGCATTGTCGGTTCGTGCACAGTGTTGCCAGTCTCATTACTTTTCTACCACACCACGTACTGGGCAGGTGCTTTTTCGAATGCCGGGTGAGACAGTCTATACTAAGTTTCTTTTTCACTAGCAGCCTATATTCGCTGTATATAAGCTGAACTACTGACAATGTCCTTTACTGAAGCAAACAGATGAATCTTCTGAATTATATACAGGGTGTTTCCGGAGGAATAGTAAATATTTTAGGAGGTGGCATTGTGGAATATTCCGAGTAAATAAATTCATATAAACATGTGTCCAATTTTCAGTGGGTATAGAGCTGTGTGATTGGTACGCATAAAAAGCCTTACAAAAGGTATGAAGGAAAGACAAATGACGTATTGATTGAATTTATTGGTTATGTAAATTATCTCAATAAATTGCAACAGTTCAAAGTAAGTGTTCAAAAATCTCACCATCGACTTCAATGCACTTTTCAACCCTCTTGTGCAACAGTACGTGTAGCTCTCCTGAGGTCGTCTTGGCGTTCTTGCTTTATGAGGGCAGCACTATTCATAATGCGAGCGACCAATTCGTCTCCTGTGTTTACTTTTTCTTTGTAGGCTTCGCTTTTCATCCATCCCCACAGACAAAAATCTAATCTTTACGCGCCAAATTCAAACAGCTGTATCTTCACACCCATTAAAAATTGGACACATGTTTATATGAACTTATTTACTCGGAATAGCCCATACTACCACCTCCTAAAATATTTACTATTCCTCCTGAAACACTCTGTATACATATAAAGTCTTCTAGCTAACATTTTTACGTACTTCTATTTCTTCCTGACAGCTGCATGTGAATATGAGCCGAAGAGGCACTTTCAGTATTATGCTTTGCGATGAAAGAATAAAGGTAAAGGTAAAGGTAAAGTAGTCCCTGTCCACACCGTGAAGGCTTATGGTGGGAGAAGGGGCTTCATTCATTCTTAACTCCGGCGCTAGTTGGTGAAGAATAGTCATCTTTATTCCTCGGCAGCTTTACACCCTAGAAAGAAACCCGGTACCCTTTGAACAGGAAGCTTGTCTGGAAGGTTTTGAATAAAGAAAAGCTCTTGTACGTACGTGGATAGACCAAGGTTCTGTTTCTAGCAACGGAAATTTTCTTCGTCGCCACCAAACTCTGTCCTACGTAGTGGTTAGGCCACTGAAGACTGTATCGACCCCACTAAATCAGTCGGACAGAGAAGCATAGAACTTAACTCTAAAGTCGTAATTAATACTACATGGTACCTAGTAAGTCGTCCTTAGGAATCAATATTTCTGTCATTTATTTGGGAGGGTTGCGGATCGAATCTGGGCTTGGACACTGAATACCCTGAGTGACTTTTTCGTGGTTTTTCTCAATCTCTTTGTTCAATTGCCGGGAAAGTAGGCCTACGTCAACTTAAACTAGGATGACTTCACATTCTGTCCTATTTAGTATTTACTAATAGTATAATTAGACGCTTTACAGTTTGAGTAGGTAGCGACGTCTTTAAATATACCATAAATAAATAAAGTATCAGACTTTGCCTCCACCGTCCCCATACACCGAGGCAGGAGAGGTGCATACAGGGTGTTGGTGAGGAGAACTGAGAGGAAAAAACTTGGAAAAACTAAACGTAGATGGGACGGTAATATTAAAATGGTTCTTCAAGAAGTTGGATGGGGAGCCATTGGATTGATCTGCCTCGTGGCAGGGGCAGGTGGCGGGCGCTTATGAATGCGGTAATGAAGTTTCGGATTTCATAAAATTCTGGAAATTTCTTGACTAGATCTGTTAGCTTCTAGGAAGGACTCTCCTCTATACAGTTAGTTATCCCTATACACCAAGATGGCATGGTACTTAGACATAGAATCAAGCACCGAGTAGCCTACGCTTTCAATATTCTGTCACAGTACTTTTGTGCTCTCATCCTGAGATTTAGCATTAAGTCTAATCTCACCGAGTGTGGGAAATTTAACATCCGACTAGAGTCGGTTTCACGAGAAAAGACTCCACAATACGCGAAGAGATTCGCCATTTACATAATACGGGATCTGTCACTTCTAGTAAAGGGGAAAGTGTGACATGAATAATTCATTTCCAATTTTGAAACCTTTTCTGATATCATGCCAAGCTTAAATGCGAGAAGTGTGAAAGGACAAATGAATGCCATTTTTAACATTTTGCGGCACATTTATATGTTGGTGAAGCACAGAAATTGATTACATTTTGGGAGATACAGGGTATGTAACTGATTAGAAATGGGTTGCCTCTATTGTGAAAAGAGGGTCTGTGTGTCGATTGCTTACTTTCTCCTACATTCGAATGCTGATTACAAGGGGAATTGGATGTAAGACACTGTCCCTTATATAAAAATGTAAGTTTCACGTACCATATGTGTGTGTGTCACATTACAATAGCTACAAGCCTGGACAGGCCCTGCGGTTTCCAGATTTCCAGAAAATCCGTACATGAAGGTGGTAAGGTTGTCAGTCCTACGCACCGGCTGCCTTTACCCCCAGGAAATATTCCTGGTACTCATTTCTGTCAGAGGCTGAGTCGACCCCAGGGCCAGATTGCGACCGGAAGGTTTATGTAAATAAAATATGCCAGTGACACCAACGGATATCGAACCCGCGACCTTACAGTTTGAGGTTCAGTGTCTCAACCAACTGCGCCACCGCGTGCACCGTCACAGTACAATAAATCTTGAACTAAATATCATGGCAGACTAATTTCAGCGAAGGCCTGCGTGTCTTCCTAAAACTGAACTTCCCATCCATAGCAGTATCAACTTGACGGTCATGTGAATTTGTGAAATAGGAACAACAGTAGCGCCACATTATGTACGTCTATGTGCTGACAGTGCCAGTCATGACTTAAGGTTTGAGGTGAGGCAAATTTTATACTTTTGGATGTGCCGAAAAATTTGTTGTTAGTTAGTATGATTTCAAAAAGTAGGTAGGGGACAGGTAGGATTCCTACGAAAATTAGTATGTCTCTGCCAAACAACACTGTGTCATATTATGAGAGGCCGTAGAATTAATTGACCTTAAAAACTGTTGGCATTAACAGTACTTCTTTTCTTTTCCGTACAATGTAAAATAAGAATATGGGTTCCGCGCGAATTTCAAGCTACGTTTTTTATATTTAATTTAGCTTCGCTTTTTAGAAAAATTGCCTTAACTGCTTCAGCACAAAATTTCCTACAGTGCTGCTTAAGTGCGGATGTAACAAATTGTGTTTTGGCCATGGGCTTTTATTATAAACTGCATGACCAAGTTGGAGATGGTACAATATAAAACGAGGTACAGGCAAAAGATAGTTTTCCCTGTCCACGCTATGAAGGCAAATACGAGGTGCAGCTCCACTCATTCTTAGCCTCAACAGTAGATTGAGGTGTGTGGTTAACTTCACGCCCCGTCGGCTTTACCCCAGGAAACAAGGCCAGTACCCATTGCATAGGAGGGTGGTTGGGCTCCCAGCCACTACGGACGTTTTGAAGAAGAGAAAAATCCCTTGTCCATACCGGGATTCGAATCCCAGCCAAATTAAGGCGTCCTTTCCATAACCTTCAACATCCACTTCCCGGATTTCGGGAATGTTTTCTGAAACAAAAAAAAATTGTTGAAATTATTTTTGACCGTCTATTTTGTAAAAATAATTAAGTACAATATTTATGATTACTTACTTACTTACTCCATGGTGCAGAGTCCTTCTTGAGAAGCTAACTGGTTTGCAGCTAGTCAAGAAATTCCCCGCATTTCACGGAACCCGAAGGTTCATTACCGCACTCACAAGCG